>Ga0134126_10002518_pt1 | contig 23074 bp, 16 predicted proteins | sample KB31752_FD_96881 | JGI IMG/M metagenome (GOLD analysis project Ga0134126, IMG submission 96881) | Terrestrial soil microbial communities with excess Nitrogen fertilizer from Kellogg Biological Station, Michigan, USA - KB3-175-2 | ecosystem: Environmental > Terrestrial > Soil > Unclassified ... | reverse complement strand
TCAACTTTCGTGCGCTCGCGCTCATCATTAATTTCCGACAAGCCGGGTCTGCGCGATGCCGTTTACGCGCAGTCGAGAATCTATTGCGAAGGCGGGGAGTGGAACCGTCCAACAATTTAGCAAATTAGCTGCTTTCAACACCACGTTCAAGCACGGGTTCGACGGTGACCGACACGATGGTCAAACAATCAAAGTGGCGAGCGTCTACGAAGGAGACGCCCGCCACAGTTTGGTAAGTGGGGACTGGACGGTCTTCTTTAGAAGATCAACCTGAACCCAAATTCGAGTTGACGCCGACGTTGCTCGGCTGTGTCTCGTCCGAAATCTATACTCTTGAAATCATTTACCGGACGGAACCCGTTTAGGTGGTTGAACAAGTTATAAGCCTGCACCCGGAATTGAGCCGTAACAGACTCAGCAATGCGAAGGTTCTTGAAAAGCGACGCATTCACGTATTCTTGTCGCGCCCCGCGAAAGACATTTCGACCTAGATTCCCAAACTTGACCCCAGTCGGAAGGTTGGCAAAAACAGGCGTTACGGCCGGGCACAAAGTAATGCCCTGGAAAATCTTGGGAGTCAGATCAGCAGCGAGTTCACCCGGAACAGCCGGACACACAGTCGTCCCACTAGAAACGACATCGACACGTCGGCCGTCCCGTAGCACCGTAAAGGGTGGGCCGCTCTGAACGTTGATATTTGTGTTGAACTGCCAGCCGCCGATAAATATATCAGCGGCGCGCGAAGCATCAGCCCCATACCGCCGGCCTTTGCCAAACGGCAGATCCCATACGGCAGCAAAACTGAACCGATGGCGCACATCAAAATCTGAGCTGGCTTTATCGAGTTCCGGCCGCAAAGGGTTCGAGAAGCCGCAACTGGTTGGACCGGTGCCGCCGGTGCAGAAGTTCCCCGGCGAATTGTCAATGGCGTGAGACCAGACGTAGCTTGAGATAATCGACAGGCCCTTGTTGTAACGCTTCTCAATCTTGGACTGGAAGCTGTCATACGACGAGGTGCCGGAGTACTCAACCGTCTGTACTGTCTCGTGCGTTGTTACCTGACGCGAACCCGGGAAGCCGCTTCCGGAGGTGCCGATATTTCTAACTACCAGCAGGTTGCGACCACGACTGCCGACGAAGCCTAACTCGGCCAGCCAACTGGGACGGAATTCCCACTGACCGGTTAGATTGTATTGGTGGAACATCTCGTTTTTGATGTCCGGGTTAACGTACACGAGAGCAGCGCCGGCTGGCGCTGGGAAGGTAGTGCCTGGCGTTATAGTGTTGGTGACCAACGGAAAAGGAATGCCAGTGTCCAGGCTGAAATTGGCCGGAAGCTGCGGACAATTGGCGGTGGCATAATTTTGCAAACTGCAATTATAGCCGGCGCCGCTGGGCGGGTTAGACTGGAGGATGCCCGGAATTCCCGGAGTATCCACCGAATACTTGATTGCATAACCGCCACGAATTACGACCGTCTTATCGTTCTTGAATCCGGCCCACGCGAACCCGGCGGAGGGTCCGAAGTTGTTTCGATCGCTGTTGACGAGGTCACGGCCATTGGGTGCGTTGTCACCAGCGCGCGTGAGCGTGTCGTTAGCAGGATTGTAATTAGACATGCTGTCGAAGCGCTCGGTAGGCTGCGTGAAAAGGTCCCAACGCAATCCAAGATTCAGCGTCAGGTTAGAATTAACCTTCCAATCGTCCTGCCCGAAAAACGAAATTTCTTTGTTTGAAAGGAATGGCGGCGTGCCAGGTGTACCGCGGCTAACAAAAGCTGGAGTATAGCCAAGCAGGAAGTTAGCGGCGCCCGAGCCGGAGTCGCGCGGTCCGATGTTGATACCGTTGTAGTTACCGGCAAGAAAACCATTTGCCCCCGTGCCGTATTGATATTGCCCTTTGATCGCTCCGGCACGCCCGGCATCGAAGTTGCTGTTTTGACGGACTCGCAAGTCACCACCAAACTTAAAGGTGCTGGAACCACGCGACCAGGTCAGAGTGTCGGCAAAGCTGAAGTTGTTTGACTTGAAGTAGAAAGGACCACCATCGCCGATAAACTCAAGCTGATTCTGGCGGCCACCCTGGAACGGCTCCTCGATGCCAAGCAATATCGAGCCGGTACACTCGCCACAACTGTTCGCATTGGGAATGCCGAGATTAGCTGAAATCTGCGGATCGAAGCCGAGCGCGCCACCGACGCCGGTATTAAAGATACCAATCTCAACGCGTGTCGCCCCAACGCGCAATTCATTGATGACCGTGGGCGAGAAAGAATGTGTTTCGCCGAGGCGGACGCCACGCGAGTTACCAAACTCATCGCCGGCTCCGAAGCCTGACGGTAGATCCTTGCCGGTAGGCGATGAGCCGATGGGGAAGTTATTGTCGCGGCCTCGAGAACTATTGTCTTTGCTGTAGGCGAAGAACACAGAGTCGGCAGAGTTGATAGCGTGATCGAAGCGCAGGCCGTAGGCTTTGCGGTTGTATTTCTCCTTCCGGTTGGTGGCGAAGTTATCAAAGATTCTTCCCGTCACTGTCGGGAGCGGGAAAGCCTGCAGCACATTGAGGCCCGCCGGCGATAGCACCTGCCCGCAGTTGCGAATATCGTTTCCGGTTGCGGGAATACCAGTTTTACAGAAGACTGTACCTCTCGGCGCATTTACTGTTCCGTTGATCGTTGCGTAAGGGAAGGTGGTGCCGGGCTGGAGCAGCTCGCTAAAGTCTCCCACTCGCATTTTCGCGGTGGGCACGCTTACAAAACCAAAATCGCCGGTCGTTGAAGGCGTAGAATTCTTCTGTTGTTCGTAGTAAGCATACCAGAAAGAGCGGTTACGTCCGTCCCAGATTGATGGGCCACCTTCACCAAACCGGGGCAGGAAGAGTGGGCCGCCCACAGTTCCGCCATATTGATGAGTATTCCGATTGGGAATGTAGGCCTTGTTTCTTTCTGAACGGCTCAACGCGCTCCAGAGACGGCCTTGGTAAAACTCATACAACGTGCCATGTACATGGTTCCCACCGGACTTGGTGGTGACATTGATGATGCCGCCGCCGGCGCGACCAGCTTCAGCTGGCGCGACACTGGTTTCGATCTTAAATTCCGCAACTGTGTCCGGTGGCGGATAGATTCCTATCTGACCAAACTGTCCTTCATTGTTGTCGACCCCGTCCAGGCTAAAATTATTGTTGGTTGGACGCGCGCCGTTGACTACCAGAACTGAACCGCCTGATTCGCGAAAGCGCGTCGACTCAGTAGACGTGCCTTGCGGATTACCACCGCCTCCTTCGAAATTGCCGCCGCCACCAAGCACACCAACGGTGGGACGCGTCACTCCCGGTGATAACGTAGCCAGCAACGTGAAGTTGCGTTGCGCTATCGGTAGATCGGTCACTTGCTTGCCTGTGATTACATCGCCGCGAACGCTGGTTTCACTCTCAGTGATCGGCACATCATCGGCCGTCACCGTTACCGACCCGGCGCCGCCTGTGATCGCCGTGAACTTGACATCGAGCGGCAAGCGCGCATTCGTCTCAATGACCACTTCTTCAAAGACAACGTTTTGGAAACCAGGAGCCTCAACAGTCACTGTGTATCGACCGGGCTCAAGATTCGAAACGACGTAAGTACCGTCAGAGCCGGTAGTAGCCTCGCGAGTCTCTTTGGTAGCAAGACTTGTGACCGTCACTTTTGCGGTGGTAACCAGCGCGTCGTTTGGATCTTTGACGGTTCCCACAACCGTGCCTTTATTACTCTGGGCCAGAGCCGGTATACAGAAAGCTAAGATCATCAAGCCCAGGTAGATGAATCGCGCCGCGTGTCGTCGCTTTGTCATGGTTTAGTCCTCACGTGCCGTCAAGAAGAAGATGAAGAAGCACTCATACCTGTTCCCAGGCATAAATGGCTGTCCTTTTAGATTCTTACTGTAGATAAGGGCCAGAGCGTTGTTGCGGACGCCTGGCTCAGTGAATGCTTTTCCGAACGAATAAAGCTAACCGAAAAGAGAAATGACTGTCGCGAATGAAAGCTGTTGGACAGTTTGTTGTTTAAGCCAACGAAGTATTTAATATAGTTTATGAGGCCTGTCAACTGTTTTTCGAGTTAATTAGAAAGATATTTAACAGGACAACATCTGTTTTCCACGCGCGAACCAGCAAAAGCTGAAAAGGTGGCGACTAAGCCGCGAATGCAGCTGCAAACTTGCTCGCCAGCACCAAGCTTAGCGCCCCTCTCAAAGTGGGCTTCTCTCCCAGAGTAGACGGCAGGATTCTTGCCGAGGGCAGTCCGCGTCGAACGCTGTGCTCGATCGTCTCTGTGAGCGCACTCTCAACCAACGACCAGGCGCGAGCCATCTCGCCTCCTACCACGACAGCCTCCGGACTAAAACCAACTACCAGGTTTGAGATTCCGATACCGAGATAGTGAGCTGTCTCGATCAGCGCCGCTGTGGCGTTTGGCTCGCCGCCGAGCGCTCGATCCACTAGTTCGCGAAAACCAAATGACGCCACATTCTCTTCCCCGGACAATTTGAAGTAACGAGCCTTGGCGGCTCCCTCGGATGAAAAGGCTTCCCAACAATCCCGGTTGCCACATGAGCACGGAACTGGCGCGTTCGCTCCGATCACCATATGCCCAAACTCGCCGGCTGCCCCTCGCTGTCCGCGGTAAACCTGACCATCAAAAATAATACCGGTGCCTACGCCCTCCGCAACCAGCACGAGAATAAAGTCCCTGGCATCGCTTACCTCCGGACGGCCAAACCAGAGTTCGGCCAGCGCTACAGAATTGGCGTCGTTGTCTATGATTACAGGCAGGCCAAACGCTGTGGAAATCGTTTTGGCGATAGGAATATCCCGCCATTTGAAATAGGGGACGTAAACCGCGGTACCGGTCGAGGGATCAACCAGTCCCGGCAGACTGACGCCGACTGCTTCGATCGAACCTTTGTTCTTAAAAGAAAATTCCCGAACCAGAGCAATTACTTTCTGAATGGTCTTGTCAGGATCGGGATCAGTCAAAAACTCTTCTTGCTCTACTATTCGGCCGGCCAGATCGCTCGTCGCGACGGTTGTGCAAGTCGGTGTGATGGCCACCCCAATAGCGATTGCCTCTTTCGTTCTCAGTCGCAACAGCGTTGGCCTTCGGCCTCCGGTTGATTCGCCCTCACCAACCTCTTCAACCAGGCCTTCAGTCACTAACGCTTCCACGATTGCCGAGATGGTTGAGCGCTGCAAGTCAGTTTCGCGCGCAATTTCAGCCCGCGAAATTGGCTCACGCTCGCGGATGTAATTCAACACGATCTGCCGATTGATATCGCGGATTGTATTGAGGCGGGCGGCCTGTGTTTTTTTTAGATCAAGTCGTCGCAAGATAAAGCTCCGGTCGGAAAAGAGCCATTATTCCCCTCTGGCGTCGAAGCCGGTGTTGCTCCTAATTCCCGGCGCTCTTCCCTTGAATGATGGTTACAGTTTTATCAATTGCCGGGACATCAAAAGTCTCGAGGCTTCCATTGGCCCACTGGATTTCCAGTTTATCTACCTTCGTCGCGGAGCCCAGTCCGAAGTGTAGTGTCATATCATTCTGTGAACAATAAACCGCGCCACTAACGAGATCGAGTCTTTGTCTAATCTTACCCGTAGTCAAGTAAGCAACACTGCCGACCGCATCCCTTGGAGTTTTCTTCTCGGGATTTCCAACGAGCCGCAAGTTCAACCAATGGCCGGTGGACGCAGCGACATTCCGCAAGATAGCTGGTTTAGCGTCAATGTTATTGATAACCAGATCAAGGCGACCGTCGGCGTCCAGGTCTCCCACCGCCAGTCCGCGACTGGACCACGCGGTCGCCAGCGCACTCGACGGCGCGGCGCCTATTCGTTCAAATTTTCCGTTCTTGAGATTGTGGAACAGCAGCGCCTGCTCGGCAAAACTGGTTCCCCACTGGTTGGCATCCACCGCCGGGTAGACGTGTCCGTTTACAACGAATAGATCCAGCCACCCGTCGTTGTCATAGTCGATGAAACTCGTGCCCCAGCCGAGAAACGGAATAGTCGGTTCACCAAGACCTGCTTGAAAGGTTACATCGGTGAAATTTCCTTCACCATCGTTGTGGTAGAGAACGTTGGAGTCGTCCGAAAAATTTGTAATGTGAAAATCAACTCTGCCATCGTTGTCATAGTCTCCGATGGCTAAACCCATCCCCGCCTGTTCGCGTCCGTTCTCATTCAGAGCGACGCCTGAGGGGTAGCCGATCTCGTCAAACGTTCCGTCACCTTTGTTTATGTAGAGCTGCTTCGGCGTCGAGTCATTGACAACTATCAAGTCAAGCAGCTTGTCATCGTCTGCATGAATGAACGCTGAACTAAAGCCGTAATACTTCTGCGGGTCATTGGCGCCGGCTTTCGCGCTCACATCCTCAAAACTACCATCAGGCTTTTGATGATATAGCGTGTCTCCTTCTCCCGGCAGGCCACGCGGGCCACACATCACCACTACACCGCGAAACTGGCAGAAGTTTAGACCCACGCCACCGGGCTTCCCTGACTCGCTCGGGCTCGGGGGCAAATTATTCAGATCGATCTCCGCGTAACCCGGGACAAAGAGATCGAGCTTGCCATCGCCGTCGTAGTCTCCCCAACTCGCGCCGGTGCTCCAACCCTTGCGGGCGACACCGAGTTTTTCCGCGACATCGGAAAAAGATCCGTTGCCATTGTTGTGATAAAGGCGCGACACACCGAAATTCGTAACATACATGTCCGGGTGGCCATCGTTATCGTAGTCACCCACAGCCACTCCGCATCCCCAGCGATCATTTCCGACTCCCGCTTTCGCAGTCACATCTTCGAATTTCCAGTTTCCGAGATTGCGGTAGAGCGCGGCCCGGGGCGGTTTTTCTTTTCCTTCGAGCGCTGCCACAGTCGAACCGTTAACCAAATAAATATCCGGACGTCCATCTCCGTCATAATCAAAGATGGCTACCCCGCCGGACGTAGTCTCAAAAATGTAGTTCTTTTCCGGACTGCCGGAACGATGTTTGAAGTTTGCGAGCACTGTTTTGTCAGTTACGTCCTCGAATACGATTGGGGCTTTCGGATCCGTCACCCCGGCAGTACGACGCGAGGTATAGTTCACCGGCGTCCCGGTGGAAACACCGCCTCCTTGTGGCGCGGGCTTCTGCGGCGGAGTTTGAGCGATCCCGATCATCGCACCTGAAATAGATGTCACTAGCAATGGCATTGCAAGCGACCGAAACCGCGATACTCGGCGAGATAAATTCAAAAGCATCCTCACTCGATTATTTTTCACTTTGAACTTGAATCAGTAGTTGATAGGCGAGTTCAGTAATTCTCGACCGAAAATACGCGGCCCGCTTGATCAGTGTCAACCTCTTCCCTGAAACTCATCAGACTACTTCTCTTCGGTAATGACCAGATATCGATCGACTTGCGGCTCGGTAACAACCTGAACAATTCCGCTCGGCCAAAGCACTTCAACTCTTCGCACACTCGCGGCGGACCCCAGCCCCACAACAATTCGTGGATCATTCGAGGCCAGGTAACTGCCGGACGTATTCGCGTCAAATACTTGTTTCTTGCCGGTGTTATCGGCGACAGTGACGCGCGCGCCAATTCCATTGCGGTTGGATTTTGATCCTACCAGCGACACGCCCAGCCAGTGATTCTTGACACCGCTCTTAGTTCCGTCGTTTCTGAGCACTAACGGCGCACCATCGAGTGTCGCGATCACCAGGTCAGTTAACCCATCGTTGTTCAAATCGCCAAATGCTGCGCCGCGCCCGGCTAACGCATTACTAAAAGCCGGTCCGGCTGTAGCCGATATATTCACAAAACCCTTGCCTGTATTGAGCATCAACAACGGCGTCTGTTTGTATTTCAGATAAGGATTTGTCTTCTCAATAGTATCAAGCACATGGCCTTGCGCCACGAACAGATCACGCAGGCCGTCATTGTTGACGTCGATAAAGTTTGTTCCCCATCCGGAATTGAGCAGGGTGATCTGGCCCACTCCGGTGGCATTGGTGGCGTAAGTAAAACTCAGATCCTGTTCATTATGATAGAGCGGATAGGTTTCATTTGAGAGCGTGGTGATGAAGACATCGAGGTAGCCGTCGTTATCATAGTCCCCCGCAGCGATCCCCATTCCGGCGTAGGTCTTGCCATTCTCGTCATAGCCCGCGCCGGAAGAAACGGCGATGTCTTCAAACGTTCCATCGCCCTTGTTGTGATAGAGCGACTGGCGCACGCTGTCGTTGGCAACGAAAATATCCATGAAGCCGTCGTTGTCAAAATCACCCAGGGCAACTCCCAGGGCTTTTCCGCCCGGTTGTTCAATCCCTGACTTCGCGCTTACATCTTCAAACGAGCCGTCTGCACGCTGGTGATAGAGAATGTTCGTAGCGCCCTTGAAATTGTCCGGATGGCAAAAGGCGCGATACCCGGGCCGAGTATCGCCGCAATAGAGAGAGCCGGACTCGAAATCCCATTCAACATAGCGACCTACAAAAAGGTCGAGCCGGCCGTCGCGGTCGTAATCAATCCAGGCAGCGCTTGTTGACCATCCAGCTCCGCCAACGCCGGCCTTCTTTGTGACATCGGTAAACGTGCCGTTGCCATTATTGCGATAGAGAAAATTACCGCCATAACCGGTGACAAATAAGTCGGTGTACGAGTCGTTGTCATAATCAGCGGCGGCCACACCCATGCTGAAACCGCTGCCCTTAAGTCCGGCGGCTTCCGTGACATCTGCAAAAGTGCCATCTGGTTTTTGGTGGTAAAGCCGATTCCAGTATTTGGCCTCGCGCTTGTCAGGCATTTCTGTTTTCGGCATCGGATCCTTCAAAGCCGCGCCGTTGGTAAAAAACAAATCCAGGCGACCGTCGTTGTCATAGTCAAGCATGCCAACGCCGCCGCCTACCGCCTCGAGCAAATACTTTTTCGAGGTTAAGGACGACGCCCTTCTGAAGTTGATATTTGTCGAAGTCGTAATGTCGCTGAAAGTAATGGGCGACTGCGCTTGCGGCACGGGTGGCGGCGGCTTTTTGTTTAATGTCTCCGAACTATAAGACTTACCCGTGCGTTGTGGGCTCGGACTCGGACCCGGCTGTTGACCAATCACTGTTAACGGTGACAGAAACAAAAAAGCCACCAATGGTGCTAGGCAAAACCGAAGGGCACCTATCAGGAACAGAACGACTTTGCGCGAAAAGTAGGTAGGCATGGGGCGAAGCGGTATGGGAACGTCTTTCAGTGAGTCGACAAATACAGCACCGGGAGCGGTAGCGACCGGGTCATGGACTCAACGTCAAACTCCGCGGCGTAAAAATTGTAGCAAGACCAACCAGCTGAGTGTTCGACCCGGTCGCTACCGCTCCCGGTGCTGTATTTGTCGACCCACGACTGCACACTCTACCGCTCCCCGTTGTGACATCGCAGGCACCGCGGACTTATCGTGCAACGCGGACCGAAGCATTTACTTCGCAGCGATGACTACGTAATCCTTGCCGGCGTAGAGTCGAATCCCGTCGTCTGCGCTGGTCATCATCAGCGGACGCGGGCGCTTCAATTTATTGTCCCGGGTGGTGGAGACGGAGAGTATTTTGTTGCCGGCCAAATCGAGAACATTCAACTTGCCGTCTTTACTAAAACCGAAACCATAAGCGCCTATACCAAGGTCGGAACCATTAATGCTAATCGCGGAATCCGAGATCAGGAATCCTTCATAGGTGGCCCGTACGTCGGCCGCATACCCGGAAGTATCAACCATGCCCGAGATCACGTAGCGGTCTTTACCAAAACGCGCGGCGGCGGCATTACGCATCTGGGTGGGCGCTGTCAGCCCCTGGAAATAAAATCCGGGCGGCACAACTCGCGTTAAGTCTGCGCCCGTCAGTACAACCGCACGGTCCTGCGCCGCAACAACGAAAGCCATCGAACATAAAACAGTCAAGCCGGCGACAGTTGCCAGCGCGTATCTTCTCAAATGGTTCATAAAGTTTTCTCCGGAGCGGGATCATTTTGGAGTGCGGTGACCTGTCACCCCTTTTGTCTTGGGCGGCTTGACGCCCAATTTTTCAACTGCCGTCTTGCACGATGGTCGCGACAAGTCGCGACCGACTAAAGCGGTGACAGGTCACCGCACTCCAAAGAGTAAGCCGGCGGCGACTATCTTACATCTTTCGTGGAAAAAGAAACGCCAGGATCGCTTCGACGCGAGCAGCCCAGGCGGCTTCATTATGTTCGGCGCCTTCAGCTTCGAAATAGTCCAGGTCCTTGCCGAGTTTCCAACCTTTGCTGAGGAGTGCTTCTCGCAAAAGCCTGGCGTCGGCGATTGATTGTTGCGCTTCTTCCGGAGTTCGCCCTTCTTTTGTTCCCATGTCCATCCAAATGCGAACGTTTGGTTTCCTGGGCAACGACTCGACGTAGTGAACAATTTGCTTGCCGGCAAACCATACCGAGGGCGACACGACGGCGGCGCGTCCGAATACATTTGGGTATTTAAGGGCGAGGTAGAGCGAAGCCAAACCGCCCAATGATGATCCAGCCAAACCGGTGTGTTTCGCGTCGCGTTTCGTTCGATACCTGGAATCAATGAAAGGCCTCAACTCCTCGACCAACATCCGGCCGTAGAGATCCGCCTTGCCGCCCATCTTGTACTTCGCGTCGGCCGCAGGCGTGTATTCATCGATGCGGTCTTTCGTGTTGTAGACACCTACAACGATTAGCGGCTCGATCTTGCCGGCGGCGATTAGACGTTCGGTTGTTTCGTCGACGCGCCATTCCTGACCCGGGATAAACGAAGTGGCGCCATCGAATAGATTCTGACCGTCGTGCATGTAAAAGACGGAGTAGCGCCGGGACTTTGCGGAATCGTAGCCCGGCGGCAGGTAAACGATGACATCACGATCGTTTTTGAGGATGTTTGAGTGGACGCTTTTGTGCGCGCGGATGTCGCCGGTAAGTGTGTGTGGCTGCTGGGCGAATACGTTAACGCAAAAAAGAACTGTCAGCAGCGCGAGAACGCGAAACGCTCTAAACCCCACCCATTCATGGAGAACTTTCATCGCCACTACGCGCCCAGTTTGTAAACGAGCGTCTTCGGATTGTAAGACATCCAGTCGAACCAATAATCGTTCAGAATAGAAATCTGTTTCAGTTGTCTTCCCCTAAGTTGGCCTGCAGTTGCCTTCCCGGTGAAATCCCATTCACTGCCAGTTTCGGCATCAACCATAGCAAATGCGCTCGTGTTGGGTTTGAAGAAGAACTCCAACTTGCGCCCATCGACCGATCTTTCGAAGGCGCGCACAGATCGCTTGTCGTCGCCCAGAACAATAAATATGGGAACGCCGCCCACGTCATCCAGTATTAAACTCTGATTCAGGAGAGCGTCGTACGGATAAGCTTTCGCGACTCCATTGACTGTAACGCCGATGATCAGTCTTCGTGGTTCGAGGGTCTTATCGATTGCAACCGAGGTTGCGACCGGCACCTTGATCATCCGCTCCTCCCAATTCGCCGGCACATATTTCCCTGCCTGCGCGATCTGCTCGTTCGGACGGAGCACGCGTCCCTCAGGTTTTTCAAGTTTCCATAATGCGAAGGTCAACTCATCATGAAAGACCGGAAGCAGTCGTTGTCCCTTTAGTGGCCCCTGAATCGCCTCGCCTGTGACCTGCTGCCACCACGAACCTGTTTCTTCATCGCGCATGATGAAGTTTTGATTGTTGATACCCGCGAGATGAAAGTGAAGCTGGCGTCCGTTTACTGTCGTCTCCCACACCAGACCGGTGTGACAGAGCGTTCAATAAGTGGCGACGATCGGAGTGCCTCCTACCACGTCATGCACCAGATGATGGTAAGCCATCTGGCGTATTGGATAAGCCGCCGCTTCGCCGTTGCGCTCCACGGTCATCACAATGTCAGTGTCAGCTACGAATGCCGCCTCGCTCGATTTTGCATAGGTTGCGTTCGCTAGCGGACTAAACATCCATTCGAAATGGTTTTGCCGCGCGAACCAGGTTGCGGCGAGCAAGGGTATGAACACGATTGCGAGAAACGCCTTCTTCCACCAACGCGAGCCAGGCCACAGCTGAGCGACAAGGAAAACTGCACACGCCAAAGAAAGAACGGTTATCCAGGGAGACCAGCGACGCAAAGTGTAGGAGACGGCAACTCCTCGCGCCGTCTGAGGCTGAAACGGTTGAATGATCCAAACCGGCGCAGCGACGACGGCGAAGGCCACGACGGTTATCACCAACAGCGCCAGCCACGCCGCTTTACGACCGAAGAAGGGATTGCTAGTCATCATTATGATCGAAACGATAACACAAAGTTCCTGGAGAACTGTCAAGCGACTTGCTGGGACCGCGGGCGTCTCGCCCGCAATGAGCGCGAAGCGCGAAAGACTTCTGAAATCAACTCTCAAATACTGCGCGCCTGAACGGCGCGTTTGCGGGCGGAACGCCCGCGGTCCCAGCAAATCACTAGATCGGCCGAACCAAAACTGGATGCCTTGCGACCAATTAGTTAAAGTAGCGTTCATGTTTGCATCCGTTGTCTGCAAGTCGATCATTGCGCTCCTGTTACTAACAGCCGTCGCTACTTCTCTGTTCTCACAAACACGAACAGCTGTGCCGCAAACGGTGCCAACTGCCAAGCCCGTCACGCACGCCGATGTTCTGCGCGGTGAGTATGGCCGTTATCGGGCCAACAACGATCTGCTCTTCTATCATCTCGACATTCGCGTCGATCCCGAGAAGAAGTTCCTGAGCGGCAAGAACCGTATTCGTTTCAAGATGCTCAAGGACGACAATCGGATTCAGCTAGATCTTTATGACAACCTGAAGATCGACGAAATTGTTTTTGAACCAGGGAGCAATGTTCTAAGCCCGCCTCCTGGAGATCCAACCACCAAGCTGTCCGATCCGATAGTGCTCAAGTACACACGCGACTCAGGAGCGGTGTTCGTAGACTTTCCGCAAAAACTCAAAGCCGGACGCTCCTACACCATTGCCTTCTTCTACTCCGGCACGCCGCAAACGATCGGCCGCTTCGGTGGCTTCACTTTCAGCAAAGATCCGGCAGGCCGGCCGTGGATCTTCACGGCTTGTGAAGGCGAGGGCGCGAGCATCTGGTGGCCAAACAAGGATCAATGGAAAGACGAGCCGGAGTCCATGCGCATCAGTGTCGCGGTACCCAGCAATCTCACCGATGTCTCAAATGGAAAATTTCTCGGCAAGACAGATCTCGGCGATGGTTACACCCGTTGGGATTGGTCGGTTCAATATCCAATCAATAACTACGATGTGAGTCTGAACATCGGCAACTACGTTCACTTCGATGATCGGCTCGGCGACCTTTCACTCGACTTCTATGCGCTGCCGGAAGATTTGGACAAGGCGAAGAAACAATTTGCCCAAGCCAGGGGCATGCTCGAGGCCTATCAACATTACTTCGGCGATTATCCATTCAAGAAGGACGGCTACAAGTTGATCCAGGCGCCCTACTCAGTCATGGAGCACCAGTCAGCGGTCACCTATGGCAACCACTTCGCTAACGGTTATCTTGAGCGCGACTGGACCGGCGTCGGCATCTCGCCCAAGTTTGACTTCATCATCATTCACGAAAGCGGACACGAATGGTTCGGCAACAGCGTCACTGCCGCCGACCGATCCGACATGTGGATTCATGAAGGCTGGACGACGTATCTGGAATGCCTGTACGTCGAATACATGTTTGGTAGAGATGATGGTTTGAAGTATACGAATGGTTACCAGGCAAAGGTTAGAAACCAGCAACCAATCATTGCTCCTCGCGGGGTTAATGCGACACCGCCGCAGGACCAGTACTTCAAGGGCGCGCTTTTCATCAACACACTTCGCAGCATCGTGAACGACGACAAGCGCTGGTGGGCGCTGCTTCGGGATTTCTATCAGCACTTCAAGTATCAAACGATCATGACGGAAGACGTCGTAGCGTATTTCAACCAGAAAACTGGAAGGAACCTCACGCCGATCTTTGACCAGTACTTGCGCCACACGGCCATCCCCGTCCTTGAACTGATTTTCGACGATAGCAGTAAGGCAGTCCGCTACCGTTGGCACGCGGATGAGCCCGGTTTTGCCATGCCGGTGCGAGTAGGAACAAAAGAGCGTTGGCAGATCATTCAACCGACCACGGCGTGGCAGGAAATGAAGATGGAGTCAACGAAGGAAGATTTCCAGGTGGCGACTGATCTCTACTACGTCGGGATCAAGAAATCGTAGCCACAGTTAACCTCACTAAATCCTCACTACATCTAGTTCGTTAAGTTTGCGTTTGAGAGTGGAAAACAAAAATGACAACGATGAGAAACTTCTATCTTCCGCTGGTGCTTGCCGTGACTGGCATGCTCTTTTATCATCTGGGGCAGAAATCCATCCCTAAAGAAATCAATCCGTTCTATGCGATGATCATTGCTTATGCTGCCGGAATCGTGATCCTGGCCATTTGTGCCATAACGCTTCCCGGTAACAAATCTTTTGTCAGCTCCCTCAAGGAATCAAACTGGGCCATTCTGGCTGTCGGCGCCGGGGCTGCATGTATCGAGTTAGGCTTTCTGCTTGCTTATAGATACGGCTGGAGAATCAGCGTGGCTGCGGTAGCAACCAACGTCGCGGTAACGCTCTTGTTGGTCCCGATCGGAATTGTGATCTTCAAAGATCATTTGTCTCTGCGAAATATTCTCGGTCTAATATTTTGTGTTTTGGGGTTAGTCCTGGTCGTGCGCGATTAGGTTCGGAGGCTTCCGATCAATATGCCGCAGAAAAACTTGACGCGTCATCGAGGACTGATCCAGGTTGCAGGGGTTCCGATCATTTTTGCGATCGTCGTCGTCACATTCGGCTGCTACCAGTTCATCCAAACAAATGGCCACGCGAGCGCACGACTTGCGCTCGACAGATCACAGCCCGTCAGTTTCACTCAGAACATATGGGGTAATAACCACGGGTTCACGGTTCGCGAGGCCGTGCGCAACGACGTTTCGCAGCCGTTTGCTAAACAGCTCGCCGTTAACCCACTGGCGGCGAACCTTGATCCAGACCTAGCCACACCACAGCGTACCGGCAAGACCAGGGGGCGTCCTACGATGCCTGATGCGGGCGCCGCGGTGGAACAAACGTCCCAGGGTTATCGCGCACCCGCCCAAGTTGTCGAAAGTTTTGATGGTCTGGGTGTTGGTTTCGAAGGACCACAGGGCAAGGCCAACGTTCGCAATCCTTCTGACAACAGCCTGGCTGTCGGTCCTGATCACATTGTCCAAACCGTAAACACACGCGTGGCTATATACACGAAGAAGGGCCGCCGCTTTCAACAGACCGGAAGAGTTCTGTATGGACCTGTTGTCACTAAAGCCTTCTTTGCAGGATTCGGAGGGCAGTGTGAGACGCGCAACAACGGCGACGCGGTCGTTCGTTATGATCAGCTGGCCGGACGTTGGTTGATTGTGATGCCGATATTCGGCCGCGGACCGGTGCGACCTGATCAACCCGAACCTGGGAAAGATGGACAACCCGCGCAAAGCAGTCCGCCCGGTCGCCCCGGTCAACCAGGTTCGCCTTTTCAACTGGTTCCACCTGCAGACCCTAATCCAGCGAACCCCAATCGAGCCACGCCGGCAACAGCGGGCGAGGGCCCTTTTTCGATGTGCTATGCGGTGAGTCTTACATCAGATCCGCTCGGGCAGTACTATCGCTACGAATTCCTGCGTCCGTTTTTTCCGGACTACCCGCGACCAGCGATTTGGCCAGACGGATATTACCTGCCGACAAGCACCAGCGATGACTTGATTCAAAAACACGCGTGCGTGGTCGAGCGCAATAAGATGCTCAAGGGCCTGCCCGCAACCGAGCAGTGCTTTGTCATCGACGGTGTCAATTTTCTAAACAACGCCGACATTGATGGAACTGCATTGCCGCCACGCGGCGCACCGAACATCATGATGGCCGCCGGCGGCGCGCAACTGAAGCATATCCTATTCGACAATGTGATCCTGGTTTGGAAGTTTCATGTTGACTGGCAGAAGCCGATCAATACAAAACTTATTGGTCCAACGAAAATCTTCGTCGCGCCTTATCAGTACCTTTGCGGTGGCCAACTCACTAACTGTGTGCCCCAACCTGGAACCGACTCGCGCCTCGATTCGCAAGGCGATAAGATCATGGCGCGGTTAGTTTATCGGAAAGTGAATGGTCACGAATCCATAGTGGCGGTGCATTCAATCAACACCGAAGCTCGAGGAGGCGGAGTTCGCTGGTACGAGTTCCGGCTAGACAGGAGCCGCGAACCCTCGCTCTATCAAGAGGGAACCTACGCGCCTGATAACTTTTACCGTTGGATGGCAAGCCCGGCGATGGATCGCAAGGGGAATATAGGCATTGGCTATTCATTCGGCGGCACGCCTAACTTTCCCGGGCAACGATTTGCCGGCCGGCTCGCAAACGATCCGTTGGGGCAGTTAACGCTCCGCGAAACGATTCTCGTCGAAGGCGAAAGCGTCCAGAAAGTTATGCGCTGGCAGGACTATACTCAGACCGCCATGGATCCAAGCGATGACTGCACAATCTGGTACGTCGGTGATTACATCAAAAAAGACCAGGCAAATTATTCGAGCCGCATTGGGGCGTTTCGAATGCCTGGCTGCAAACAACGCTAAAAGACCGGCAAGCCCGTTTTTCGCCTCAGCGATCACGAGTTGCATATCCCTCACACCGTCGCATCTTAAACAAATGGAACCTTAGGCTGCTGCACTCGTGAAGTAGGCGAGGGTAAAAGCCATGCGAAACAAATCAAGCTGCAAAGGATTTACATTGATCGAGCTTCTTATCGTGATTGCGATCATTGGAATTCTGATTGGGATTATAGTTCCGGCGTTCAAGAGTAGCGTGCGCAAAGCCAATGAAGCAGCGGCAGTTGCTACCCTCAATGCCATTAGAGTCGCGGAAGCGAAATACGTAATTGACCACAAGGGAGGACAATACGGCACATTTCCGCAGCTGTTTGAGCAGGGTTATCTTGATAAACGAATGAACTACGACCAGCCGCACGACCGCGGCTATGTTTTTGTGATCACTCTAATCGCTAAATCGGAGAATACGGTGGCTACTTTTAGCGTGAACGCCAACCCCGAACAGTCGCTAGGCCTGGGCGCAACCGGCCGGAACTTTTACTACATGGATCCGGAAAGCGGAATCTGCTTTAGCAATACCGGACCGGCAACCGCTGCAGACGAAACGCTTTGAGCGTCCCGGGTAAACTGTTTTGAAGAGAAATTGTGGAGCGGCGTGCGGCTAAGCGACTCGATCGAGGCTTGGTGTATAGGTTTCCTCGAGTACTCTTTCCGCTTCTTCGACGGTCATGGGCCTGGAGAAGAAATATCCCTGACCGCTCTGACAAGAGAGGTTTCTAAGCAACGACATCTGTTCCTGAGTCTCGACCCCTTCCGCTACTACATCCATGTCAAGGTTTTCCGCCAGGTTCAGAATGGTGCGAACGATCTCCATGTTGTCCTTATCCAAAACCGAGACGAACGAGCGATCAATCTTTAAAGTGTCGATGGGGAAGCGGTGCAGGTACGTCAACGAAGAGTACCCGGTTCCAAAGTCGTCAATACTTAATCTGACTCCCAGTGCGCGCAGTTTGAAAAGCATGGCAGCAGCAGAATCAAAGTCATCCATCAGCACACTCTCCGTTATCTCGAGCTTGAGGAAATTCGGATCCAGGCCAGTCTCATCGAGAATCGAACTTACCTGATCGAGCAGATCAGGCTGGGCAAATTGTTTCGCCGACAAGTTCACCGTCATGTAAAGAGAATCATCTGATGGAAACCTGTCCTGCCAGCGCTTGGCCTGATAGCAGGCTTGTCGTAGTACCCACTGTCCAATCTGCAAAATTTGACCGCCTTCTTCTGCAACTGGAATGAAGTCCTGGGGGGATATGAGGCCGCGTTCAGGGTGTTGCCAGCGCACCAGCGCCTCAAAACCGCAGACGTGAAAATCATCGAGCGCAACTATGGGTTGGTAGTTTATAAAGAACTCGTTATGTTCCTGGGCCAGACGAAGATCAGTTTCCATCCGCAGTAGATCCGTCGAGCGGGCATGCATTTCTTCATCGAACATTTCGTGACGAGCTTTGCCTAACGACTTGGAGCGATACATCGCAGTATCCGCATCGCGCAGGATCTCATCGGGTTGGTTATAAGCAAGCGAGCCGGGAGCGATCCCAATGCTGACGGTAGTAAAAACGTCGCGACCGCAAAGGTTGAACGGCAACTTTAGTTCCTCATGAATGCGTTCGGCAACCGTCACTGCTTCCTTCTCGTCGGCTAGATCCTCAAGCAGGATTGTGAACTCGTCACCACCGACGCGAGCAATCGTGTCTCCAGGTCGTAAGCATGCTTCGAGCCGGCGGGCAAAGCCGACGAGCAGTTGATCACCCGCCATATGACCAAGGCTATCGTTGATCAGCTTGAAGCGATCCAGATCCAGGAACAAGACAGCAAACTTCAGATCCTGTCGGCGCTTGGCACGGGCGATAGTCAGCTTCATGTGATCTATCATCAGGGCGCGATTTGGCAAACCAGTCAACGTGTCATGTAAAGCGTCATGCAGAAGTCGTTCTTCGGCCTCCTTGCGATCCGTAATGCTTTGCAGTTGATAGATCAGATGTACGGATTCAGTGTCTTCCACTATCGCCTGCGACACGCTCCACATGACCCAAACCTCGTGTCCATCCTTGTGAACACAACGCATCTCGATTTGGTAAGTCGCAATCTTGCTTCGGAGCAACTGCTCCAGCTTTGCCATCGACGTAAGACGATCATCCGGATGAACGAAGTCCTGAAAATCTCGCGCCAGCAGCTCCGCTTCTGAATAACCAAGAATCTGGCATAGCGAGCGATTGACTCGATGCCAGCGGCCGGTGTGAAACACCAAAGCCATGCCAATTGCGGAATAGTCGAAGGCGACGCGAAACATCTCAGAAGTGTCTCGCATCGTCGTAGGGAATTCGCCGTCCTGCTTTTGGGCGGGCAAATGGTAGGAAAAATAGAGAACCGGCAGAATAACGGCGAGGACCATCAGCGCGGAAATCCACAAAGGCCAGGTAGGATCGTCGGTAACGATAACCAGGAAAGCACTTACAATGCTGGCACCTAACAGTCGGGCCCCAGACTTAATTGGAACCTTGGTTACGAGAGATAGAAGCCTCTGCATGTTGCCTGCTTTTTCAGATTTTTTGTCCGCACGTCTCATGATTCTCCAGCGGGGCGCTAGAAGGATTGGTGAGAGAATTACAGCTCCCGGGTAGGAACCGCATCCCTTAGTGCACGCCCTGTGCCAACAAGGAACCGAGCCGGTAAACTGGAAAGATTCTTGCGTTTCTAAAACAAAGACATTGTGTTCGAACGAAGTGAATCAAGCAGATTGGTCAAATCGATAAGGCGTAACTGCGATTAGACCGTATTCCGGTCAGGATGAAACTCTCGAGAAAGTCAGGGTTAATCGTGAGGTTCAACTCGCTAATGCGAAAAGAAATGTGATTGAAGGGCTCGCGAGGAAGGATGGGCGTTTCACCACATACGCCCCAAAAACCGAGAGGCCGGGTTTGGCCCGGCCTCAAATCGGTTGGCGGAGACTTTCAGCCTCAACAGGTTACTGTCCTCACCCCAGCAACCCAGCGCCATTGCTCTGCATTCTACAAATAATTTCAAAATGGTCAATCCAAGAAAACTTGCTAATCGAGCGCATGAATGCTGCAGGTGTATTGCGCCAACGGCCGCGTCGATATTTGACTGACTAATGCGTCAGTCGTATTGTTTACTCTGAAAGAGTTTAGGGTACAGACTGGCTGCGGTAACCTTCACGATAAGGTAATTCCCCGACTCCCGCCCCCCTGACCAGGCTGATCATCGACCAACGCGTTATTCGCAATTTGCAGTGCTCCCACTTTGGCGAACGCGTTCTAAGTCGGTTTCTCGAGGGGGTTCTCATGCAAGCTTCAGGGAAGAAAACTTTAACGCTACTTGTCATCACTGGGTTGCTGCTGCTTACGGCGGACCAGTCTCTGGCCAACAAAAAGGCTAAGAAGGCCCCTGCACGTTTACCGACGCGAGTCGAAGCGAGGGAGGCAGAACGTCGTCTTTCGGAGATGGGTTATTGGACTGGGCCGATCGACGGCGTTGTTGACGGCATCACACGCACTGCGTTGATCGCTTTCCAAAAATGGGAGGGTCGCGAAATTACGGGGCGGCTTACCCGCGATGAAGTAGAGGCGATTAGCAATGCGCCTTCACCGCAGCCGCGGGACACAGGTTATAGACACGTGGAGATTGATATCGACCGGCAGGTGCTCTCGATGATCGACGACGACGGGACGATCATCAAGATTGTTCCGGTCTCGACCGGCAGTGGCAGACGCTACGATGAGAAAGGTGGCAGAGGTTTAGCCTACACACCGAAGGGCCGCTTCAGAATCTATGGAAAAGTTTCGGGATGGAGAAAATCGCCTCTGGGATTGCTCTACTATCCAAACTACTTCAGCGACGGATTAGCGATTCACGGGAACCCATCTGTACCTTCCCAGCCAGAGAGTCATGGGTGCATTCGAGTTCCAATGTTCGCATCTCGCACGATAAGCGAGATGCTGCCGGTGGGAACGATTGTAATTATCTACGACAAGGATTCTTTCGTATCCGCAAAGGCATGGGCCGAAGAGGACAAGCAGAAACAAACTGCTATTACTCAATGAGTGAAATGAAGTTTCTCCGCGGCTGAATTAGTGCATCTTCAATACCTTTGGAAAAGCGTCAGCAATAACGTTCAATTGGAGGTCGTGTTCAAGAAGGGCTTTCAGACCAGCAAGAACCCACGTAAAGCCTCCCTTGGAATCAAGCGCATCCTTCACAACTTTATCGCCATCTCCATGGAAACCGGAATTTGTAATGCTGACGTATGTCTTGTCGTTTTCATAAGGAGTGAACACCCATTCGACTAACGTCATCGAGCCATAATTCCCCCATTCAATCAAAATCCTCTTGCCCGCCTCTACTTCTTTGACATTCACTTCAACGGAAATATCGTACATTTCCCATGTCCACGTAATGTGTTTACCGGCCTCCAGTCGGCCGGTACTTTTGGTGAACCAAAACCTGCGGGTGATTTCAGGGTTAACAAAAGCCTCGAAAACTTCCGCGACCGGTTTCCTGATGAGCATCTCTGTTTTAGCAGTCGGTACTTCCGTAAGTTGAAGATCTGTCATAGCGCCTCCAAAGATTTTCATGCTTAAGAGCCGACTCCTTCATTCCCGTTTGCAGATGTCTCCGGGTCGGCCGAACCTCTCAAAAGTCTCGCTGCATACTTACCGGTTAGACGAAATGGCCGCAGCGCGTAGTAAAGAAAGAAAAGCGACCCGGGCAGCGGCAACAGCTTCCAATCATCGACTCGAGGGGTGGCCAGCAAGCGAATACAAGACGTAAGTTTACCCCCCTTTCCTTCCTTCATCGCCAGATTAAGACGTAGCTCATTAAGAATTCCAAGTCGTTCAGTTCCTTCTGTAAACAAACCGCGTTGCACCTGGTCGGCCAGCGCCACTACCGTCGCGTCCGCCGGCGCGGTGGTCCAAACATCAGCCGGGACTGAGGCCCCTAACAGGTTCTTTGCTAAATAAAGGCCCAATGAGATCATTCGCGGGCTGCCCATTCTGTCTGCGTTTTTGAGCAACAAAGGCCAGTTGATTTCTTCCTGACTGTCAATTAGTGCTGCTACGTCGGCAATCCAACCCAGCCTTTCCCAGAAATGCGTAAAGCCGTGAAGGCAGAGGATCAACAACAAGTCCTCAATTGAAACGGTCTTCAGCTCTCTGCGATTGACCAGTATCGGCTGAAGCCGGTCCCACAATTTGTCCGTATCAATCTGAACTGCGGCTGAGGGCACAACAAAATCCCAATGCAGGTCCAACCAAATATTTTTTTCATTCGCAAAATTATGCGAGCAATCAAATCTTAGTTTAGCTGCTTGTTGCGTTGCGCTGAGTTCCGGTCTGGGAGTAAAGCCATTACTAACAAGCAAGTTTCTGACGGCTGGAACGTCATGCTTCCTGACCAAAATATCCAGGTCGCCAAACTCCCTTCGTCCCACATCACCGTAAGCCCACAGCGCAAGCGTCGGTCCTTTGAACGGAACAGCTGCAATCCCGTGCGCTTCAAACAGTTCTATGATTTTCAGTAGTTCGCCGGTGAGTAACAGATTCGACCTGGTGTTTTCCTGATTGAGTTTCTCGAGTGTCGAACTGACTTTTGCGGGTATCGCGTCCGGACACTCGTTAAGGAGGTGATAGTACAGACTTGCAACTAAACGATGACGCTCGGCCATCAACAGCAGATAATTCCAGTCCACGTCCGTTTGCACCAACTGGCGCAGGTTCGCTGCCGCCGCAAGATCGAGCGATCGGTGGGCCACGCAAACCAGGATTTGGTCTTCGGGACGTGCGATTAGCATTACGTTTAGCAAACGGAAAGCAAGCGCTGAAATCTCACTAATGTACTTTGGAGACTGTCATCTACTTGCGAGTTGAATCAAGGCAGCTGACGATGATAGCTTACCTCCAATGACGGACTCAGCTGAGTTATTCGCGCGACAAAAGTACCTCGTTTGGCAGTCATGCCTCAACGATCCGGACTTGAGCCTGCTCTACCGGTGGGCTTGCAGGCGAGCCGAGGTTGGCACCATGTTTCTCGACGATACGTCGCCCGGCGCACTCTCCTCTGCTGGAGACGTTTTTATGGACGGGCTGCTAATGGATCTGCTGCCACGCGCCGAGGAGCTCAGCGGCCTAAAGCTTTTTCCTACCTATTCTTATTTTCGCGTCTACCATCGCGGCGACGTCCTGGGAAGGCACACTGATCGCCAATCCTGCGAGATCAGCTTGTCGTTGTGTTTGGGTTACCAGGGCGAAAAACCCTGGCCACTGATGGTCGAGGGACCCGAGGGCAGCTCAGCAGTCGCGTTAGCTCCGGGCGACGCATTGCTCT
>Ga0134126_10002517_pt1 | contig 23081 bp, 23 predicted proteins | sample KB31752_FD_96881 | JGI IMG/M metagenome (GOLD analysis project Ga0134126, IMG submission 96881) | Terrestrial soil microbial communities with excess Nitrogen fertilizer from Kellogg Biological Station, Michigan, USA - KB3-175-2 | ecosystem: Environmental > Terrestrial > Soil > Unclassified ... | reverse complement strand
ACTATTGATCGAACTGATCGACCACTCCTACGACCTGGTTTTTAAGTCGCTCCCTAAAAAAACACAGGACGATATTTCAGCCCCGGTAAAGAAGCAAGATAAAGTTTAAATGATGTTTTCTAAGCCGCCTGGTTTCCGGCCCAATGAATATCTTGATTCTTCTCTATATTTGTCAAAACCCGGTTTATGAGAAAGACCTTTCTGGCAATACTTATATGCTTTGCTTTCAGTAGCTTACATGCGCAATTGACCCCCTTTGAGTTAAGTAAGGACAAAAACTACACGGCCACATACGCCGAAATAATTGCTTACTACCAAAAGTTAGGCAGGCAATACCCCCAAATGCGGCTTTTGAATTATGGCACCACCGATGTTGGAAAGCCTTTTACGCTGATCGTTTTGTCGCGTGATAAAGTTTTTGACCCGGCAGCGATAAAAAAACAAAATAAGTGCGTGTTGCTCATTAACAATGGTATTCACCCGGGCGAACGGAAGGTATTGATGCCAGCATGATGCTGACGCGCGACCTGCTCAAAAAAAACGCGTTGCCGAAAGACGTGGTGATCTGCATCATCGCGGTTTATAATATCGACGGCTGCTTAAACCGGGGTGTTAGCCGTATTAATCAAAACGGCCCGCGCGCCTATGGCTTCAGGGGCAACTATCGAAATCTTGACCTGAATCGTGATTTTATAAAGGCCGACAGCCGGAATGCCCTTGCATTTGAGAAAATTTTGAATACATGGAACCCCGAAGTCTTCCTTGACAACCATACCAGCGATGGCGCCGACTACCAGTATGTAATGACACTGATAGAAACACAAAAAGACAAACAAACTCCCACCCTGGCCGAATATACCTCAAAAACGCTGTCGCCCGAGCTTTACAGGCGAATGAAAAAAAGCGGTTATGAAATGACACCTTATGTAGAGAGTGAGGAAAAAAGTCCGGATAACGGCATCGTGAGCTTTTTAGAAACGCCGCGCTTTGCCACGGGCTACACGGCCCAGCACAATATCATAAGCTACATTACGGAAACCCATATGCTGAAACCTTTTGACAAGCGGGTTTATGCCACCTATGATTTTATGCAAAACCTGGTCGACATTTATGAACGGGATGCGGCCGTAATTGGCAAACTGAAGCATAAAGCGGACGAAGAGGTGAGCCGGCAGCAAACTTTTGCGCTGAATTGGGAGCTGGATAAGGAGCATTATGACACACTTGTTTTTAAAGGCTATACCGCCGGGCATAAAATAAGCGAAGTGAGCGGATTGCAGCGATTGTATTACGACCGGAGCAAGCCTTACACAAAAACTATCAAATATTTTGATAATTACAAAGTGACTGCCACGGCTGATAAACCGCTGGCTTATATTATCCCCCAAGCCTGGGGCAAGGTGATCGATCTGTTTAAACTGAACAATATCGCCATGCGGCGGCTATCCCACGATACCACGCTCGATCTGCAGATGTATTATATTGCAGATTATAAGACGCCCCAAAGGCCGTACGAAGGACATTATTTGCACAGTAACGTAAAGCTAACTCCAACGGAAATGAAAGTTAAATTTTACGAGGGTGATTATGTGGTTTATACCAACCAGCCGCTTAACCGCTATATTGTAGAAACATTGGAGCCGCAAGGCGTTGATTCGTTTTTTGCGTGGAACTTTTTTGATTCGGTTTTAGGCGAAAAGGAATATTTTTCGGATTACGTTTTTGAAGACGTTGCGGCCGACCTGTTAAAAAAAGACCCGGAACTGAAGAAAAAACTGGACGATGAGAAAGTAAAAGACACCCGGTTAGCCGGCAGCGCGGCGGCGCAATTGAATTTCATTTACCGCAATTCACCTTATTTCGAAAAAACATACCTTCGCTACCCGGTGGGCAGGCTGCTGGCCGATACTAAACTCGATCTGAAATAATGAATATTTTGCTTAGCGCAGCTGATCCGTCAGCGATGGAAATGATAATGTCCGCGCCGGTGGCTTCGTTTATATTTGCAATTACGATAGCTACTTCCCTTTGGGCGTTTTCTAACGATAATATCTACGCTAACATGATTCTGCACCCGTTCGGCGTTTACAGGGGTCAGCGTGTTTATACCGTTATTACCAGTGGAATGATACATGCGGATTACATGCATCTTGGTTTTAACATGCTCTCGTATTATTTCTTTGCCTTCCAGCTGGAGCCCGTTTTGGGGCACTGGCAATTTGCTTTTTTATATGTTGCGAGTTTAATTTTAAGCGATCTCCCCACCGTATATAAACATAAAAATGATGAATGGTATCATAGCCTGGGTGCCTCGGGTGCGGTGAGCGCGGTGATCTTTAGCGCCATCATGTATAACCCGGTAGGCTTAATGGGCTTAATGTTCCTGCCCATTCAAATTTATGCCGTTGTTTTTGGGATATTATACCTTATTTATTGCAATTATGCCTCAAGGAAAGCAAGTGACAACATTAATCACGATGCGCATATGTTTGGCGCTTTAAGCGGCCTGCTTATCACCATTATTCTTCATCCGCATGTTGTGCACGATTTTATATTCCAGATCAGCGAGAAAGTTCAATCGCTGATGCAGTGATAAAGCGCCCGTCAGGGTTAAACAAAAAGCTCATCGGCTCTTCGGGGTTTTTTATGATCTCCAGCAGCAGGAAACCCCAGTTTTTCCAAAAGCTTTCCAGCACCTGGCCGTAGGTTTTATTTACCCAATGGTCGAACAAAGGTTTGCTGCTTATACCGCGGAGCGGCATAGCCTCGATGTAAATATTATCGCCCGCAGGCAATACGTTATATTCGGGCAGGCGGTTAAACAGGTAGGCCGAATAAAATACCCGGCCGCAAAATTCCTCGAACTGTATGGGATGTAAATGCTCGTTTTGGATCTTCTCTAATATTTCCTGATGATATTTTCTATTGGCACCATTGTCCTGCAGGCAGATGATAAGGCCGAAATCTTTTATCCGCAATGAAAATGTGAGCGTATTGATCTCGTCGCGATACCCAAATTCTTCGGGGTTATTATCTACCTTAAACAAAAAAATGCTCCAGGGGCAAAAATCTTCAAACACCAGCGGCAAATTAATGCTTTGAAGCATCAGGTGCAGGTTACTGAACTTATGTATGACCGACTTGGAAATATTGAACTCCTCCCCTTGTGCGTGCTGTAATTTCAGGCCGCTCTGTATTTCGTTAAATATGATGCCGTAAAGCAGCTTTCCTGCCCACTGAAATAGTTTAACTTCATCAAGATTCTTAACGGCGTGGTAGCCAATTTCAAAAGCGTCAGCTATTTCCTGTTCAAGCGGGTCAAGAAAAGCTTCGCTGACATTCTCGCTGCAGGGAATTTTGATATCGTTGTAGGTAGACATGCTTTCGTCCAGCATTTTAAACGGCTTGTCCTGCAGTTGGTAGCGGCTCATGAGCCATGGAGGAAACACCTGTATTTTTTCTTCTTCGGAGGTTAAAGCCGCCCCGGTTAAAAAACAGTACCGGTTACTAAAGTTGAAACCGGTAAAAGGGGAATAAATTTCTGCGGCCATGGCGACGAAATAAACAATCAAATAGTGTTGGCCCTGCCTATACTTCCTTCGCCAAAAACGGGTAACGGTAATCTTTTGGCGGATCAAATGTTTCCTTAATGGTCCGCGGCGAAACCCAGCGCAACAGGTTGATCATAGAACCTGCCTTGTCGTTCGTCCCCGATCCCCGCGCGCCGCCAAATGGCTGCTGACCTACTACCGCGCCCGTAGGCTTATCGTTGATATAAAAGTTCCCGGCTGCGTTACGCAGGCGATAGGTAGCCTCAGCAATCGCATACCGGTCTTGTGCGATCACAGCACCGGTTAATGCATATATCGAAGTTTTGTCGATAATATCAAGCACCTCATCAAACTGGCCGTCTTCGTATACATACACCGATAACACCGGGCCAAACAGTTCCTCACACATAGTTACGTAGTACGGGTCGTTTACCCTGATCACCGTAGGCTCAATGAACCAGCCGTTGGTTTTATCGTATTTTCCGCCGGCAACTACTTCTACGTCTTTGCTGGCTTTGGCGGCATCGATATATTTGGCAAGCTTATCAAACGAACGTTCGTCGATCACGGCATTAATAAAATTCTCAAAGTCCTCCACCGGACCCATCTTGAACGAAGTGATATCCCGCTGCATTTTTTCTTTTACAGCAGGCCACAGCGATGCCGGGATATACGCCCTGGAGGCTGCCGAGCATTTTTGGCCCTGGTATTCAAAGGCGCCGCGAATTAGCGCAACGCTAACCACGTCGGCGTCGGCGCTGGGATGTGCCAGGACAAAATCCTTGCCACCGGTTTCCCCTACAATACGCGGGTACGTTTTATATTTATGGATATTGTTGCCAATAGTCTTCCAGATGTTTTGGAATACGCCGGTTGAACCTGTGAAGTGGATCCCCGCAAAATCAGGATGGTTAAATATCACCTCGCCGGCAATAGGGCCATCAACATACACCAGGTTGATCACGCCACCGGGCACACCCGCTTCGCGAAATACCTGCATCAGCACATTGGCAGCATAAATTTGCGTATTAGCCGGCTTCCAAACCACAACATTGCCCATCAGCGCCGCGGACGATGGCAGGTTTCCGGCGATTGCCGTAAAATTGAACGGCGTTAAAGCGAATACAAAGCCCTCCAGCGGGCGTTGCTCCACACGGTTCCACACGCCTTTGCCCGATATTGGCGGCTGTTGCTCGTATATCTGGCTCATGTAATGCACGTTAAAACGCAAAAAGTCGATCAGTTCGCAAGCGCCATCGATCTCGGCCTGGTACGCATTTTTCGATTGGCCAAGCATAGTTGCGGCATTTATGGTGGCCCGGTACGGACCGGCAAGCAACTCGGCAGCTTTCAAAAAAATAGCTGCGCGTTGTTCCCAGGGCAGTTTCTCCCAATCAGCTTTTGCAGCCAACGCAGCATCGATGGCCGCTTTAACATGGGTCTTATCGCCTTCGTGGTAAGTTGCCAGCACATGTTTGTGGTCATGAGGAGGGCGGATCTTACCGGTTTTTCCGCTTCGAACTTCATTTCCGCCAATATACATGGGGATATCGATCGGTTTTGAGCGTGCTTTATCCAATGCCGCTTTGAGCGCTGCGCGTTCCACGCTGCGCGGTCCATAATTTAATACCGGCTCGTTTTGAGGCACGGGGACATTAAAAAATCCTTTAAGCATATCCTTTATATTCTGCCGCAAAGATATAGGTTAATGCGTAGATTTTTACGCCACAGCGCGAGGGATTACCCGTTGGTGACAATACCGCCGGTTACCTGTCGTTTTTAGGGTACCCTTCTTCGTCCAGGTCCTCCCGGTCATCCTCGGGCGTATGACCAAGTGCTTTATCGGCTGGACTCAGCTCAATAATGTCGCCGTCGTCCACGTGCATGCCTAATTTATCCACATCGGTCTCCAGCGACTCGTTCGGGATATATTCGTCGCCGGCATCGTAGGGATTTGACTCGTCGTAGGTTGAATTCATATCCTCGCCGTCTTTTGCTGCCGTATTGTAAGGGTCGGGATGGTCATAATTCGGATCATCGCTTTTTACATCGTACTCAAAGCTATTCTCGTCCGGGTTATAGGCCAGGTTTTCTTTGTCGATGGTTTCGCCCAACTCGTCTTTTAAGGTTTTATCCCTGTCTTCGTTTTCATCGTCAAATTCAGGATAGAAGGTTTCTTTATTCATAGGGTTGATCATTTAACTAATTCTATTAAAAACCTTGCCAAAAATTACCGCAGGCTAATATTGAATTTGCTTGCGATAAGAAATATCGCTGCTGCCAAACGCAAATTTTACCCCGATTGTATATTGCGAGTAGATGTCATGGTGGTTGGCGCTTGCTGAAAATCCATCCACCCCATCGCCCAATACATAATTGTATCCATAACCAAGGTCGAATTTAACGCTTGGCTGCTGGTACTGGTTAAAAAGTTTAAACTCGTAGCCAATCCTCAACGGGATAAATATTTCCTGGCTGTTATCCTGGCCACCTGTAAAAAACCCCGGATTTTTATGTGAATCCCTGCTGATATCGGTTATACGATTCACGATATACCCGAGCCCCGCGGATATATATAAATTTTTTAATGCATTGAAAACGCGGTTATTTGAATAGTCGAGAAATTCGCCGGCCTGCAGCTGTCCCCTGAAAATAAAGGCGGAAAAATCGCTTTTAAACTGCCGACCGGTCGAGGTGGTTAGTGAATCGCCCCCGGCAAACCGCCCAAGCTGCGCTTCAAGAACAAAATTGGTGTACGGTGTTTGGTTAATCGTGAAATTTAAATTGACAGACGGTGTGCTGGTTTGTGTTTGGGCATCACCATGAACCGTGTTAAAGCCTACCGATACGCCGATATCATATTTTGCAAAATTGTATCCTAACTGGGCACGGACAGCCAGGGTGGTGAAGCAGATAAATAAAGTAAGTAATGCAGTTTTGGTAATAGGTTTTATCATGATGTGCTTGTGATGCTTTGAATATCAGTTAACCCGATTAACAAGTTTAACTCGATTTTGATTAATATATTTTATAAAAGTAGTGATCAAAGATTAGATAAATGGGGCAACATTTAAAATAAATGTTGCTTTACGCTAAACAGGATAGGTTTTTAAGCTGTTAATCTCCCATCCCCGGGAATATTTATTCACTCAAATTTATATATTTGGGCCACTTAAAATAACAGTATAAAGATGTCGAAAATTAAAGTAGCAAACCCGGTAGTTGAACTGGACGGGGATGAAATGACCCGTATTATCTGGAAGTTTATAAAAGATAAGCTGATATTCCCATACCTGGACCTGGATATCAAATACTACGACCTGGGGATCGAACATCGTGATGATACTAATGACCAGGTAACCGTTGACGCGGCCAATGCTATAAAACAATACGGCGTGGGAATAAAGTGCGCTACCATTACACCTGACGAGGAACGTGTGAAAGAATTTAACCTGAAGCAAATGTGGAAATCGCCGAACGGCACCATTCGTAATATCCTGGACGGGACGGTTTTCCGCGAACCTATCGTGATGGCAAACGTGCCTCGGCTGGTACCAAACTGGACGGCGCCTATTTGTATCGGCCGTCACGCATTTGGCGACCAATACCGCGCCACAGATTTTGTTACGAAAGGCAAAGGCAAACTGACGATCACTTTTACACCCGAAGACGGCGGCAAGGAACAATCATTTGAAGTATATAATTTTAAAGGCGACGGCGTTGCGCTGGCCATGTATAATACCGACGAATCCATCAAAGGATTTGCCCGCGCCTGTTTTAACCAGGCCCTGTTAAAGAACTGGCCGTTATATCTTTCTACCAAAAACACCATCCTGAAAAAATACGACGGGCGCTTTAAGGATATTTTCCAGGAAATTTACGAGCAGGAGTTTAGGCTGCAATTTGAGGCCAACCAGTTAACTTATGAGCACCGGCTGATCGATGACATGGTAGCCTCGGCGTTAAAATGGCACGGTAATTTTGTATGGGCGTGTAAAAATTATGATGGCGACGTTCAGTCGGATACTGTGGCGCAAGGATTCGGTTCGCTGGGGCTGATGACTTCGACGCTGGTTACTCCCGATGGAACGGTGATGGAAGCCGAAGCGGCACATGGTACGGTTACCCGCCACTACCGCGAACACCAGGCCGGCAAACCGACCTCCACCAACCCGATCGCTTCGATCTTTGCCTGGACACGCGGCCTGGAGTTTCGCGGTATGCTCGACCATAACAAAGAATTGATCGACTTCTGTAAGACCCTGGAACAGGTATGCATTGAAACCGTCGAGAGCGGCAAAATGACCAAGGACCTGGCAATCACCATTAAACCGAAAGTGGAGCATGGGAAGGACTTTTTATATACCGAAGAGTTTTTGGCGGCTATTGACGAGCATTTAAAAAGGAAATTAGGCAAGTAACAACCCGATATGTCATTTCTCTCGATCGTTTGTATTAGCTATCTTTGAGTATGAAGTTTACGGCGATTATTGAACAGGGCGAAAGCGGTTGGTTTGTTGGTCAGATCGAGGAAGTCCCGGCGGCGATATCACAGGGCGAGAGTATCGAAGAATTAAAAGCAAATTTGCTTGATGCTTTGCGATTGATATTAGACACCAATAAAGAAATTACCGAGAAAGAATATTCAGGTAAACAAGTGATTATTGAAGAGCTTGAGTTAACCTGATGAAGCGCTCTGCTTTAGTTAAATATCTTGAAAGTAGTGGCTGCCACCTGTTAAGAGAAGGCGCAAATCATGCTATTTATATCAATCCGGCCAACCAAAAACAGACAGCCGTGGGGCGTCACCAGGAATTGGACAACTTACTTTGCAAAAAGATTTGCAAACAACTGGAAATTCCTTTCTTTCCTAATTAAAACCTTTGGCCAATAACAAAGTTATTAAGGAAATTTACGCTATGTCAGATTTGTATCCTTTAAAATTCCAAACCATTTATAAAGACAAAATATGGGGCGGGCAAAAGATCAAAACCTATTTACACAAAGATTTCGGCGACTTGCCGAACTGCGGTGAAACCTGGGAAATATCAGGCGTTGGTGCCGACGTATCGGTAGTTGCCAACGGCGAATTGGCCGGTATATCTTTATCCGGACTGCTTGAACGTTATAAAGGTCAGCTGGTTGGCGAAAGCGTATATGAGCGTTTTGGCAACACTTTTCCCTTGCTGGTTAAATTTATCGACGCCAACGACGACTTGTCCATCCAGGTGCACCCCGACGATAAGCTGGCTATGGAGCGCCACAATTCGTTTGGAAAAACCGAGATGTGGTATGTGGTGCAGGCCGACCCGGGCGCTAAGCTTATATCAGGGTTTAATAAAGAACTGGATGAACAGGAATACCTGGAAAAATTTAACAGTGGCCGGATCACTGAAATTTTAAACAAGGAAGATGTAAAGGCGGGCGATGTTTTCTTTTTGCCTGCCGGCAGGGTGCATACCATTGGCAAAGGTTTGTTGATAGCCGAAATTCAGCAGACGTCGGATGTCACTTATCGTATCTATGATTTTGACCGGGTGGATGACAAGGGCAACAAGCGCGAGCTGCATGTTGATGAGGCCCTTGCAGCGATTGACTACAAACATTATCCGGAATACAAAACCAAATATACCCCCCAAAAGGACCATGTGGTTGAGCTGGTAAGCTGCCCCTACTTCACCACCAATTTGCTTGATTTTACCAGCGGGGTTTCGAGGCATTATGATGACCTGGATTCGTTTGTAATTTATGTATGTGTTGAAGGCGAATTTGTGATCCAGTATAAAGACGATGATTACCCCGTAAAAATGGGCGATTGTATATTGCTTCCGAAAAGTATCGACAAGGTGCAATTGGCGACGACTTCCGGCTTTAAAATCCTGGAAAGTTATGTTGGGGATGAGGTTAAAGGTTAAAGGAAACTTACGAAGTTTCTAAAACTTCGTAAGTTTTTTTCCAAAATATCAAACCAACTTTATCGTAAACTTTGTTCCGACGTCGACTTTGCTATCCACCTGGATAGAGCCGCCAAGGGCCTCTACCTGGTTACGGGTAATAAATAAACCCAGTCCTTTTGAGTCGGGGTTGTGATGGAAGGTTTTATACATGCCAAAAATTTTGTCGCCATAACGGTCCATGTCAATCCCCACACCGTTATCCTCAAAAAGCATATAAATGTTTTTACGCTCTTTGGTTGTACGGCACTTCACCACGGGTTCGCGGTCGGCATGGCGATACTTTAACGAATTGGTCAGTAAATTTTGAAAAATGCTTTCCAGGTAGGCCGGTATATAATTTATCTGGGGACACCCGCTGAAGTCGTAATCAATTTTGGCTCCCGTGTTATCAATATTGCTTTTCAGTGCCGACAGGACGTTTTTAAACACACTTTCAAATTCAATATTTTTTCTGCCCCGTGCAGGGTCGGTATGCATTTTAACTATTTCGTTCAGATGCTCTATCGTGGTGTGCAGGCTGTTGCTTATTGATTTGATATGTGCAAACACCTCTGCCCGGTCGCCTGCCGATTCGCTTTCCTCATGTAAGTTTACCATAAACTGAAGATTGCCGGTATGCGAACGCAAATTGTGAGATACGATATAAGCAAAATTCTGTAGCCGCCTGTTCTGGTCGTTCAGCAAATCGATGGATGATTGCATATCCGAGCCGCTCTTTTTTATACGATCGATCTCCTGGAATATGCCCTGCACTTTTATGCAATTTCCAAAATCGTCAATAACCGGCTGCCCCTTGGCTTTTACCCATATTGCGTTAGTTTTAGGGGCTTTGAACGCCAGCTCCAGATCAAATGGCCTGCAATGTTTTATTACATCGGCTATGGCATCTTTGAATAACGACCGGTAATGCGGTTCAAAAAAACTGCTTGCCTCCTCAATGCTAAATTCTTCCTTTCCGATAAACCCGCACATATCGTATGTGTCTTTCATCAATCGCAAGGTTTGCGAATGAACGTCCATTTCCCAGCACATGACCTTCGCAAGCGCTCCTATATCCTTAAAAGAAGATTTTTGTTGAATAGCATTTAATTCTGCCAGCTTATGCCGGTGTATATTAGTGAGGGTTCCAACAACCACCGGCCTCTCATCATGCTGCCATTTTTTCGACGCGCTTTCAAACCACTGGTAGCCCGATTCTTTTGTAAGGAGCCTGATTTGAATAGTATTTAAGATATCATTACCGGCATTGAGCGCGCCCAAGAACAAGGGTTTGTCCTGGTGATAAAGCAGTTTATCAAGGAAAAAATTATAGGAACAATCGATCTCGCCGGGTTTGTATCCTAAAATGGCATAAAAACCTGCTGAACACCTGATATCTTTGGTGGTTGTGTTATACTCCCAAATGCCTGTGTTGTTAAACTCAAGAATAGGGGCAAGGCGAAATGCATCATTTGCACTAAAATTATTCCCGCCTTCACTCATTGTTACGCGTACTTATTAAGTTAACCAAAGTTTGGGATAATATTAGCCATTTTTTATAACAAACAAAATCCGCAAGCAAAGTTTTACTTTTTACGAGAAAACAGCTTAACTTGTTATTATAAATTTCCGCGCAGTTCCTGCTCGCGCTCTATCGCCTCAAACAACGCTTTAAAATTACCCGCGCCAAATGATTTTGCACCTTTACGCTGAATGATCTCGAAAAATAGGGTGGGCCGGTCCTCAACAGGTTTGGTAAATATTTGCAGCAAATAGCCCTCGTCGTCGCGATCAACTAAAATACCCAGTTTACTAAGCGGGCCAAGATCCTCGTCGATATGGCCGACGCGGTCGGTTAATTCAGCATAGTAAGACGTCGGAACAGAAAGAAATTCTACGCCGCGGTTTTGCAGGTCGGTTACCGTTTCCACGATATTAGCTGTCGCTAATGCTAAATGCTGTACGCCTTCGCCCTCGTAAAATTCAAGATATTCCTCTATCTGCGATTTCCTTTTGCCCTCAGCCGGTTCGTTTATCGGGAATTTAACATAACCGTTGCCATTGCTCATCACCTTGCTCATCAATGCCGAATACTCGGTGGATATCATTTTATCGTCGAAGGTCAGGATGTTTTTAAAGCCCATCACGTCTTCATAAAAATTAACCCATTCGTTCATTTTATGCCAGCCCACGTTGCCCACACAATGGTCGATGTATAGCAAGCCCGCGGGCGGCGGGTTATAAGGGGATGTCATTTTTTGGTAGCCGGGCAAAAATGTGCCGTGATAATTTTTACGCTCCACAAAAAGATGGACCGTTTCGCCGTATAATTTTATGCCGCTTGTGCGTATCTCTCCAAATTCGTCCGTTAGGGTCTGTGGCTCCTGGAAAGGGATGGCGCCGCGGCTGGTGGTTTGTTTAAACGCGTCGTACGCGTCGTTTACGGATAAGGCCAGTATTTTTACGCCATCGCCGTGCTTTTTTATATGCTCGGCAATCGGGTGATCTGAATGCAGCGGTGTGGTTAATACCAGGCGTATTTTGCCCTGCTCCAAAACATACGACGCCCGGTCGCGCACGCCTGTTTCCGGTCCCGCGTAAGCCAGGTTTTGAAAGCCAAAAGCCGTTTTATAATAATGGGCAGCCTGTTTGGCATTGCCTACGTAAAATTCAACATAATCAGTACCGTTAAGCGGTAAAAAATCAGTGGTCGGTGTTTGTTTATCGATGGTTAATGTTTCCATTTTTTGTTGAAATGTTGTTGCCTCACCCTGCCCTCTCCAAAGGAGAGGGTGGGAAGCTGTTTTTAGCTCACCCAGCTTTTGTAATAATTTTCGTCTTCAATTTTAATCGCATCCTCGGTTAGCATCAGCGGCTTGAACGGATCGATCATCACCGCCAGCTCATCTGTGGACTCTTTGCCGATCGACTTTTCCACGGAGCCGGGATGCGGGCCGTGCGGTATACCGCCCGGATGCAACGTGATCTGCCCCTTTATCACGCTTTTGCGGCTCATAAAGTCGCCGTCCACATAATAAAGCAGTTCATCGCTGTCTACATTGCTGTGGTTGTACGGCGCCGGTATGGATAGCGGATGGTAGTCGAATTTCCGCGGCACGAACGAGCAGATCACAAAATTATGGCCCTCAAATGTTTGGTGAACCGGCGGCGGCTGATGCAGCCGGCCGGTTATCGGCTCAAAATCGTGTATGGAAAAAGCCCACGGGTAATGGAACCCGTCCCAGCCGATAAAATCGAAAGGATGCGTTCCGTAGATATAAGGATAAATTAATTCCTGCTTTTTGATTAGTATTTTGAAATCGCCTTTTTCGTCGTGCGTCTCCAGGCCGGCCGGTTTTTTTATATCGCGTTCGCAATAAGGCGATTGCTCCGTGAGCTGCCCATACGCATTGGTATAACGTTTTGGAATGCGGATCGGACTAAAACTTTCCACGATAAACAGGCGGTTATCTTCCGAATCAAACTCGATCTGATAAATGGTGCCGCGCGGGATGATCAGGTAATCGCCATAGGTAAATTTGATATTCCCATAGCCGGTTTTCAAGGTCCCGGATCCGACGTGAACAAATACCACTTCGTCGGCCTGGCTGTTCTTGTAAAAATAATCCGTCATGGATTTGCGGGGCGCGGCCAGCGAGATGTGCAGGTCGCTGTTAACCAGGATGGGTTTGCGGCTCTGCAGGTAATCGTCTTCGGGCGTTATCTTAAAACCCAGCAGGCTGGTGTGTTTCAAATGCTTTTCGCGCGCAATTTTCGGCGCTACGCTGTACGGCTCGCCCAGCTCTTTTACCAGCGTCGGCGGATAGGTATGATACACGAGCGAATACAGGCTGGAAAAACCTTCGGTTGATACCAGCTCTTCGGCATATAAGCTACCATCGGGCTTACGGAATTGCGTATGCCGCTTTGGCGGGATGGCTCCTAAGGTGTGGTAAATGGGCATTGGCTTTTTGTTTGAATGTTGTAAGGTTGGAAAGTTGAAATGTTAATTTTCCTCCCTGAACAAATTGGTTTACGATAGTTTGTTTGAATGTTGTAAGGTTGGAAAGTTGAAATGTTGAATTTTCCTCCCTGAACAAATTGGTTTACAATAAATAAAACGTTTAAACGGATTGAATAGTTTTAAATCGGATGGCGATAACGTTACAACCTTCCAACGTTACAACCTTCCAACAGCTTTTAATATTGAGCGAGGACGATCTTGGCAAGCATGGCGTCCCTGAACGAAGAAGCATCGCTCATCGAGGTAAGGCCCAGGGAAAACAGGAAATGTTTTTGTATGCTCATCATTGGGTAGTCAAATTTAAGCGTATAAATGTTAATATGCAAGCTATCGTTTTTAGTGATGCTATCGATAAGTAATTTATTGGCTGTAGTAGCAGCAAACCGATTTTTAAACTAATCAACTCCATTCACCCTATTCAACCCAATCAACTAAAATATGTAGTTTTGATTTTCCAACCAACAAAACCTATGAAACTTGTATCCTATAAAACTGAAGACCGCGAACATTTGGGCGTATTTATAAACGGACACATTTATAATCTTAATTCGTGCGATAAGCTGATCCCGGATAATATGAACGAATTTCTTTGGGGCGGCGACGAGCTGATGGAACGCGCGCAGCGCATTAACAAATCGATCGGCTCCGGGAAAATGGCGGCGAAGGAGGAGTTGTTTTTCGAAATGATGGCGCCCGTGCCGCACCCTACCTCGTGCCGGGACGGGTATGCCTTCAGGCAGCATGTCGCCGCAGCACGGCGTAACCGCAAAGTGGATATGATACCCGAGTTTGACCAATACCCCATCTTTTATTTTACCAATCATAATGCGATACAGGGCGCGGGCGAAATTGAATGCATGCCCGATCATTTTCAAAAGCTCGATTTTGAACTGGAAGTAGCCGTCGTACTTAATAAAAAAGCCAGGAATATCCGGGCCGCAGAAGCGGACGGCCTGATAGCAGGCTATATGATCATGAACGATATGAGCGCACGCACGCTGCAAATGGAAGAGATGAAACTGAACCTTGGCCCGGCCAAGGGCAAGGACTTTAGCACCGTGATCGGTCCCTGGCTGGTAACGCCCGATGAGTTGGAGCGATACAAAGTTGCGCCAAAACCGGGCCATACCGGTAATGCTTATAACCTGGAAATGAAATGCACGGTTAACGGCAAGCAAGTTTCAAAAGGCAATATGGCGGATATGGACTGGACCTTTGCCGAGATCATCGAGCGCTGCGCCTACGGCTGCGATGTGCTGCCCGGCGACGTGATCGGCTCGGGCACGGTTGGCACCGGCTGCTTCCTGGAGTTAAATGGTACAGGCCTGCTGAATAACACAAATTATCAGCCCCAATGGCTGGAGCCCGGCGACCTCGTTGAAATGGAGGTAATGGGGTTGGGGATGCTGGGCAACATTATTAAGAAGGCTAACAGCGATTTTTCTATTTTGGGTTTGAAGAAGTTGTAATGTTGCAAGGTTTGAATGTTGTAATGTTGGAGTTTTAAATGAGCAAAATAGAAAAATTTGAGGAACTTGAAATTTGGAAAATTGCTGTTGAAACAGCTGTCGAAGTTTACCGCATCTGCGATATTGAGCCTCTGAAATCTGATTGGGGCATGAAAGACCAACTAAGAAGGGCCGCCTGTTCAATGTCAGACAATATTGCCGAAGGGTTTGAATACAACAATAATCCTGACTTTATAAGATTTCTGAACTATGCAAAAGGTTCATCCGGTGAGTTTAGAAATAAGCTAACCATCCTTAACAAGGCCGGCAAAATCGATGACGAAGTATCTCAATTTCTTTATCAAAAAAGTATTGAGTTTTCTGCCAAAACCAAGAATCTTATAGATTATCTGAAGGATTTTGAAGCGAAGAGGAAGAAGAAATAACATTTCAACCTTACAACATTACAACTTTACAACAGTCATGCTAACCCTAAAACTCTCAGATATTTCTGTTGTCGACCTGCAGAACTATCTGCAATATGCGATTGCGCCGCGGCCCATTTGCTTTGCCTCCACGATAGATAAAGCAGGTAATATAAACCTTAGCCCCTTCAGTTTTTTTAATTTGTTCGGCACCAACCCGCCGGTTTGCGTTTTTTCGCCGTCGCGGCGGGTAAGAGATAACACGACTAAACATACCCTGGAGAATTTGCGTGAAGTTCCCGAATGTGTGATCAATATCGTGAATTACGATATGGTGCAGCAGGTATCCCTTGCCAGCGTTGAATATCCCAAAGGTGTTAACGAATTTGTAAAGTCGGGATTTACAATGCTGCCTTCTGAGCTGGTAAAACCGCCGAGGGTAGCTGAGTCGCCGGTGCAGCTGGAATGTGTGGTGAACGAGATAAAGTCGCTGGGCAACACACCCGGCGCGGGCAACCTGGTAATCGCTGAAATCAAACTGATGCATATCCATGAGTCGGTTTTAGATGCCGACGGCAAGATCGACCAGCAAAAAATGGATCATGTGGCGCGTCTTGGCGGCGACTGGTACTGCCGGGTTACGTCGGATAACCTTTTCAAAGTTGCCAAGCCCGTTAAAACCGTAGGTATCGGTGTGGATGCGATCCCCTCGGCCATCCGCAACTCTAAAATACTTTCAGGCAACAACCTGGGACAACTGGGTAATGTGGAGGCCCTTCCCCCGGACGATGCTATCGCGACATACATGCAGCAGCGTGATATTAAAGAAATTTTAGACGCCACCATCGGCGATCATCAAACCCGCGAAATGCAGCTGCATTTGAAGGCAAAGGAATTGCTTGAGGACGGCAAGGTAGATGAAGCCTGGAAGGTGTTGCTGGTAACTCATTAGCCATTGTACCGTTCGCGCCTGCCTGCCGGCAGGTTCGGAACGGGGCGAACGCCTGTAAAAGTTAATTAATTTATTTGAAGTAATCGGGTTATTATCGCAACTGCCTTAAGTCCTCTCCTTTGGAGAGGATTTAGGTGAGGCTACTTCCGTAACGCTTCCGTGTCGCAAAAAGTAACCCCCTGATAAATTAAATCCGAAATCGAACATCCGAAATTCGAAATCAAATCAATCTTTTTTCCCAAATGCCAAGTCGCCCGCATCGCCAAGCCCAGGAACAATAAAAGCCTTGCTGGTCATTTCGTCGTCGATGGAGCAAAACCAAAGTTGGGCTTTAGGCAGGTTTGCGCGCACATGCGCTACACCCTCGGTACTGGCAATAACGGCGGCGATATGAAGCTCTTTAATTTGATATTGGGCCAGCAGCTGTTTGCATACCTCCACCATGCTTTGCCCGGTGGCCAGCATCGTATCGCACATGATAAGTATTTTGCCGTCGAGATTAGGGGCCGAAATATGATCGATATTGATGATAAACGCCCCGGTTTTTTTTACCTTCCGGTAGGCGGTTGCAAAAACGGAGCATGATTGGTCGAAAAAGTTCAAAAACCCCTGATGAAATGGCAGCCCGGCGCGCAATATCGTACCCACTACGGGTTGTTGGTCGGGGATATTTACGTTACAGGTTCCCAACGGGGTTTGCACTTCTTTAACGCTGTATTTAAAGGTTTTGCTGATCTCGTAAGCAAGTATCTCACCAATTTTTTCCTGGTTTTTCCTGAATCTGGCCATATCCCGCTGCACTTCGGCGTCGCGCAGCTCGGCCAGAAACTGATTGGCTATGGTATTGGTTTTATCCAGTACAAAGGTCATGCTGTCGCGATTGGAAATTGAAGGTAGTATAAATTAACAACAATTGACGAGGTTTGTTGTGTTTGCACGATTTACGATTTAAAACTTTATAAGTCATTCTATTTTTGCGCGTGATATAAACTATAAAAATGGTGACAGCTTTTACAGGTTCGCTCAATGCAATGGTGTGTCTAAACATTTCTTATCTCTGTCTGTATATTAATTGAAAAAAATTTAGCCTTATCCTGTTCATGAAGAGATTTACCTTCCTTTTATTTCCATTTATTTCTTTTATAGTCAATGCGCAGGAGATTCGCCACCGCATCATCCTGATCGGCGATGCCGGCGAATACGGGAAACGCCAGGGCGGGGTGATCACGCACGCCGCAAGCCAAATTCTGAAAGGCAAAACGACGGTTTTTTACCTGGGCGACAACGTTTACCCTATAGGCATGGGGCTGCCGGGCAGCAAGGAGGAAAAATCGACGATGCAAATTTTGCAGTCGCAGTACCAGCCCATGCGGGCGGCCGGGGCGCCTGTATATTTTGTTCCGGGCAATCACGACTGGGACCGGATGGGGCCAAAAGGCCTGGCAAAAATAAAACGGCAGTGGCAATATTTGAATGAGCAGCGCGATTCGCTGCTGAAAGAAGTACCGGCCAACGGCTGCCCCGACCCGACCGAAATCAATATTTCCGATAATGTGGTGGTGATCGCCTTCGACTCCGAATGGTGGCTGTATATCTATAACAAAGATAATCCTGACGCCGACTGTGATTGCAAAACCAACGACGAGATCATCCACCGGTTTGACGAACTGCTTTATAAAAACAGGAATAAGGTGATCATCATTGCCGATCACCACCCCTTCGAATCCTACGGTCACCACGGCGGCAGCTATATATGGCAGGATTACATTTTCCCGCTAACGTCGGTAAAAAGCAGCTTATATATTCCATTGCCGGGGCTCGGTTTATTATATCCTTTTTTACGAAGCGCGTTCCCCATCCCCGAGGATCATGGCAACCCGCTATATAAAACCATGGTGAACAGGATCAACGGCGTTTTTGGTATCGACCCGAATGTGATCCATGTTTCGGGACACGAGCACGGGTTGCAATTTATTAAAGAGAATAATTTTATCCAGGTGGTAAGCGGCGCCGGCGCAAAGGGCGCTGTCGTGCGTAAAGGCGATCACGCCTTGTTCGCGCAGACTGTGCCGGGATATGTTATCATGGACGAAATGGCCGATAAAAGCATTCGCTTCACGTATTATGGCCAGCCCGATACTACCTTCAGGCAATTGTTTACCTATATCAAACCGTTTGTCCCGATAAAAATACCTGTTGAGCACTACGATGTGATCAAGGGTGACAGCATCACAGTAAAAGCACATCCATCCTTCGACCAGGTTGGCAAACTGCACCGGCTGATCTATGGTGAAAATTACCGTAAGGAATGGGCCGCACCCGCAAAAGTACCGGTGATAAAAATATCATCCTATAAAGGCGGTTTAACGCCTGTGCGGTTTGGCGGCGCGCACCAAACCAGCGCGTTACTTTTGAAGGACAGGGACGGCAAGGAATGGGTAATGAGCAGCATAGAAAAATACCCGCTGATCGTTTTACCCGAAGCGATACGGCAAACGTTTGCCGAATCGTGGTTAAAGGATGCAATGTCGGGCCAGCACCCATACGGCGGTGTGATGACGGGTGTGCTTTCGGACGCCGTTAAGGTAAAACATACCAGCCCGGTCATCGGCTGGGTTGCGCCCGATATAAAGCTGGGATATTACGAGAAGGATTTTGCCGGCAAAATTTGTTTGCTGGAGGAGCGCGAACCCGGCGACAGCTCGATAACGACAGGAAATATGCTGCGGCAGCTGGACAGGGATTATAATAACCATATCGACAGTGTTGAATTTTTTAGGGCGAGGTTGCTGGACTGGTTCCTGGGCGACTGGGACCAGCACGAAGACCGGTGGCGCTGGCAGCCAACCTGGCGGGGCAAAAACAAATATTATGAAGCAGTTCCGCACGACAGGGCCGAAACGTTTTATATAAACGAAGGTTTTATACCCGAAATGGCCTCCAAACCGTGGGTGGCGCGGTACCTGCAGGGATATGACGCGGGTCCGCAAACCATAAACGGTTTTTTTCAGAACGACCATACACTCAACAGCCGTTTTTTCACGCAGATCGGTTATGATCAATGGATGAAAATAACGCGCGAATTTGTGTCTGATTTAAGCGATGAGGTGCTTGAGCAGTCATTAAGGAAGCTGCCGCTGGCGATTTATCGCATAAGTCATGACAAGCTTTTAAAATTAATGAAGCAGCGCCGTGGTCAACTGGTGCAGGCCGCAGATATTTATTACCGGTTTTTTAACAGGCGGGTGGATATAAAAGCATCGGACAAAAGCGAACATTTTACCGTTAAGGACACTTTGAACGGCAGCCTGCTGGTACGCATAACCAAGCTGCCAAGAACAGCCACAAGGGCTATTTTATTTACCCGCGTTTTTGACCCAACGGTAACCAAAGAGGTGAGGTTGTATGTAGCTAAGGGTGACGATAGTATATTAGTGGACAAGATAAAATCGCCCATATTGGTACGGATCGTCGGTGGGAACGGCAATAAGCAATATAATATGGTGAATGCCGATAAACGGGTGCATGTTTACGAAAAAGTGAGCACCGCCTTGTTTACCGGCAAGGATCAAAACAATATAAAAAAGCATCTTTCAAACGATACGCTCAACGTGGCGTATATTCCAACCGACCCTTATCACACACTTATCCCGCAGTTTACTACAGGATATGATATCGATAACGGTTATTATTTTGACGCGGGCCTCAGATTTGTTCATAACGGTTTCCGCGAATCGCCCTCTTATACCGCGCAGCTGAATGTGGGCCATGCCTATACCAGCGGCGCCACGCACATTGCCTATAATGGGATCCTTATCAAAGAGATCCGTAAGGCTGATGTTGAATTACAGGCAGATATTTTTGCACCAAACGTTATTAATTTTTTCGGAAGGGGTAATCAAACACCGTACGATAAGTCGCCTGGCGCCGATTATTACCGGTTCAGGTTCAACTTTTTTTCGGGTGATGCCAATGTGCGTTTCGAAAACCTTGCCGGAACCACGAGCATACGGATCGGGCCTACCCTCCAATACTACCGCTATGTAAACGACGGCCAGCCGCACCTGGTTGATAACAGCGCGCTGATACATACTTACGACAGCAATTCAATAACAAAAGATAAAATACATGGAGGACTGGAAGTAACTTATATCGACGACAAGCGAAACAACAAATTCCTGCCCGACTGGGGTGTTTATATAAAAGCGAGGCTGCAATACTATGCCGGTTTAAACGCATACGCCCGTTCTTTTTTTCAGGGCATCCCCGAAGTCATATTATATACCAGTGTCGACCCGGCATCGAACCTGGTGATCTCCGAAAGGGTGAGCGGCGGCCTTACCATCGGGAAAACAACTTCGTATCAATCCCTTTTCCTTGGTGGCGAGGACAATCTTATCGGTTATAAACAGGATCGCTTTGCAGGCCAGCAAATGCTTTTCAATAATCTTGAGGGCCGTTTAAAGCTGAATGATTTTTTTCCCTATATATTACCCGGCCAGTTCGGGTTTAACGCTGCTTATGACATAGGCCGGGTTTGGGTAAAGCAGGAAAATTCAAGCACCTGGCATAACGGTGTTGGCGCCGGCGTTTACTTCTCCCCGTCAGATATGGCATTGCTAAAAATAAAAGAAGGCTTCTCGTCCGAAGGGTTTTATACCTATGTCAACTTCAGTTTAAACTTCTAAACTTCCATCCGCCTGCGTAAACGCCCTGGATAAATTTCAGCGCCGCTGGTTTGCCTTATTGTATTTGGCCTTTAATAATTCTTTCAGTTTCGCAAAAGTGTTATAAGAGCCTGTAGCCATGGTGGCATTTACCATCCATGCGGGTATGCCGCCGCCGGGATCAATGTTAAAAGTATAGTCAACCTTTAACTTATTGTTCATTCCCTGGGTAACTTTCCAAATTGCAAGCGAATAAGGTACTCTTATTAAATTGCCGCGTTTTGGAAGAAATGTGGGCAAACCCTTCGCCTGGATATTTAAAACATCCGGGGTTGGGTTCACAGTTAGTTCAATGATCATGTCGCGATCCTTTATGGGCCAGGGCAATTGCGATTGTGCGTAATAAATCAGTTTTTGCGGGCTTATCGTTTTTAGAACAGCTGCGTTCTTATTTGAATATACCCAATCATCATAACCATTAATATCAAGCAGCGTTTTTATCAATTGGGCTTTAGTCGCATCGAGTTCGCAGGTTACGTGCAGTTCCTGCAGGTTTCCTGACGCGGGCTTCCGGCTAAAAACAGAGATGCCATTTTCATTTTTCCGAAGCTCCCATTTCCCTTGCGCGGTCACGAGCGCAATTTCCGAAAGCAGCAGGATCGTTAGCAGAATTTTTTTCATTAGGGCAGGATAATTAAAAGTGTGCGGCTAAAATTAAACGCGTGTGTCTTATTAATAGAATTCTCCCGCAATTGTTTGTAAGCGCTGCATTTGATTAATTTATTATGACCATGCGCTATTTTTTTACCCGAAATGACAATTAAGACTTAGCATGAGCCAACTAATAAATAATTCGAAATTTTTTATCGCCAACTGAAACAACGGCGTTTGATGCTGCGTAAAAAAAGGCCTAATTAAATTAAACTATTATGAAGTCTTTAAACGCAAAACGCCGTATCGGCACGGGCATTTCTTTTGCCCTGATCCTGGGATTGACAGCTTTCGTCACGTCATGTAAAAAAGACGACAATTCATTGGCCGCATCGCCAACTTCGTCATCTTCAACTGCATCGCTAACGGGTGGCGTTAACTTTCAAACCACGCGCACCACGGTAACCCCGGTTTACACGGTGTCAAAACCGATCAACCTGACAGGCGCCCATGACCTTACCATCAGCGGTAAATCAATCGACGGAGGCGCGGTACCGGCGATAACGCTAACCAATTGTTACAATGTTCATATTACCGGCAACATGCTGGCAAATTCGACCGATGTGGGTATCTATTTGTATAATTGTTATAACATTACCATCGATTCAAACGACATCAGCAATGTAGCCAGCGGCGTGGATGTGGTGAACACAACCAAAGGGGGGATCCTGGTTATCTGGAACGAGTTCAGGAATATGCGGGGGCCTTTTCCGCGCGGGCAATTTATTCAATTCAATACCGTTAGCGGCCCGAATAACCTGATCGATAACAACAGGGGCGAAAATATTTTTGGATCGAGCTATCCCGAGGATGCCATCAATATTTACAAAAGCCGGGGGACTGCCGCCAGTCCTATCAAAGTAACCAATAACTGGATAAGGGGCGGCGGGCCAAGCGCCAGCGGCGGTGGTATTATGCTGGGCGACAACGGCGGCTCGTACCAGGTGGCGTCGGGTAATATCCTGGTTGATCCGGGCCAATACGGAATGGCGATAGCCGGTGGCAGCCATATTTCCATCACCAGGAACAGCATTTATGCGCGGATGCAATCGTTTACCAATATCGGCATCTACATTTGGGCGCAAACTGGCAGCAAATGTACGTATGCCACGATAAGCGGCAACAAGGTAAACTTCACCAACGCGCAGAACGAGCAAAACGACGCATGGATCGGCACGGGTGAAAGCACCCCATCCGGCTGGGCTACCAATACCTGGGACGCAAATATTGACGCCTCGTTATTGCCTGCGGCGGTAGTGTCTTTCTAACCTATACCGGTTCATCACAATAATTAAAGCCGGCGTATTTTCAAACATACGCCGGCTTTGTTTGTAAAATACTTTAGCTGGTTTTGGCCAACACAACGT
>Ga0134126_10002516_pt1 | contig 23084 bp, 16 predicted proteins | sample KB31752_FD_96881 | JGI IMG/M metagenome (GOLD analysis project Ga0134126, IMG submission 96881) | Terrestrial soil microbial communities with excess Nitrogen fertilizer from Kellogg Biological Station, Michigan, USA - KB3-175-2 | ecosystem: Environmental > Terrestrial > Soil > Unclassified ... | reverse complement strand
GTTGATGGCGACCAGGTATATGTACTGCCGCTCACCGGACTTGCACCGATGGTATCGGGTGAACCGCTGCATATTGTAGCGTCAGAACCTGCATTTGCAGCAGGAAGCGGGCTGACAGTCAGTATCCCTGAACCTGAAGTATAAGCAGTACAACTTCCAGAAGTAGCAGGCACCTGTACTGGTAATTGTTCAGGGTGGTGGTGGGAGAAGTAACGGTGTAAGAAGAAGCGGTGGCAGAGGATATATTGGTAAAGGTTGAACCGCTGGGAGAGTTTTGCCATTGATAGGAGAGAGAAGCAGGACCCGTGGAAACAGGAGTAACGGTAAATACAACATTTGAAGTACCGGAACAAACAGTGCCGCTATTTACTGTTGCAGCCGACACGCCATTGACCGTTAAAGTCCCTGCCGTTGAAGTAAATGCGGAACAACCTACAGGAGTTAGCACACATTTATACTGGTAACCATTGGATGTTCCGGTTGGGGCAGAGACCGTATAGGAAGCAGCTGTTGCACCGGCTATTGTTGAGAATGTAGAGCCGTTGTCAGTGCTTCGCATCCATTGATATGCGGGAATTGCAGCGGGATGGCTTTTGGTAACCGATACGTTAAACACGGCATCGGAACCTGAACACACAGTCTGGCTGCCAACCGAGGCGGCTGTAACGGGATCGCACTCGCCGATGACCCATTTGCTAAAACCTGTTAAATTGGTTGCCTGGATGCTTGTTGACAGCAAATTTGCAACGGAAGGAGCTATCCAGCCTGAACCCTCATAAGCAGCAACCATGAAATTGGCATAGTTACCGCTATTCAGGATGTCAGAAGAAACCCAGTTGAAAGTTGCAATATAGCTGGAGGCTGCAACCCCCGTATTATTGATCGTCCAAAACCTGTTCACATATTTTGTAGAACTCACCGGCGCAGATGAAAAGGCAGCTGGCATGCTTCCTGCCGTGTCATTCACCAGTATGTCCCCCTGGCTGGTGATATTTGTAAAACCGATGGTAACAGGGGTGTAATTAGAAACATCCCCCACAGGCCATGCAAGAGAAGCCTGCGAAACTATATGCTGCTGTAAGCTGCCATTAATATACCGGGTAGAGGACGCTCCTGAAATGGTAGCCCCCGAAGACAAAATCATAGCATTTGCGCCTGTAGAAACAATACCGCTTGTTAAAGTCAACGTACCTCCGACAGTAACATTCGCCGCCATGGTAAACCCGGAACTATTATTTAGGGACAGGTTATTATACGAGGCCGGAAAAATAGCTTGAGAAACGGAACCATTATATGTTACTGTTCCAGTAGCGCCCGAAAATGTCCCTGAACCGGTAAATGTTCCGGGAATATTCAAATTAGCGCTGCCGCCGTTTAGTGTCCCGGAGCTAAGTGTTAAAGCATGGCTAACTGTTGTTGTTCCTCCAATCGTATCTGTGCCCCCGTTTACAATAAGGTTATAATATGTGGAAATACTTGAAGGGAGCGTTAAAGTAGATGTGATATTTACCGTACCCGTGTTCGCAGTGAATGTTCCGCTGCTTGTAAAAGAGCCTCCGATATTTAAGGTTTGCACCGTACCACCGTTCAGGGTTCCTGATGATATGGCTAATGCCGTATTTATTGTTGTTGTTCCCGAAATGGTAGCCGTACCACCATTAATGGTTAAATGATCATAAGTGATAGGGTTTACGTTTTCTGTGCCGGTGAAAGTGACTGTATTTGTGGAAGCAGAGGCATTTAAAATACCCGTGGTCAAAACAGGGCCGGCTGCGGTAAGCGAAGACCCGGAACCGTTGGTCCAGATGGAAGTTGTTGCATTTGCACCGACAATGCAGTTGGAGCTGGTGCAGGTTACAGCACCGTTATTTGCTACGGAAACACCCGCGCCGATAGAAACAGGACTTGATATGGAAAGATTGGTACCGGACAAAAAGGATGGCCCTGAACCGCTAATGGTAAAAGTGCCGCTGTTGGTGACGCCAGCGCCTCCCGTTCCGCTAATTTGAGATGAATTACCACTTACCGTGACGCCTGCCGTGCCGCTCAATGTACCATTTACTCTCAGATTACCTGAAACTGTGAGGAGGTTTGCCCCACAACTCAGTAACGAGCCCGCACTGTCAAATAACGTTCCTGTTACAGTAAACGCCGCTCCCATTGTAGCCCCGCTTGCATTTGTATTGGCAATGGTGAGGTTTGCATAGGTGGAGGCGGGAGATTTGATGGCCTGGGCCGATGATCCGCTGTATTTAACCGTATTCCCGATGGTTGACGCGGTTAAAACTGTACCGGATGTCGCGAAGAAAGGCCCAGCAACAGAGAGATAGGCTGTTGAGGCATTTTGTAGCCAGTTTGTACCCGAAATTCCGGTAATGCCTCCTGCAGCTGAGGATATGATGCTGCCATTATTAGTAATGGTAACTGCCGCGGTAATAGAAAAGGTAGTTGAAATAGCCTGGTTTGCAGTTGCATTTATGGTATGCGCTACAGCTGTGGTTAAACCCCCGCTGCATGATATTGTCCCAGTTCCGTCAATGGTGGTACCTGAAGTACTTAAAGTAAATTTTCCGCTGCCCGAGCCATTTATAGTGCCGTTATTAATAAGGTTGCCACTACAGACAAGTGTAAAAGTACCGGAACCTAAAGATAAAGTTGCACCGGTATTTACAGTTAAAGTGGTTACAGTCGTGTTTGCCCCAAGGGTTGTCGTTCCTCCGGAAACAGTTAATGCATGCAAAACCGTAAAACCTGCGGCAGGAAGCGGATCCGTTCCTGTAAAAACGACAGTTCCCGCAGTGAGGACATTTGCGCCGATACCCCCTGTGCCGCGTATGATATTTGCACAGGTAAGAGTTCCGCCGACGGACATATTAATAATTCCCGTTGCGCCTCCATAAGTGCCGCCTTCGGTAAAAGAACCGGTGACAGTAAGGGCGCTTGTGTCCGTGGAAAAGGTCAGGGTTGTTGTTTTCTTTTTATTTGTGTTGCCCAATACAAGAGAATTGCACACGGCGCTGCTTATATCAACGTTAACATTGAGATTTGAAGCGCCTGAAGGTGTGATCGTTACATCTTCAGATGAAAGTGGTGAATGGCCCAGGCTCCAGTTGGCAGCAGTACTCCAATTGCCATTATTGGCTCCTATGTAATTATTTGTTGCCGCATGTGCCTGGTTTCGTGTGAATAAAATGAGTAAAAGAACAACGGCCACAATCCTTCCCGAATTTTTTAGATTTCTGTCAAGGCTATTTAAACGGGTTTGTATTTCCGTGAATATAAAAGTCAAAAAACGGGCGGAACAATAGCGTGCTTTAAGGCTGAGTAAATTTTTGGCGATATTTGGTGTAATTCTCATTTTATTTTATCGCCGCTAAGAAATTCCTGGTTTCGGTTGAACGGAACTGCCACAAAAATCAGGTCCACACAGAACAGTTCTCTCCCAATAGGATAAAATACGTTATCCCACAATGATAAATTGCTTATAATCAATTTTTTATAAAACACGCCCCCGCGTTTGTTTAAAAAACCGGAACAAAAATAACGCATGGAGTAAGGTTTTGCCAAATCCTGCATTAAAAAGTTATGCACTTTCCGGGAGTTTTTCCACAATTCGCCCTGGAAATAATAAATTGGGGCAAGTATCACATAGCCCAAGCTTTTAAGCAATAACGCCGCATCAACATTTTTTAGAAATTTATTTTCCACCCAATTTTTAATAAATGCAAAAAGAAACCACCATGGAGAGACTGTATAAAATGTAATGTAAGGATCATGGTTTTTTATTCACTTTTAGCCCGCTTATCCCCAAACTCTCTTTTAACTTCCTCCATATAGAGCAAATATTGCAAAACAGACCCAGATTGCTGAAATAAATGTGATGAAAGGCCCGATTTTAAGGATGAACGGTCTGTTTTTAGTGACGCATCCTTTCGCCTTGGCTCTTATTGAACCCAATTTCAAACTATAAGTGCAAATCTGTCAAAATCGCGATGCATGGTTTTTGTAAGATTATTCCGGCAAAAAAATATCAACTGGGCACCCCCCGCAGGGATAAAATAATATTGTATTTATTTTGTATTTTATAAAAATAATATCGGCGTCATTAATAATAATAAAACTACCTGTATGCAGCCATAAATGGTTCGGAAAATTGAAAATCCTGGAATGAAAAATCAGGATGGCCTGTGCTGTTGTAAACCCACGACCTTGCATTTGCCAGCCCTGCATCAGGGAAGAAATGAAATGATAACTGGAGCGTATTAAAAATAAAATGTTCATTTTTAAATCGTACTCCCGCCCCGTATCCCTGGTAGAGATGGCTTTGCAGGATGGTAACATCGTGATTACCAATGAGCGCATCATCTATAAAAGCAACGAGGACAATTTCAAAGCCCAGCGGTTTCCAGGGTGAGAAAAAGTCAGCCTCGAAATTGTTCGACCATCGTTGGGTGCCGTTAACGGTTGGCGAATTAAATTGCTGCAGTCCTGAAAGGCCTCCATTAATGGTAAGAGCTTCACCAGGCTGCCTGTTGTACCCTATAGTGTATTGGTTATATAGGTATTGGCGGCATTGCCAGCGGCCAATTGGAAGCAGATTTGTAAAATACATGAATTCTGTATTGATAACGCCTTCCTCAATTTGATTGGAATTAAGAAACCCACCGGTTTCCGCGCTCAGGTACATATACCCTAGCGAAGAATTGTTCCAGCCATAAGAAGCTTTGGTGCCTGAATACCAACGCATTGCTCCTCGAAAAAAATCAGGGCCGGCGTTTAGCGTAAAAAGGTATCCTAAAGGGATGTCTTCGGTTTTTCCGAAAGCGAATATATAATGGTCTTTATAATAATCGCGGTGGGTAAAGCCAATGGCAGCGAGATAAAATGTTTCATTGGAGAAGAAATGATTTAAATCCGCAGGAATTTTTTTTTGATTAAAATAATTGACATTATAAAATCTTCCGCTCAAAATGAGCTGTGATTTTTTGAAACGGTATAATGAACTTTCATTCAGCGGAAATGCATAGCCCAGCCAGAAATCGCTTGTACTATAATCGTGCAGCCCGGAATAGGCGTTGGAATCGGGCAATGTAACCTGGTAAGCAGTATGGTTCAGTTCAATATCGGCGCCGCCTGCCCACCTGGTAGTTGTGGAGAAAAAGGGCCGTGACAGGTTCATCCCGTAATTCCTGTTGTAATTGAGTGCATTATAATGCGCCTGGCCCGAAATATATGTATTGGCAATCTGTGGAACGGTGTAGCTGCCACTGTACCCATACGGGCTGGCATACTGAGGGTCGTAGGATACACTGGCGCTTACCGCCTGGCCGAGGCCGAGAAAATTTATATCCGTTATATTGGCATTTCCATTTGGTACTGCCGGGTTGCCACTGGCGCCGCCTGTGTAGTCAAATACATCCTTTACAATCACAATTGCGTCAACACTATCATGGTCTCCGGGTATAGAGTCAATATAAATTTTATCATCCACTATATAAGGCGATTGCCTGACAAGACGTTCGCTTTCTGAAATCTTAACAGCATCAATTTGATCACCTTCCCTGAAAAGAAGTTTTTCTTTGATAATCCAGTGGCGCGTGTTATAATGGAGTTTGTCTCCCAGGCGCTGAAGCCGTTGGATTTGCCGCCCGTATTTCTCAGAAGTTGAATAACCGAAGGGACCGAGGACTACTATCTCTATATTCCTGACAATCCTGCATTCATAGTTTTCATATTTCGTTTCGCTGACTTTTGTGGTATCTGCCGGCGGACTTTTTTTGTCAAATACCATTATAGAACGGAGAAGTTTGGAGACAAGGTTGTCTTTGAGGGCAAAACGCTGCAAGACATCCACAATCCTGGCTTTTTTATGAACGGGCGGCGCCTGGTGAGCCGTGGCAGTATCCTTTGTATTACCGGTTTGCTGGGCATTGGCGCAAACGGTGCAGGCAAGTAAAAAGGACGTTACAAGCGCGGTTATAAATACCCGTTTCAAAATGAAGACAAGTGATTTTTTATATAATAACTGTTAGAGGGCTAAAGTAGTTTAATAATAAGGGGTCAGGGGTCAGGAATCAGGAGTAAGGGATAAGGGGTTAGGAAAAACGAGGGAGAAGAAATCGCGCGTAAGCATACTGATTCCTGACGCCTGATTCCTGACGCCTGAATCATTTCCCCCGGCCTTGAAAAATAATAAGAACCGTATAAAACAGGATTTTTAAATCCATGGCAAGCGACATATTCTCCACATACAAAATATCAAATTTCATACGTTCTACCATTTGCTGCACGTTTTCAGCATACCCAAACTTGATCTGCCCCCAGGAGGTAATCCCGGGTTTTACTTTTAACAAATGGGTATAGTGGGGCGCCTTTTCCATAATGCGGTCAATGAAATACTGCCGTTCGGGGCGCGGGCCCACCAGGCTCATGTCGCCGATAAGCACATTCCAAAACTGGGGGAACTCATCCAGCCTGAACATGCGGAGGAACCGCCCCACACGGGTAATCCTAGGATCGCTTTTAGAGCTCAACTGCGGCCCGGCTTTTTCAGCGCCAACCTGCATGGTCCTGAACTTATATATTTTAAAGGGTAGGCCATTGTGCCCAATGCGCTCCTGCACATAAAAAACAGGCCCTTTTGAGGTTAATTTTACCAATATGATCAATATAAGATAAAAAGGGCTTCCCAAAACAAGTATCAATACCGAAACTATAATATCAATAATCCTTTTCAGGTTTTTTTGCCAGAGGGGCATTATATCCTGTGAGATCTCTATTAAGGCTGTGCCGAACAGGTAATTCATCTTCACGGAGCCGGTGAGCAGGTCATACATGTCAGGGACTATTTTTATGTCCGCCCCTGTTTCCTCCAGGTCATTGATGATATTGTTAATAAGGTGATGTTCTGAAGATTCAATGGCAAGTATTACGTCTTCTATTTTATTTTGTTTTACAATGTCCTTGATCATTTCGTATTGGCCAAGCCTTGGCAAATAACGGCTCAGATCATCATAGGATTCATTGTTTATGGAAACAAAACCTTTAAAATGGTAACCCTGGGAATATTTTTCGTTTTCAAGTTCCAGGTACAGGTCAAGCGCTTTCTGGTTGTTGCCTACCAGGAGTGTATTAAAACCGATAACTCTGTTTTTCAGTAATTTCTTTATCCGGGTAAGGATGGTAAGCCTGAATCCGTAAGTCAGCGTGAACTGCAACAGGAAAAGAACAAGGAATGTATATCGGTAAGCGTTATAAGAACCTATCACATCGTCAAGCAGAACTATAAAAAACAACAGCACCGAACCAATAAAACTGAGTGTAATAACAAGCCCGAATTCTTTTACCCGCGATTTGCGGAAAATATTCCTGTAACTGCCAAATATCCAGAATATCAGGATCCAATAAAGCGGGATGAGAATAATGGCCAGGTAATAATTTTTATCAAAACTTATCGGGATTTTGTAGCCATATTTCTGCGGCTCCACAAACTTGAGGCGGTAAATATAAAAAAGCGTCCATGCCAGGGCAGAAGCGAGGTAATCAGAAGCGACATAAATAAAATTCGCCAGGCGTTTATTCAAGGTACAGCAGCTTTAGGTTATCAATAAAGATATGTGCATTGCCGGGTGCAGTGGCATAGAAATAAATCTGAAAGTATGGGTTCTGGTTATAATATAGTAAAGGCGCGCCGATATTTATATAGACCTTTTTCCATGTGGAAGTCGGGTTTACTCCCGAAACGAATTCCTGCGTTGAGGGATTGGAATTGGCGGTGAGACTGATAAAACCCACATCCATCGGTACGTCGGTTTTGTAATTCATTTCAAGCCATACCACGTAGCTGCCCGGGGGTGAAAAAGGAGTAGAGGGACTTGTAACAGAAAATGTGTCATGCCCCGGGCTCAAATTCACTTCATAGCTTTTTTGGCCTTCGAATACGGAATCTTTTACCGTGGTAATAAAAGCATTCGCAGTATTTAGAGAGGTGGCATGCAGCGGGTTTGTGCCTTCAAAATCCCCTTCAGGCCAGGCGAATTTTGTAACACCGGGATTATAGTAAAATACCGGGTTTATGGTGTCCAGTTTCCCTGCCTGCAGGTTTACGTTTTTTACGGTATAAGTGGTATAAAATGGATATGGAAGCAGGTTGGATACGATCCCGTCTTCCTGCACCACCGCCTGTAGCGATATGGTTGTTGGTCCCGTTTTGAGGATAGGCACGCTTACCGGTACCTGGTATATACCACGATAATCTGTGTTGTCATCCACCCAAACATCTGTAATATTGGCTGATGCAGTTCCCTGGCTGGGTGTAGCCATTACCGTATAAGACTGCACCCTGATATAAGATGGAATGTTTACGGGGGGCTGGATGAGACTGCAGGAGCCTAAAAATAATAATAAAGGCATAAGGAGATAGGTATTTGACCAACCCCTGACCCTACCCCTGACCCCTAAATGGGGACAAACGATTGTACTATTTCGTGTAAAACTGTCCATGTGTCCCCCTTTAGGGGTCAGGGGTGATATTTTGAAAAACTTTTTCAATGCAAAGATGATTTTAACATCAGTGTTTCTATTTTTTCCAGGATGGAATGGGCCAGTTTTAGTGATTTATACCCATCCTCAATGCTTACGGGCGGCGTTTTATCATTCAAAATGGCATCGGCGAAACATTCCAGTTCCCGGTGTATGGCATTCACAGGGCCAGGTTTAGGTGAATTGTAAATGATCTCTTTTTTGGTTTTCCCTTCCCCGGGGTCAATCACCATTTTGTCTGTAATATCTTCGCCTTCTTCCATTTCCCGCATCTGGAAAACATTCAGTTCCTTTTTGAAGAAATCTATGGTGATGTACGCGTTTTTCTGAAAGATGCGCAGCTTGCGCTCCGTTTTCAGGGATACCCTGCTGGCGGTGAGATTGGCCACGCAGCCGTTTTCAAACTCTATTCTCGCGTTGGCAATATCTATATTGTCGCTGATAACCGGGAGGCCGCTGGCGCTGATAGTTGCCACAGGGGAATCAACAGTACTTAAAATTATATCAATATCATGAATCATTAAATCGAGCACTACTGAAACATCCGTGCCGCGGGGCTTAAATTCTGCCAGCCGGTGCCCTTCAATAAACATCGGTTTCAGGTTGAACTTCTGCGCCTCCATAAAAGCAGGGTTAAAACGTTCCACGTGACCCACCTGTGCTTTAAGTTTGGCAGCGTTTACAAGTTCCACCAGTTCCTCCGCTTCAGGTACGGTATTGGTTAAGGGTTTCTCCACGAAAAAATGTTTCCCGGCCTCAATGGCTTTTTTGGCACAATCGTAGTGCGATAGGGTAGGGGTTACGATATCAATGGCATCCACCGCGGCAAGAAGTAATTCAATTGAACCGAATGACGGGACCTGGTACTCTTTTTCCACGAAGGCAACCATTTCAGGGTCAGGGTCATAAAAACCAATGAGTTGAAGTGCAGGAATATTTTTGATTTCCCGGATGTGTATTTTGCCGAGGTGCCCAGCCCCAAGCACGCCAATTTTAATCATATCAGGTTCAAAAGTACGGGAAAAAAACTTTCCTCTGGTCAATGCGCGTAACAGCCAATATCAGGCGGGATAAGAAAAGGCATATCATCCAGGTCGCTGGTTAAAGGAAATCCCGGTACCTTAATCCCCCCCCTTATAGCCGGGGAGCCGTTAACCAAATGGTAATCCACGCCTTCGTTCTCAAAACCCGGGTAATACTGGTTCTGGCTCACCTGGTTGGCGCTGCCGAATTTTACTTTTTGGGCTTTGATAATGCAATGGGTAAACAGGGTGTCGAAGGAGTTACCTGTCACTGTATCATGTTTTTGGAGTTCTGCTTCATCAGCCAGGTCTCCCCAGATGATGCAGTTATAGAAATGTGCACGTAGCGCCAAAGGCGTGGACACGCTATCAGAATTTTTATATACTTGGTTGTCAAGATGAATGGAAGGAACGCGGTTGGCCACGAAATCATTGATGATATCAAAAGTGCAGTTCACAAAATTATAAGTGCCTCCCAGGGCGCAATATACATTGTATGACCCGCTGTAATAAACGAGGGTGTTTATTGCATTCACTGATGCGCCAAAACAATACAGCCCAACCTTACTGTTGTTTTTAATGATGCATTTATCAAGGATCAGTTTTGGCTGTGGATCCAGGTGAGAAAGTGAATCAACTTCGATACCCGCTGTCCCTTCGCCAATAATGGTATGTGTCAACACGTTACTTATGCTGCTATCAAGGAAACGGATGCCATACCACTGGCCGGGCTGGTTTTCATACGCTTGCTCCAGCCTGTCCTGCCTGAATGTAACCGGCAGGGATTTAGTGCCATTGCAGATAAGGGTGCCATCAATAAGCAATACTGCATTGCGGTGGCAATATATGGTCACGCCTGCATCAATAGTGAGCTTGCAGTTCGGCCGTACATAGGCGGTATCATATAGCACAACCGGCTTTCCATCATTGTGAATTACAGTGTCACAGCCCAGTATCCTGTTGTCTATAAAATGCGCGTTTTGCCCAAAAGCCTGCAAGGCCACTTTTTGTACATGCCCATTCAGGAAAAAGAGGATAGTATCGGTGACAATAAAGGGCAGGTTAATATTATTGGGGTTGATGGTAACCTCGGCGAAAATAAAAGCGCTGTCGCCGGCGGCCAGTTCAAAATTAGGGAAATCAGTAGTGGCCCTGCCGTTTATATTTATTCTGAAAGGGGAATTGATGCCGCCCTGGAGCCTTATATCAGAAACCTTTACCGCCTGTTTGTTGGGGTTGTGTACCATGAAATTGTGCGTGGAAGAACCAACAGTGGTAAAAACCGTGTCAAACTCCACCAGGTTTGTAGAAAAAGAAAGATACGCAGAAGGGCTTGTATTAAAATTATCGGGTTTCTTGCAGCCTGAGCCAAAAAGGGTTATTGATCCAATGAAAAGAAATATCCAAAAAGGTGAGTAACCCTTTGCGCTTCTCTGCGGTTCTTCCTCAGCGTTCTTTGCGTGAGATTTTTTCACGCAAAGGGCGCAAAGAGTAAAAACGCAAAGTCCACAAAATGAAAAAAAACCAGGCCGCATATTTTAATAGAAAATTGAAAACTAACTCGCAAACGCAATTGTAGCTATGCTTATTTTAATGCCGCAATTTAAACCTAATAATTTTTGGGCGCAAGCCTCCAGCGTGGCCCCGGTGGTTACCACATCATCCACCAGCAAAATATGTTTGTTTTTCAACAGTTCAGGGTGCTGAACGGCGAATATTTCCGAAACGTTTTCCCATCTTCTGTACCTCGTTTTCCGCGTTTGGGTTTCGCTTTTCGCGATGCGGATCAGGTTATTGGTTTGGATGGGAACTTTCATGGATTCTGATAATCCCAGGGCAAACCATTCGCTCTGGTTGTACCCGCGGGAGATCAGTTTGCTTTTGTGCAGCGGCACAGGGATAATATAATCTATAGAACGGTAATCATCAATTTCCTTTAAATCATCGCCATACCATCTGCCAACCCTTTTCGCAAGTTCCTTTCCGCCCTGGTATTTTATATGGTGCAGGATATGCTGTACGCCTGCCGCCTTTTCAAAATATAAATAAGAAGATACCCTTTGCATCGGGAACCGGCCCCAGAATACCTGCTCTGCCGGGTTGTTTTTCAGTTTATGAAAACCTGTTTTTGGAAGGTTGAGGCTGCAATCCAGGCAGATATATGTTTCACCGGTAACAAGAGATTCTCCACAAGCTATGCAAAGCTCCGGGTAAAAGAGATGAAGGATACCTTTTAGAAAATTCAGATTCAATTAAGAATTAAAATTCATTCTCCGATAAGGACTTTTTGTACTGATGATTCACCTCCTGCATTTATTTTCACAAAATATAGCCCGGCAGGCAATCCTTTTATATCTGTACTGATCTTATTTTCCCCTTGCGGCATGATACCAGATTGAATGGGCTTAACTTGCTGCCCCTTCAAATTATACAGGTCAATGGTTGTATTTTCTTCATGTGTTAATGAACAGCCAATGGTAAAATTATCTTTGGCAGGATTGGGGTAGATGTTAAAGCTGGATTTTTCGTGGAATGGGTCATCAATAGCGGAATTATGTAAAATTGTCATTTGGGTATTAAAAATAGTGTCCCCATAATCTGTCTGGTCGCCATTCGCTGAATTCCCTGCCGCGTAGATGATGACGTCGGCGTTTCCCGTGGTTGGTGCAGTCCAGTAATATTGCCACATTCCATAATGTGCGCTTACACGGCTTGAATTGATATGGGTAGCATAAGCAGCGGCACTGTTATATGAGTTTCGTACGATCTGGCATTTTGTATAGGCTGCCATAGTACCGACGTGCAATTTTGACCCGGTCTCTATGGTTGATTCAAAACCACAGGCAACTAATGTCGGGTAGGTCAGCTCAATTTTTACGATGTATTTTTTGCCTAATTGATAAGAAGTTACGGGCTGTTTGGAGGTGGCATCCAGCATGGTTATTTTCAATGCGTTATTATCAGTAATAGGCGTTATATTATGACAACCATAAGAATACCCGCAAGAGCCCTGCACCTGGTCGTCAGGCGCACCGCATACACCATAAACGGCTCCGTATTCGTTTGCCCTGACAATGGTATAAAATACCATAATTAAAACGGAAGCAAACGCTGCTATATATAGATATTTTCTTTTCATTTTAAAATTTGGCGCAAATTAAGCCCTGCCACAAAGGATTTTAAGTTTTTGACACATTTTACGTTTAAATACTGAATTTCGTGGGTGCAAGCATGAATGATATTTCTTTTCTCGACAATAATTACAACCCTCTTTTCGTCGGGCGGAACTATACCTATATCCCCGAAACCCAATCCACAAATTTAGGGTTAAAAAAATTAATAAAGGCAGAAAGCCTGCCTGAAGGTACCGTGATAAGTACAGGTTATCAGACCAGGGGGCGTGGCCAGGCTGGGACAACCTGGGAAAGTGGCAGGGATGAGAATATCATGCTTTCTGCTTTGCTTTATCCGAAATTTCTCACTGTGGCTAATCAATTCCTGTTAAGCAAAGCCATGGCGCTGGCGACCGGGGATTTTATTCATGAATTTTTACCTCATCAGGATATAAAAATCAAATGGCCAAATGACATACTTGTCTCAGGCCAAAAAATCTGTGGTATCCTCATTGAAAATGGCTTAAGAGGAGAGCAAATGGATTATTCTATAATTGGTACGGGCATCAATATTAACGAAGTTTTTAACGATAAAAGCAGGACTTCATTTAAAGGGATTACAGGCCTTGATTATGACCTGCGTGATTTAGAAAAGATTTTGTTTTCATGCATAGAGGCCCGCTATCTCCAACTCAGGGCTAATAAGGCAGCTATTTCATCTGAATACCTTGCAGCATTGTATGGCTTTGGGCAGCAAATGCGTTTTATTGACAAATTGAAAAATGAAGATTTTGAGGGAATTATTAAAGGGATACACCAGGATGGGAGATTGATAATTAGTATTGGTGCTGAAGAAAGATTGTATAATCTGAAAGAGGTAGTGCAGAACCCAGTGTCGTCATTGCGAATGTAGTGCCAGAGCCTTAGCGATGGCATGGAATGAAGCAATCCGTTGTAACGAAGCTCAAACGGTTAAGAACCTTCAGTCAGTCAATCATCTTCCTTGATATAAAACTAAATTGCATAAAATAACATGAACATCTCGAACGTATATATCCTCGCTAATAAAAATAATACTACATTATACACTGGTGTTACTTTGGAACTCAAAGAACGGATTACCAACCACAAAAACAAGAAATTCAAGGGGTTTACTGCCAGGTATAACGTCGATAAACTTGTTTATTTCGAGGAGCATGGAGACATCCGGCTGGCCATAGCAAGGGAAAAACAAATAAAGGCAGGATCAAGGCAGAAAAAAATTGATCTTATCAATTCAATGAACCCGGAATGGAACGACTTGTTTTTTGGTATATAAATTCGATCTCAATCTCAGAGGGTTATTCATGTGCATCGCTTCGTTATAACGGGTTGCTTCAATGCGTACCTTCGCTATCGCTCTGGTACTCCTTTCGCAATGACGGACCTACTGGTACTCCTTTCGCAATAACGGACCTACCGAATATCGTTACTGTTGACTGTTGACTGCTGACTGAGTTTCCCCCAGTTCTCCAGCTCTTCTTTGCTCCAGAGTTCCGGGAAAAAAACCCTGAACTGAACCTGTGGCGGCAGGTATTTTTCCCAATTGGTGCCGCCAGTAGCCGCAACGGTTGCTTTTGAATCAGGTTTAAGGTACCTGAAAGCGGATTTAATATGTACCAGCGGCCATCGTACGTTCACAAAACGGTCAAGCTCCCTGTACACAGCTATCAAATCCTTGTTTTGTTTCTTTTCATTCGGGAGGCCGTTGTAAAGGCTGAGCAGGTTGTTGTTTTCATGCTGTTTTGCCCATTGTACAAGGGTCTCAGAGTATTTTTGTTCAAACCTTTTCAGGGTAAGGGTTTTCTCCCCTGTTTCAGAAACCGTAGCGCCTGATTTCCAATAAATGGAGGCGAATTTTTCTTCTATCGAAGCATTTTTAAGTTTCTCACGCCCTGAATGGCTTACCAGGTTTTTCAGGTCGGTGCTGGCTATTTCTATCATCCTGTACTGGGCTGATTGAAAACCGCTTGCGGGCAAAAGGGCCATCCTGAATTTCAGGAACTGTTCCGGTTCCATGCCGTCAACCATGATGCCAAATGAATGTGTGAGGTTGGTAAAATAATTGATGATGCGCTTGATTCTTGCTATCAAAAATTCAACCGACGGGTCAACCGCTTTCAATACCTGGTCATATTCCCATAGGCATAATTTGAAAAAGAGCTCGGTGATCTGGTGGTACATGATAAACACCATTTCGTCTTTAATATCGGTTTTGGGATGTTGCAGGGCAAGGAGGGCATCAAGATTAATATAATGCCAGTAATCAAGGTATTCAGTGTACAGCAAGCCTTCAATATATCCCTTAGCCTCCTGGTTGTCTTTTTTATATTTCTGGTCAATTTTTTCAAGCAGTTGCCTGATTTCGTCGGTAATTTCCATGCAGGTATTATTTTAAAAAGGGCTTATAAATTTGTCAAAACCAATAAAATTCTGGTCCTTACCGGATAATATCGGATCAGATATGCCCCAGGGTATCGCGAGCAAGGCATCATTCCACATAAGGCCATCTTCGCTTTGTTTGTTATAATAATCCGAGCACTTATATGCAAAAACGGTATTGTCCTGAAGGGTAAGAAAACCATGTGCAAAACCTTCGGGAATATACAATTGCAAAAAATTATCTGCACTTAGCTCCACGGCATAATATTTACCATAATTTTCGGATTTTCGCCTGATGTCCACTACAATATCCATTACGCTGCCGCTGATCACCTGTACTAATTTGGCCTGGGCAAAAGGAGGCTTTTGAAAGTGCATGCCGCGCAACGCATTTTTGGCTGATAAAGAACGGTTGTCCTGCACAAATTTCCCGGTTATGCCTAAGGATGCAAAATCAGATTCATTGTAAGATTCCGTAAAATATCCTCTGGAATCACTGAAAACGGCAGGTTTTATTAATTTTAGTCCCGGAATCGGCGTTTCAAAACATTCTGGTAGCATCTGGCAAATTTAGGGGTTATAATTCAATGTCGTTTATTCTCCCTGTTTCACCGGAGGTTATTATAGATTTAGTTCATTTACATAAAAATCCCGATAAACGGCAAAATTTGTTTTTCAATCCTTTTTTGTTATAATGAATGATTGTTCAATAAAATTTATATTTTTGCAGTCACAACTATTAATTTCTTACAAGACCCACATTATGAAAAAGATATTTTTACTATTGCTATCCTTACCGGTAGGTGTGTTTGCGCAAAACAGCAGCTCCCCTGCACCGTTGAAGTTTTACGCGCCAAGAGAAGGAAAAGTGAGCCCTGTGCAGCAATCAGCGCCTGCTCCCGCTGCGCACAATGGAGGCACCCATATCAGGCCGGGTGCTGCTGCATATATGCCTAAAGGATATATTCCTGCAAAAATGACTGCTATAGGTACAACGGTTTATGAATTGCAGTCGAACGGTGCACTTGCAAAACGGCTTCAAATATATGGCGGCGGCAAGATGTCTTATGTATGGACCAGGTCTGACGATATCAATGATAAAAATTTTACGAACCGCTACAGCGGTTACAACCGTTTCGACGGCACAAACTGGCTCAGCACTTATGGCTATTCAAGCACTACAGATGGTTTTGAAGGAAACCGTAACGGATGGCCGAATATTGGCGAGGTAACAACCGGCAGCAGTACTTACGAAATACTTACTTCTCACTATGCCCAGGCAACCGGCACTATATATGCAGGCGGCCTGTTCTGGAACAAAAATTCAGCAGTAGGAGCTGCAGATTTTACCCACATCATTGATGTCAGCTCAAACCGCGATAGTACGGCCGGTGTGCTTTGGCCAAGGATGGCTACTTCGGGCAACAAGGTTTACCTTATTGGTACTTACCAGGATGACAGAAGGATAAGCGGGGTATATAACCCGATCGTATATTTTTGCTATAACACATCAACAAAAAAGTTTGAGTCTAAAAACATCACCCTGCCGGGATATGATTCTACACGCTACGGCACCGGCAGCGCAGATGAATATTCTATTGATGCGCGCGATTCTTTTGTAGCCATCGTGACCGGGGGTTATGAGACCGATCTTGCCCTTTGGAAATCAAGCGATAGCGGCAAAACGTTCACGAAGACCATTATTAATAACTTTGCTGCTGCACCATTTAATCCCAAAATCGGTAACACGTTTGATACTGCTGTGGCAGATGACGGTACAGCCGCCGTGGCCCTTGATAATAAAGGGGTTGCCCATGTAACTTATTCCCCGGTAAAGGTAATAAACACAACCCAGGGTGATTCCGGCGTTAGTTATTTTGCTCGTATCGCCGACAGCCTGGTTTATTGGAATGACAAAGACAAGCAAAAAATTAATATCGGCGGGTGCGTTGATTATGACAAGAACGGGAATATTCAGTTAGGAGGCAACCAGACTGACCAGAGCTATGCCGGATATGGCCATGACATTACTACTTTTTCTAACATTGCCCTTGATCCATCAGGAAATATTTACGTTGTTTTTTCTTCTCCTGACGAGGATGATTTTGATAACAACGGAAATGCATACAGGCATGTTTATTGTTCTGTATTCAATGCCGCACAAGATACATGGCTGCCACAGCAGGATATTGTACAAGTGGACCAGAGCGGGAACCTGATGCAGCAAATGGAAAATATTTATGCAACCGTTGCCAGGGACGCTAATGACAGTAAAATACATTTGGTTTTTATGCAGCATGACCAGTTTGCCGGAATTTACCAGCCTGGCCTGGCTACCTCGGTAAATCCTGTAACCACTGATACGATGATCTATGAGGAAGTTTCAACTGCCGATCTTTTGTCACAAAAAGTTGGCCTCGTGTATCTTGGTGTTAATCAAAACATGTCAAACAATCTTTTCAGCACAGGATCTATTTATCCCAACCCTGTAGCTGACAGGCTAAATGTTAGCCTGAACCTGGCACACTCTGCAACCGTGACCGTAAAACTGTTTAATATGCTTGGCGAGCAGATGCAGGCACAGGATTATACCATGCTGCCATCCGGCAAAAACACCCTTCAATTTGGCGTAAGCAACCTGCCAAGCGGGGTTTATTTATGCAATGTTTCAGCAGGCGGATATACAACCACTGAAAGGGTAGTTGTAGAAAGATAGGCTGAATAAAAAATAGAGAATTAGATAAAAAAACCCCGGTCTGTAAAGGCCGGGGTTTTTTATAATAAGGGGTCAGGGATCAGGAGCCAGGAGTCAGGGGTTAGGCGTAAGGTATAAGGCGTAAGGGGTAGGGGAAAAAATGGGTCATCGGTAAGGAGCTAAACATCACGCATAAGCAAGACTAAATCCTGCCTCCTGACCAAGAACTCCTGATTCCTGGCTCCTGACGCCTTTATTCCGGATTATTCAATTTACTGTGATGCCTGCTATAGGTGAAATAGATAACAAAGCCTATAAGGAGCCAAACCACAAGCCTGATCCAGTTTATGGCTTCAAGGCCTAGCATAATGGCCAGGTTGCATAAGATACCAAGCGTGGCCACAACGGGCAGCCAGGGGGTGCGGAAAGGCCGCGGCCTGTCAGGTTCTTTCACTCTCATGATCCACACTGCGCCGCACACCAGCACAAAAGCCAGCAAAGTGCCGATATTCACAAGCTCTGCAATAACGCTGATAGGTGTAAAGGCTGAAACCAGCGATACTACAAAACCAGTAAGGATTGATGCCTTATAAGGCGTGTGAAATTTACTATGCAGGGTACCAAATAATCCTTTAGGCAGCAACCCGTCTTTTGCCATAGCATAAAATACCCTCGATTGGCCCAGGAGCATGACTATTAATACAGAAGTCAGTCCCGCGATGGCAGCTATAGAGATAATAAGCACCGCAAAACCCAATCCTTTTGCACCAAAAGCCGCAGCAATCGGGGCGGTAATGTCAATATCCTTGTAGTTAATCATCCCTGTAAGCACCAGCGAAACAAGAATATATAAAATAGTACATACAATAAGAGAGGTGATGATACCGAATGGAACATCCTTCTGCGGGTTTTTTGCCTCTCCAGCCTGGGTTGAAACCGTATCAAACCCGATATAAGCAAAGAAAATATATCCTGCCCCGCCGAGAATGCCCATCAGCCCATAAGCGCCGTGAGGAATTGTTTCACCGGGGTTTATAATCATGGTGCGTTCAGGTATAAAGGGATGCCAGTTTGCTGTATTGATATAATTGGCGCCAGCAATAATGATAAATACGACAACCACAAGCTTCAGGACAACTATAAACGTATTGGTGCTTGCAGCCTCTTTGATGCCCTTGACAAGTATTAAAGTGATAACCCATACAATGAGCAGCGCAGGGAGGTTTATGGCGAAATTGTGCCCTGCTATTGAAGGCATTGAAATATCAGAATACTGCGAAAGAAGGGCCTTCATTTTATCTGCCGATTTAGCTGCCTCGGCCAGAAGCGATTTTGCCGTAAACCCATCATTCATGAGCCATAAGGGAAGCTTAATATTAAAAAGAAGGAAAAATTTAGCGAGGTACCCGCTCCAGCCTACCGCCACCGCAGAGGCGCCCATGGCATATTCTAGTATTAAGTCCCATCCGATGATCCAGGCAAAGAGCTCGCCCATAGTGGCATAAGAATAAGCATAAGCCGAACCTTCTACCGGCAGAAATGATGCGAATTCCGCATAACAAAGCGCTGCAAAGGTGCAGCCTATGCCCGCCGCCACAAATGACAATGCCAGCGCCGGCCCGGCGTATTCCCTGGCGCCCACCCCTGACATTACAAAAATCCCGGCGCCGATAATAGCCCCTACGCCTATGGCGGTAAGGCCCCATTTGCCAAGAACCCGTTTCAGGCCGCTCTGGCGCATGTCTTCTTCAAACGCCTCGACAGGTTTGCGGGCCCAGATGTTGGATTTACTCATAAAATTTAATGTGCTGATGTGCTAATATGTTGATGTGCTAATTCCTGCCCGTTCCGAAAAGGAACGTTCGGACGGGGGCTGGCGCATGATACAGAGCTATATATTAATGCGCTATCCACGATTATGCAAGTTTTGCTTTACTGGTAGTTATTATTTGATTGATAATTTTCTGGATATGAGTTAGTTCTTCTATTAATTCTTTGCAGTCAGGAAATGATTTGGACATCTGGCATAAATGCAGCCAATATTCTGTTTCATTTGCTTCCTTCGCGGCTATTTTGAATTTATGAATAAAATCAACGCGGCTTTCTCCATTTTGTGCCTCATTTGTATTGGCTCCAATAGAAGTGCCTGATCTCAATAACTGTCCTGAAATTTTCCATTTCTTTTTCTCATCGAGCAGTTCGCAATAATCAATAATCTTTAAAGCAAAACCGAAAGTTAATTTTATGATTACGTTGTCACTGTTAAACATTCTTGAATATCTAAGAACTACAAATATATAGTATTCCTGAATCATTGGTATTACTCCAGTATACTATCTTGCGAAGCTATTAGCACATCAGCATATTAGCACATCAGCACATCAGCACATTAGCACATCAGCACATCAGCACATCAGCATATTAGCACATCAGCACATTAGCACATCAGCACATCAGCACATTACCACATTACAACAGCGTTCCCCGCATAATCACCATTGCGATTGAAAAGTATATAATGAGTCCCGTTACATCCACTAATGTAGCTACGAATGGCGCGGATGAAGTAGCAGGGTCAAGCCTGCACTTTTTCAGGATTAGTGGCAGCATAGAGCCGGCTATGGTGCCCCAGAGTACGATCCCTACGAGGGCTATCCCTACCGTTGAACCAACTAATATCCAGTGTTCGCCATACATGCTATGCCCGTCGTGGCTAAAGAATCTTTGCCAGATTGCAATCCTGCAAAACCCAATGGCTCCCAGGATGGAACCAAGCGCAAGTCCGGCCAGGATTTCACGCCGCATCACCCGCCACCAATCCCTGAGCCTTATTTCTCCAAGCGCCATAGCCCTGATGACCAGGGTAGAGGCTTGTGAACCTGTGTTGCCCCCGCTGGAAATAATGAGCGGAACAAATAACGCCAATACCACGGCTTTGGCTATTTCGTCTTCAAAAAACCCCATGGCAGTGGCCGTAAGCATTTCACTCAGGAACAGGATGATCAACCATCCCGCTCTTTTTTGTATCATTCTTTGCAGCGGAATCGTCATGTAGGGCTCATCGAAAACTTCCACGGCGCCGAGTTTCTGGATGTCTTCAGTATTTTCTTCTTCTACTACCTCCAGTACATCGTCAATAGTTACAATTCCCAGTAATAACCCGTTTTTATCGGTCACAGGCAACGCCGTACGGTTCAGGTTCCTGAATTTTCCGACCACTTCTTCCTGGTCGTCATCCACCATCAGGCTCTGGAATTTATGGTCCATCAGGTCAGGTACTTTGCCACTGGGCTGTGCAAGCAACAGTTCCCGCACCGTGAAATCATCTATAAGAAAGCCTTTATCGTCAATCACATAAATCACATCCAGGGTCTCGCTGTCTTTGCCGTGCGCCCTGATATAGTCAAGCACCTGGGATATAGTCCATTCCGCATGTACGGCGGTATAGTCCGGCGTCATAAGGCGGCCTACGCTGTTTTCAGGATAGCCGAGGAGGGAGAGCGCCACTGTCCGTTCGCGTTGCGAAAGGACACTCAGGAGGTGCTTAACGGTTTGCTGCGGCAGCTCCTGGAGCAGGGAGGTCCTATCGTCAGGCGCCATCTCGTTCAGGATGTCCGGCACGCGTTCGGGCGGCAGCTTCTCAAGAAATTCTTTTTGACATTCTACTTCCAGGTATTCAAATGTCTGTGCAGACAGGTCGCGGGGGAGGGATTCAAAAATAAAGAACCTGTCGCCTTCACCTTCAAACTGGTTTATCAGGGCGGCTACATCTTCAGGAGACCAACTTGAAAGCAACTCATTCAGGTTGGAGGTATTACGCTCTTCGACAAACATGCCGATAACCGGTTGAATGATGTTCTCTTTCATGTTATTTAAAAATTCTACACTCCCTTGAAATGATTTTATGCCTTTTTAAAAGGCGCACAAATTTAAGGATTCATTTTTGGATTGAAGCAGGTCAGAAAATTGAACAGGGGAAATTTTTAGTTTAATTACCTGGGAGCAGCATTTGAATTACCTGTTATCCTTTCCGACATAACCTACATCCTCTGGCATTTCATGTACATCCAGGCCGGTTAATTTCTTGAATGCCTCAGCACGTTGAATGGCATCGGGGAAATTGGGGTCTAATTCAAGGGCCGCGTTATAATAATATGATGCAAGTTTCTGCCGCGCAAGGTTTCCACTCCCGGTGTTTTGATAAATGGCGCCAAGGTTAATATAGCTTATAACGTAATCTGGCGCCGTTTCTATGGCCTTTTTGAAATATTTTATAGCCGTATCATTATCCTTATACACAGCCTGGAAAGAATAACCGATCTGGCAATATGCCTGCCCCATTAAAGAATCAATGGCGATGGCTTTATGCAATTCAATAAGCCCTTTTTGGTCTGTTGCCCTTTTCTTCGAGGAGTCTTTTTCGGCCGCAGCCGCTTCAATAAGCGCATTGCCATATAAATAATGTACCTGGGCGCTGTTTGGAGAATGTTTTGCATCTGTCCCGAATAAGGTCATGTTATCTTTCCATGCGGGATTTCTCTGGATGGTGGCAATACTATAAAAGGAACACAATGAGAGAATGGCGGCGGTCGCAATTGCATTTCTTTTTATCCATTCAAAAAGATTGACAAACTTGTCCTTTTTTTGATCTGCAATCAGGCTTAATGCATATACCAGTATTATGGCGAAACCCAGGCAAGGGGCATACAGGAACCTTTCTGCAAAAATTCCTCCCCTTAATAAAACAAAACCAAGCAGGGGCGCAATGGTGATAAAAAAAACAGCCAACCCCAGGCTCCAGGTGGATCTTTTTAAAATCCCACGGAGGCAGAAAAAGGCTAAGGCAAAAAATGATACCAGGCCAAGTATGGTACCGGTGCCAGACCAATGAGAGGCAGGGATCTGGTTATAAGAATAATCAAAACTTAATGGTAAAGGCCATCCCAGCTTTTGGACAGATATCCAAAAAATGTGAAACAAACTTGGCAGCCGAACCCCGGCGCCCGCATAAGGATAGTTAATAAGGTCAATGTCGTATGATATGCCTTCATTTGCTCCCAGGAAATACCGTTTTTGTAAAAAAAACAATACCGCGATTCCCGCGTAAGGAATTGATCTTTTTATTATTACCGGGATTTTTAATCCTGAATAAAACAAAAAGAGTGGAATGAGTGCAAGGCCTGCTACCGCTGTTTCTTTTGATAACAAAGCGAGGTAAAAGAAAAGGAGGCTCCAGGTAAGGGTTTTCCTGCTTTTGTTGATATTATACCTGAAAACTAAATATAGGGCGAT
>Ga0134126_10002515_pt1 | contig 23097 bp, 24 predicted proteins | sample KB31752_FD_96881 | JGI IMG/M metagenome (GOLD analysis project Ga0134126, IMG submission 96881) | Terrestrial soil microbial communities with excess Nitrogen fertilizer from Kellogg Biological Station, Michigan, USA - KB3-175-2 | ecosystem: Environmental > Terrestrial > Soil > Unclassified ... | reverse complement strand
TGATGGATGCACGGTCGGAATCTGAACAGTTGTCGCTCGATTTAGCGGAAGCGGACAGCGAAACCGCAGTCGATGATGTTGCCGAATCAAAGGAGACAGACTGGCTTGAGAAGGAGGAAAGTCCAGTTACGCTTTCGCCCCGTGTTGCCGCGACGGGAAACACAGAAAAGGCGGGAAGCGCGCGAATCCAGCCATTACCGGGAATGATCGGCACGAGCCCAAAAATGGAGCAGATTTACCGGCTGGCGCGCTTGGTTGCGCCGCGCGATACGACCGTGCTGATCGTCGGCTCCACGGGAACAGGCAAAGAGCTTGTGGCGCGCGGAATCCATGAGTTGAGTCGAAGGAGCCGCGCGCCGTTTGTGGTGGTGAACTGCGCGGCGATTCCGGAAAGCCTGCTGGAAGCGGAGCTCTTTGGATTTACGCGCGGCGCGTTCACGGGTGCGGTGCAGTCGCGACTGGGAAGAATTCACGCGGCGCACGGTGGAACGCTGTTTTTGGATGAAGTGGGCGAATTGCCGTTGAGCATGCAAGCGAAGCTGCTGCGATTTGTACAAGAGGGCGAAGTGCAACGGCTGGGCAGCGCGGATTTATTTCGTGTCGATACGCGGGTGGTCGCGGCGACAAACGCAGACTTGCTGCAACGCGTGCGCGAAAAACAATTTCGTGAGGACCTGTATTACCGGCTTGCGGTGTTTCCGCTGGATCTGCCAACGCTCGAAACTCGTGCGGACGATATTTTGCCGCTGGCGCGGCATTTTCTTGAGTCGTTTTGCAAGCAAAACGGCGCGCCGCCGAAGACAATCCATCCAGATGCGTCGATTCTCCTGAAACGCCACAATTGGCCGGGAAATGTACGCGAGTTGCAGCATTCGATCGAGCGAGCATTTGTACTTGCCGATGGAAACGCACAAATCCGGCCGGAGGACTTGTCGATGCCGCGGCCAACGGCTTGAATCAGAGAATTCTAAGCTAAAGGGCAGCTCGGTGGAATCTGCCGTGCATTACTTGCCGAGCGATGGCATCAACTCCAGCAACGCACGGAACAGTTCAGGAACAACGACCACCGTCGCGGCCGGTTCTCTCTTGCGTCACCGGTCGCTCACGAAAGAATGCGGCTCCGCGCCCACCGCGGACTTCAGCGGCACGACAATCGCTCGCCCGCGCATTTGAGGCTTTCACTTCCGCTGCAGATTCCCTCGAACGCTCCTATTCCCATTTGCAGTCAGAGGTTTTGCGGCTGCGCTTCGACCTGGAGCGGACGAACCGCGATTTAGAGTCGAGTCTGGGAGAGAACGCGCGGATGCGTTCATTTCTGGCGCAGGTACTCGAGAGCATGCCTTCCGGTGTGGTCGTGACAGACCGCAACGGGCGGGTCCAAATGATGAATCCGGAAGCTCGACGACTGCTGAATGCGGGCGTCTATGAAGCAGCGGTATTGCCACCTGAGATTCTGGCACGCGCATTGGCTCCCAAATGCCCCGGTGCTCCGGCAGAGCAGGAATGGGAGATTGCGGCGGCGGAAGGCAAGCGGACCATCGGGATCGGCTGCGCGGTATTGGGTGAAGGCGACGGATACGAGTCGGTGCTCTTGCTGCGCGATGTGACGGAGGAACGGCGGCGCATCTCGGAGCGAGAGGCCGCGCGGCGGAGGGAATCGCTGGCGGAAATGGCGGCGCTGCTTGCACATGAGATTCGCAATCCGCTCGGCAGCCTGGAGCTCTTTGCGGGATTGCTTGCTGATGCCGCGGCGAGGCAACCGGACTTGAGGCGCTGGACGGATCACGTGCAGGCCGGGCTGCGTTCACTCTCGGCTACCGTGAATAACGTTCTTCAGTTTCATAGCCAGCCGGCGCCTGAGTTGGTGGCAATTAATTTGGGCCGGCTTATTCGCGATTCGGTGGAATTCCTGCGGCCGCTAGCTCGGCAATCGGAATTGCGCATAGACATTCAGAATTCGCTAGGAGAACTGGAAATTCCCGGTGACGCACACCGCTTACAGCAGGTGATCTTCAACTTGTCGCTGAACGCGTTTCGCGCGATGAGCTCAGGCGGCGTGCTGACCGTAAGGCTTCAATGGAACGATTTTACTCAACTCGATGATGTTCGGCTGGACTTCGAAGACACGGGGCGGGGCATCACCGAATCGCATCTTGCCAGGATTTTTGAACCAGGATTTACGACGACGGCCGGAAGCCCAGGATTGGGGCTGGCTGTTGTGCGAGCTGTGATCGAGCAGCATCACGGGACGGTTCGCGTGACGAGCAAGCCGGGCGAAGGCACGATGTTTTCCATCGTGCTGCCGCGCGTGGGGAGCGTGGAATGAATCAGGTGCTGGTGGTTGACGACGAAGCGCCGATGCGCGCGGCCCTCGAAGCGCAATTCAAACGTAATGGCTGGGATGTGACGACAGCGTATGGCGCGAATGACGCGTTATCGAAGTTTCGGCAGGCGCCCTGTCCCCTGGTTGTTACGGACATGCGAATGCCGGATGGTGACGGGCTGCGCGTGATGCGCGGCCTGCGCGAGGTCGATCCACAAGTCGGTGTAGTTTTCCTTACGGCGTTCGGCACGGTGCCGGAAGCCGTGCGTGCGATGCACGAGGGCGCATGCGACTACCTGGTGAAGCCGGTCTGTTTCGAGCAGTTAAGAGACGTGGCAGAGCGCGTGATGAACCGTACGTCGCAAGGCTCGGATGACGATGGTGCGGCGGAAAACATCTTTATTGGCGAATCTCCAAAACTTCAAAAGTTGCTGCAACGGGCACGGCAGGCCGCTCGTACAGACATGGACGTCCTGGTAGAAGCGGAAAGTGGGACAGGGAAGGAGTTGCTGGCGCGACTCATTCACCAGACGAGCGGCCGCCGTAACCGTCCATTTGTGGCGGTGAATTGTGCAGCGTTTCCGGAGGCGCTGCTGGAGAGCGAACTTTTTGGGCATGCGCGAGGCGCGTTCACAGGCGCAAGCGTGGCGAAGCCAGGCAAATTCGAGATCGCGCACACCGGAACCCTCCTCCTCGACGAAATCGGCGAAATGCCGCTGCAACTTCAGCCGAAATTGCTGCGGGCGTTACAAGAGCGCGAAGTGGACCGGCTGGGCGATACGAAGCCCCTTCGCGTGGATGTGCGCGTGATCGCGACGACGAATCGGTCATTGCGTGCACTTATAGAGGAGGGAAAGTTCCGGGCGGATCTGTACTACCGGCTGAACGTGGTGCCCCTGACGATTCCGCCATTGCGCGAGCGGCGCGAAGACGTCGCGCGTCTGATAAGGCATTTCTCGCAAAAACACGCCGGATCGCGTGCCGATGCGGTGCCATCGTTCTCGCCGGAGTTGATCGAGCGGCTAGAGGTGCTTGACTGGGCGGGGAACGTGCGGGAACTTGAAAATCTAGTGCGCCGCGCACTAGCTCTCCACACAGGAGAACGTATCGGGCTGGAGTTCTTGCAGGAGATTGAAGCGCCTTCTCCCACACTCACGCAGCAGTCGTCGGCAACGCAGCAAGGCGAGGTTGTGACGGGCGAAGCAACCCCTCGAACGTCGCTACGGGATATGGAGCGGCGCCTTCTTGAGTCGACACTCGAGGCGGCGGGCGGAAATCGTACGCACGCAGCGAAGATGCTGGGCATTTGTCCGCGGACGATGCGGAACAAGATCCGCGAATATGGGTTGCCGCCAAGGAGGTACGCATGAGCTTGATCGACACGCCTTACGTGCCTTTTCTTGAAAACTACCTCGACTTGGCATCGTTCCGACAGACGCTGATTTCAGCCAATTTGGCGAACATCGATACGCCGGGCTATCAGACCGTGGATGTCTCGTTCCAAAGCGAGCTCGAATGGGCGAGTTTCGGCGATTTTCAGCAGCCAGTACGCCCGGTTGTGCGGCCCGTTTACGGGCTGATTGCTCGACCGGACGGAAATAACGTGAGTTTGGACCGCGAAGGCCTACTTCTTTCGCAAACACAGCTTCAGTACAAGACAGCAGTCGAATTTTTGCGGGCCGAGTTTCGCAGAATTCTCGGCGCAATCAATGATGGGAAGGAATCATGAACCTATTCGACGTAATGACCATCAGCGGCACGGCTCTTCTTGCGGAACGCGAGCGCGCCGAAGTGACGGCAAGCAACCTTGCCAATGCGGAGACGACGCGAACACCAGAGGGTGGGCCCTATAGACGCGAAAACGTGATGTTTGCGGCTTGGCGGCCATACGGGATGCCATTCAGCGCGCACCTTGCGTCGATGGTGGACTTCAGTGCGCGCGGTGTGGCAGTTACAGCCGTGGTGCCCAACCGGACACCGCCGATCCGGCGTTTTGAGCCGGGGCATCCCGACGCCGATGCGGAAGGGTATGTTTCGATGCCGGCGATCAACCCAATTGAGGAGCAGGTGAATTTGATGGGCGCAGCGCGTTCGTATCAAGCGAACGTGTCCGCGGTGCTGGCGACCAAGAACATGATTGCGTCCGCATTGGAAATCCTGAGCTAGCGAAGCCCGCCTAATAGGAGAGAGCGATGGCCAATCCGATTCAACCGTTTTCTTCAGTGCAACAGATCGCGCAAGTGCCAGGCGGGATTTCAGCCGCTGGCGGCGCGGGCGATAATGCAGACTTCTTGCAAACGCTCGATGGAATGCTCAATCAGGTGGGAACCATGCAGACCGACGCGCAACAGCAGGTGACGGATCTCCTTCAAAGCGATGGCCAGGACGTTCATTCCGCAATGATCGCAGTGGAAAAGGCGGATCTGTCGTTCCAATTGATGATGCAAGTGCGAAACAAGATCGTGCAGGCGTACCAGACGATCTCGCAGATTCCGTTTTGAGGTAAGAACGCATGCGTCAGTTCCGCTCAAGCGCCGGGCACATGTGAGTGCTTGAGGAAAACCTCCAGGCAAATCCAGACATTATGGACAAGTTCATTCAACAGCTCTTGACCTTCCTTCGCGGGCTCTCAATGCGCCAGCGAATTTTGCTGGGCGCAGGTGCGGTGCTTGTATTGGCGGCAATTGCTTTGTTTGTGCGCCTTACGCAAAGCGCGGATTATTCCACTCTCTACGCCGGACTTGCTCCGCAGGATGCACAGACGATCGTGGCCAGTCTTATTTCCAAGAACATTCCATATCAGCTTTCCACCGACCAAGCTACCGTGAGCGTTCCCACGGACCAGTTGGACAAGGCGCGCCTGTTATTGGCGGCGGAGGGTGAACCGCAAACGGGACGGCTCGGATTTGAAATCTTCGACAAAACGAATTGGGCCGGCAGCGATTTCTCCGAGCAAGTGAATTATCAGCGAGCGCTGGAAGGCGAACTCGAACGCACGATTGAGACGCTGGGGAACGTAGAGTCAGTCCGCGTACACCTAGTGATACCGCACGAATCGCTCTTCAGCGGGCAAGAGCGAGCGGCCAAGGCAGCTGTTGTGATGAAGCTGCGCGGCGGAACGCTTTCGGACGACCAGGTGAATGCAGTGACGCACCTTGTTGCCAGCGCCGTTGACAATCTCTCGCCCGCAAACGTAACACTGATTGGTGCCGATGGCCGCTCGCCGCTTGTAGCGCGAGGACACGATGGACTAGGCGCCGATGCTTCGCAAACACTGGAATCGACGCTCGCGGAAAAACTGGTGGCGACACTCACGCCAATTGTCGGGCAGGACCACGTGAAAGCGAGCGTGACCGTCGATTATGACCAAAGCTCAGGCGATACAACTTCAGAGACGTACGATCCGACGAATCCGGTGCTGCTAAGCTCGCAGATTCAGGAAGAGAACTTTGGCGGTTCACCGCCGGCCGGAATTCCCGGTACGCCGAGCAATGTTCCCGCAACCGCACCCACAAGTGGCACAAAGGCTAAAGGACAACAGCCCGCAGCGAACGCAAGCTCCGCCTCGCAACCGAACCAAACGAATAATCCGATCGTCTCGGTCTCGTCCGAATCTGAGGGACAGCGTAGCGAAAGTAAAACGTACGCGGTGAGCAAGACCGTTCGTCACACGATCGACCCAGCCGGTCGGATTCAGAAAATTGCCGCGGCCGTTTTAGTCGATGACGCCGCTGGATCAACGACCGACGCACAGGGGAAAACAGTGCAGACCCACCGTAAGCGCACTCCAGAGGAGATGAAGCAGATTGAGGATCTGGCGCGCGCGGCAATGGGTTTCGATGCGACGCGTGGCGACCTTCTCTCCGTGGAGGATGTGCCGTTCGTATCGGCTCCGACCGACGAGCCGGCGCCGCCGCCAATCACGCAGCGTGTGCGATTGGTGGTGCAGGATTGGATGTGGCTGATTCGCTATGCCGTGATCGTGCTGCTCTTTGGGTTGATATACCTCCTGATTTTGCGGCCGGTGAAAAATCAGCTTGTCGCATCGTTTCAGCAGCTAACGACCCCAGCGACACCGGTTCTGGCCACTGCTGCGGCGGGAGCGGGCGCCGAGAGCGGGGCTTTGCCGGCCGGGGCGATGTCTGCAGTGGCACTCGAAGAACAGCTTAGCCAGACAAATTCGGATGTGGAACGCGTAGTGAAGATGAAGCGCCACCTTGCCGATCGCGTGAAAAATGATCCGATTGCAGCGAGTCAGCTCGTGCGCCAATGGATCAATGAAAGAGAGAGCTGATGCGCGAGGGCACAGAAGAAGTCACCGGTTTGCAAAAGGCTGCGATTTTGATGGTCCTACTGGGAGACGAGGCATCGAGCACGATTTATCAGCATCTCGGTGAAACGGAAATTCAGCGAGTCACAGGGCAGATCGCAGCGTTAAGCAATGTCTCACCGGAAGTCGCGAGCGAAGTGCTGACAGAATATCACCGGTTGGGGATGACGCAGGACACGCTGGCCGAAGGCGGCCCAGAAGTGGCGGCGAAGCTCTTGTCGAAGGCGTTCGGCCAGGAAACGGCGAAGCTACTGCTCGACCAAGTGATGGCGGCGAGCGAGCAGACGACGCGAAACTTCGAAGCGCTGCACAAGGCAGACCCGCAGCAACTCGTGAAATTCGTACAGGGAGAGCACCCGCAGACCATTGCGATGGTTTTAGCGCACATGGGGCTCCGCGCAGCGGGTGCGCTACTCGTGCTGCTGCCGGAAAGATTGCGCGGACAGGCGGTGAAACGCCTTGCCGAGATGCAGCAGTTTTCGCCGGAAATGGCACAGAAGATTTCCGTTGTGCTGCACCGGAAGGTAAAAAGCCTCGGAGATCAGAGTCGGCGATCGTACGGGGGCGTGAAAAGCGCGGCGGAACTGCTGAACCGAATTGATCCCAGCGTGAGCAAGTCGATTTTGGAGGGCGTCGAGGCAGAGGACGCGCGACTCGCGCTGAATATTCGCAACAGCATGTTTACGTTCGAGGATTTGCTCGGCGTGCCGGAGTCCGGAATTCGCGATCTGCTCTCGACTGTCGATAAAAAGACATTGGCGACTTCACTGAAAGGTGCTCCGGAAGATTTGAAGAATCATGTCTTCAAGACCATGTCCTCACGCGCCGTTGAAATGTTGAAAGAGGATATGGAGGCGCTTGGCCCGGTGCGCGCGCAGTCTGTCACACAGGCACAACAGGAAATCGTGCAGTCCGCGCGAACGCTGGAAGCGCAGGGCAAGCTGGTGCTCAACAATGAACAACAAGAAGCCTACATTGTCTGAGGAGTCAGCAGCGAAGAAGGCTCCGCACGAAAGCGGCGCAGGTTTTGCGCCGTTTGTGTATCGTCCTGCGCCGGGATGGAACTCGGCGAAGGAAAGTGCCGCAGCGTCTGCGATTGTTGCGGCAGGAGCGGCCGTTGCTGCGGTGAACCCCGTGCAGGATACTGCACCGGATGTTGACGTTCACGTGCTGGAACAGCAGGCGTGGCAAAGCGGTTTCCGCGAGGGGCTCGCTAAAGGAAGGACCGAGAACGAGGCCGCTGTCGCTCAGCAGCGCGATGCCATTGCGGCAGCTCTCTCCGACTTTTCGCGCGAACGGCAGGCATATTTTCTTCACGTCGAAGGAGAAGTTGTTTCGCTCGCATTGGCAGTGGTGCGGAAAATCCTGCATCGCGAGTCGCAAGTCGATCCGCTGTTGCTCTCAGGGCTTGTTCGCGTTGCGCTCGAGAAAATGTCCGCTAGCCAGAATGTACGTTTGCGCGTGCATCCTTCACAGTTGCGCGCATGGCAGGACTATTTTCTTAGCCGGACCGATCTGCCTGTCGTGCCGGATTGCCTCGCCGACGCATCGCTCGACGTGAATCAATGCCGTATCGAGACGGACCACGGCTCTACGGACCTGCATATTGAGGCACAGCTCAAAGAAATCGAGCAAGGGCTGTTTGACTTGTTGGCGCAAAGGCCAGCGCCGAAATGAGTCTGCAGCCGCACCTTCTGGCACCATATTTTCGGAAGCTCGAGCAAGTCCCTACCTGGCGTTCGACTGGACGTGTCAATAAGGCCGTTGGATTCCTGGTGGAGTCGGAAGGCCCTTTGTGTTCGGTGGGCGAGTCGTGCGAAATCGTCGGTACCGACGGCGAAGCGCATCCCGGTGAAGTCGTGGGATTTCGCGGACGAACCGTGCTTTCCATTCCCCTGGGCAGGCCGCAGGGGATTCGTTTTGGAGACCGCGTCGTAACCACGGGGCTGCGGCCGCAATTGCCGGTGAGCGATAGTCTACTCGGCCGCGTGATTGACGCCACGGGGACGCCAATCGATTCGCTCGGCAGCTATCGCGCGCCGGACAGTTGTGCCCTGAACAATTCGCCGCCGCAACCGCTCGAGCGCACGCCGATTCGCGAGCCGCTCGGATGCGGAATACGCGCAATCGACGCAATGCTGACGTGCGGCCGCGGGCAGCGCGTCGGGATTTTTGGCGGCAGCGGCGTCGGCAAAAGCACGCTGGTCGGCATGATGGCGCAGGGAACTGCGGCTGATCTCACAGTGGTCGCGCTTGTCGGCGAACGCGGCCGCGAAGTGCGTGAGTTCCTGGAAGATTCGCTGGGCACGGAAGGGCGGAAACGGTCGGTCGTGGTTGTTGCCACCTCCGATCAATCGCCGCTCTTGCGCCTACGGGCGGCATTGGTGGCGACGGCGGTGGCGGAATATTTTTCGTCGCGCGGAAGGCACGTGTTGCTCGTGATCGATTCGCTCACGCGATTTGCGATGGCGCAGCGAGAAATTGGACTGGCCGCGGGCGAGCCTCCGACCGCGAAAGGCTACACACCTTCCGTATATTCGCTTCTCGCGCAACTTGTTGAACGCGCCGGGCATTTTGGCAACGGAAGTATCACGGCGTTTTACAGCTTGCTGATGGAAGGCGATGATCAGCAGGACCCGCTTGTTGATACCGTGCGCGCGTTGCTCGACGGGCACATCGTGCTCGACCGGCGGCTCGCATCGCAGAACTACTATCCACCGATTTCCATAATTGACAGCTTGAGCCGCTTACTGACAGCGGTGTGCACGCCCGAGCATTTGGCGAAAATCCAACGTATGCGACAACTGATGGCCGCGTACGCCGCTTCCGAGGATTTGGTTCGCGTAGGAGCGTATCAAAAGGGAACCGATGTCGCGCTCGATCGCGCGCTGGAAGTACTGCCCCGGCTCAAGGCATTTTTGCAACAGAAGAAGGGCGAGCGCTGTACTTTGGAAGAGGCGCGGACGCAACTGCTTGCCTTACCAGGATAGATGCCGTGGCGTTTCGATTTTTGCTGGAACCTGTGTTGCGGCTTCGCATCAGCTATGAGCGGCTGGAGCGGCTTCGCTTGCTCGCAATTAGCGCAACGTTGATTCGTGTGCGCGAAGAGATCGCGGCCGCTGCCCGCGAAGAAGCGGCGGCAAGGAACGCGCGAAGCGAGATGCTTTCCAGTGGCACTGCGGCAGCGGAGCTTCAGTTGGGCGTGTCCGCCGAGCAGGCGCGTGCAAGACGGAATCGCGAATTGTTCGATCGGCTTACCACTCTTGAGCGGCAACACACGAAACAGAGCCGCCTCTATCGAGCTGCGCAATGCAAGCGCGAGGTAATGGAAAGCTTGCAGGAGCGGAAGCTTCGAGAGTACCAGCGCGAGCAGGACCGCAAAGCGCAGCAGTCGATCGATGAGCTTTACCTGCTGCGGCGTGGAAGCCCGGTCCAATACGAATAGTTTTTGCCACGTGGACATGGCAAGCTTTGCCGCTTTTAACCACGCACATTGTCTTTAATTCGACGGCGCGACCAACCCCTCGAACGTAACTCTCGTAATTCCAGGCACTTTTCCCCGAAACCTTGCTTTGGGTTGTTCGCAGAAGCATTGGCGCGGCAATTGCAATCTGTCCGATGGCCAAAGGTCTATTCATGCCGAATGTTGTCGTATCGTCGAATGCTAGTCAGCTGGCCCCCAGTACCGCATTGTCTTCATTTGCCTCGCCCCGAAAGGCATTCGATTCGTCAAACTCTTCGTGCTTTTCGCAAATATTCTCCGGGACGAAGGATGTAAAGCTGCGGCCGACGATCAAGCCCAGTCCGACGCTCAATCCGCATACAAGCGAGCCGAAGAGCGAAACAGCGCCGAGTAAAGCGCGCCGTTCGGGCGGTGATTCTTCGTCGCAAGCTCCGGTGACACCCGCTGCCGTTGCTACCCCAGTAGCGAATCCTCCCTCGATCAGCGCACCGACAGCGAGTGCCCAGACGTCAGATGCGGAAGCCGAGCCTAACCCGAAAGCAATGACCGAGACCGAACCGGTTGTTAGGCCGCAGAATGCGATAGCAAGCGAAGCAGGTGTGTATTTGCCGGCGAATACGGCTATCGCCAAACAACAAACCATAGACGCTTCAAATTCGGTACCCGACGCCCGTGCCTCCGCCAGCTCTTCAACGCAACGAACAATTGAGGAATTCGAGAAGACAATGGGCTGTCCGGTTTTCGACGCGAGCAGCCCGGTCGATGGACCTGTGCGCACCCGGAGCGATGTCGACGCGGCAACCACATGCAGTGCCGATTCACCAGTGAATACCCCAAATACGGCGACAAGTTCCGCACCTCAAGCGCAGGGGGATGCGACAGTTGCTGCTGCGGCAATTGTGCAGGGGAATCGCGCGACACAACAGCCTCAAACGAACGCGGTATTCGGGACGAGCACGGCGCAAGCCAGCAACACTCCGCTGTCTTTGCCGAGTGCGATCACGTTGATTTCAGCCACAGCAGCGGGCGGTGATGAAACTGCACTGGCGAAGGCCAATTTGCAGAATCGCCAAAACATCGCTCAGCGCATTCAACCGGCGCTGCCGAACCTTGATGCGGCGCTCGCAAACGGCCCGCAGGCGATCCAGTCGTCTCTCGTATCGGAAGATAACGGCAGGGGAGGAAATAGCTCCGGTGGCTCGCCAGCGCAGAGCGGCGGCCACTCGATGGATCAGGCCCAGCGCGACTCGAAGCCGTCAGGTGCGCGCGATTCGTCGCAAACAAGCACACAATTTTTAAACGGCCCGGCGTCTGGGCCGCAGAACTCATCAACTGCGAACGCGGCGTCAGCCGCGGGGACGGCAGCCTTTGGAACGCAGTCCGCGCACATCGCTGCTCATGCAGCGGCGCAAACGAACGCGTCCGGCGAGTCCGCTGCTGCGACAAAATCCCTCGCGAATGGCCCGTCCGTCACAAATCAGCCCTCATTGCCCTCTTCGCCGATAACCCCGAGCTTGCCTCGCTCTTTAAGCGACGTGAACCAGGCCGCCCAGCTCTATCAACAAATAGGCCGCGCGGAGATGCACATATCAATGGACACGGACGCACTCGGCTCGATCGACCTGCGCGCTGTCGTTCATCAAGGCACCCTCTCGGCGACGATTGGTGTGCAACGCGCCGACGTGCAGACGCTGCTCGTCAACGAACTCCCGGCGCTGCAGCATTCGCTCGCAGAGAAGAATTTTCAGGTGAACCACATATCGGTATTGGCTGGATCAATCGGGAGCGGCGCAAATCCAAACGGGCAGAGGGGCAGTCAGCAGCATCAACGGCAAGCGGCTCCGGCATTCACGTCGCTTTTTCGCGACGTGCCGTCGCCGGCGGTATCCCGCGCTCACTTGAACGAAGTAGCCGCCTTAGTGGGAAAGTCGGCGAGATTAAGCGTCATCGCTTAGCCGGCAAGTTTACAACGGTGGAGAGGAGAAAAAGAGATGGCTTCGATTAGCACAGTTGTTCCGTTAGTCGCGCAGGCAATCCATGCATTTGATCATGTCAACCCGGCGGCAACTTCGGGCAACTCTAGTGCGTCCGGCACTTCCGACAGCCCGAACCCAGCGCCGAGCAATAAACTGACGGGCGACTCGTTCATCCAACTGCTCACGGCCCAGTTGCAGTCGCAGGATCCGCTGAATCCCGTCGATCCCACGACGTTCGTGACCCAGCTTGTGCAGTTCAACCAGCTTGAGCAGCTTATTGATATCAATACGACGCTTTCCGGTGCCGCTTCGGCAACGGGTGGTGCGGCGGATACGCCGGCTGCGAATGCGCGCGCGATACAAAATTTCAACGCTTTGCCGGGGCATTCCAATCCGGCGGCGGGACTCTAAAATCGAGGAGAAATCAAATGGCATCATTCGCAACGTCACTTTCTGGCCTGCAAGCAAATTCGCAAGACTTGTCCGTGATCTCCAATAATCTGGCAAACTTGAACACGACGGCTTACAAAGGCGCAACAGCCTCGTTTCAGGACCTGTTTTATCAGCAGATCGGTTCGAGCGGCAGCGGCAATCCCATTCAAGTGGGCGTCGGCACGTCCGTCGGTTCGATTCCCGCAAACTTTACAGAAGGCAATATCCAGAGCACGGGCGTTCCGACGGACGTCGCGATTCAAGGCAATGGATTCCTGGTTGGCGAGGACAACGGTGCACAGGTTTATGTACGCGCCGGAAATCTCACGGTCCAAGCCGATGGGACGCTTGTCTCGTCGAATGGCTCTGTTATTCAGGGCTATCAAGCCGTGAACGGAACCATCAACACGAATCAGACTCCCGGTCCGTTAACAATTTCAAGCGGCACGATCAATCCGCCGAATCCCACTACCACGGCGGACCTGTCGCTGAATCTCGATTCGGGATCGGCCGTTGGCGATAAATTCAGCACACCCCTTACGGTCTATGACTCGCTCGGCGCATCACATATTCTCACATACAATTTCACGAATACCGCCGCAGGGCAGTGGGACTACAGCATCACCATCCCCGCGGAGGATGTGGGCCAGACCGGCAATCCCGTTACGATTAAGAGCGGCACGCTCACGTTCAACGGAGCGGGGCAACTCACGGCGCCGGCGGCGGACGTTGCGGGAATTAACATTCCGAATTTGGCCGATGGCGCGAACACACTGAATTTCACTTGGCAACTCTATGACGCGGCGGGAGCCGGTCAGTTGACGCAGGTCGCCGCGCCTTCAGCCACCGCCTCGACGTTGCAGAACGGCTACGCGAGCGGTTCCTTGACCACCTACACGATTAATTCCGACGGGGTTATTGAGGGCACCTTTAGCAACGGCCAGACTCAGCCGCTCGGCCAGATCCTGCTTGCGACTTTCGCCAATCAGCAAGGGCTCTCGCGCAATGGCAAGAACGAGTTTCTCGCCACTCTCGCATCTGGCGCACCCAATGTAGGTGTTCCGGGCACCGGTGGACGCGGCACGCTTTCGGGCGGCTCGCTCGAGCAATCGAACGTGGACATCTCTACTCAGTTTGCGAATTTAATCGTGGCGGAAAGCGGCTATCAGGCAAATGCGAAGGTGGTCACCACGCTCGATACGATCGTGCAGGATACGATCAACCTCATTCAGTAAGAAACGCTTCACACACGCTAAGGAAAGCGCTGGCGAAGATCGATCATCACCCGGCGAGTGGCCTTCGCCAGCGCCACTTCATTAGAAGATTCAAATATTTAGTGCCTGATTGCACGACGCATTACACGGCGCGTGGACAATGCGCCACGCGCGGCAGTACAACTATTCGTGGTTCAGTAACTTACAGAGCCACCTTCATCGGAAAAATTCCGTCGGCTGCGCATTCATTTCGGCGTTCCAATTGCATATCTTCGCTGCGACCATGGCAGCCCCAGCTCCAGCGGCCAACGCGCCTGCAAAGAAAAAATCCAAACTCCCGCTCATTCTGATTGCGGCGATCTTCGTGATCGGCGCAGGCGTCGGCGGATGGATGTGGAAACGCTCGGCAAAGACGCCGAGCGCGGCAGTCCCGCCGACAACTGAAGTCAACTCGGTGCTTGCACTCGATAGCTTTGTCGTGAACTTGCAGGATCCTTCGGGCAACGGCTATTTGCGCGTGAGCATTGACCTCGGGCTCGCTGCACCGGCAAAGGAAGACGACAAAGACAAACAGGCTGCGTATCTGCCACGTGTCCGCGACACCATTCTCGGCGTGCTCGGATCGCAGAGTGTGGATGCGCTGCTGACGCCTGACGGGAAAACGAAGTTGAAAGGCGATTTGCTGAAGGCAATCAACGCAAGTGTTCCTGAATTGCAGTGCAAGGAAGTCTACTTCACTGAATTTCTGGTGCAGCACTGAGCCATGGCATCCGCGACCCCACCTTCCGTGCCAGCAGCCGCGCTTCCGGTCGCGAACGATCCATTTGCTGCATTTCTGCATATTCCGGCGCCCGTGACGGTTGAGGTCCCGGTGGTGGCGCTCACCGTACGCTATCTGTTCCGACTGGAAAAAGGTTCTATCGTGACGACATCACAATCGGCGGGAGCCAATATTCCAGTCAATATCGCCAAAATCTTGATCGGATGGGGCGAGTTTCAGGTGTTCGGAGACAGGTTGGCTGTGCGTCTGGCTGAGTTGGTTTGAGGTAGAAACCCATGCAGATAGAAACACATGCTGTCACCGCAAATCCGATGACGGAATTCATCCGCATCGCGTTCGGCCGCATCGCGCGGCCATCGCTATGGAAGAGAAGGCGCGAGCTGTCCATTTGCGAGACTCTCTCGCTCGGAAATCGGAACTTTGTGGCGGTCATCGGATATCAGGAGCAGCGTTTTCTAATCGCGGGCACATGTAATTCCATTTCGTTGCTGGCTGATGTCACAGGCGAGCGCGCAGTAGGGCGTATTCGAGACAAAGGAGAAGTTCCCGCGGATTGACGGTTGTAGCGTCCTTCAGGAAACGTATGCGCGCCTCTTCGATAGCCAAAGTCTCCGTCTGTACCGTGTCATTTCTGCTGGTGGCGGCGCCTGTGATTGCAGCGCCGCAATCCCTGCAGGGAATACCGCTCAAGTTGCCGCCCGCTTCGGACACGACGACGTGGACGATCGTTATTCTCCTCACGCTTCTGACCATCCTTCCGGCGCTCATCCTTTCCATGACGCCGTTCGTGCGCATCCTGATCGTCTTTCATTTTCTTAGGCAGGCGCTCGGCACGCAGAACACGCCCAGCAATCAGACGCTTATTGGTTTGGCGCTGTTTCTCACGTATTTCGTCATGGCGCCGCTCGGCGCCCAAATCAACACAGCCGCAATCGTGCCCTTCGAGCACAATCGGATTACAGCCGTCCAGGCGATTGAGCGCGGTTCGGTGCCCTTGCGCGATTTCATGCTGAAGTTTACCCGCGAAAAAGACCTGGCGCTGCTTACGGAAATCGCCGGTCTTCCCCGGCCGGCACAGCCATCCGATTTGCCCATGCGCGTCGTAATTCCCGCATACATCCTTTCGGAGTTAAAGGTGGGCTTTCAGATTGGCGCGGTTCTTTTCCTGCCGTTCATGGTCGTGGACATGGTTGTAGCGGCGGTCACCACGTCCGTGGGGATGCTCCAATTGCCGCCCGTGATCATTTCGACGCCTCTCAAAATTTTGCTGTTTGTCGTCGCCGACGGATGGAACCTCGTCGTCGGATCGCTTCTGAAGAGTTTTTCGTAACGCGCCGTTTTCATGGAGGCGAGCCTGTGTCCGCAGCCGAGGTAATCGATCTTACGCGCCGCACGTTGGAGGCAACGTTCGTTGTATCCGCACCGATCCTGGCGGCGGCAATGCTCGTCAGCGCGTTGATTAGTTTGGGGCAGGTGCTTACGTCAATGCAGGACGCCACACTTTCGACGGTGCCGCGCATTGCGGCTGTCGGTGCTTTTGCCTTCTGGCTTGCGCCCTGGATGATGCGCAAGCTCGTGATGTTCACTGTCGCGCTCTTTGGTGATTTTCATCATTTCGTGCAATGAGGATCGACGATCCTTGGTGATCTGTGCTCGAACTCGATATCAGCCGCGCCGTGCTCGTCGCCATTCGAGTAGGCGCGCTCATGACGTTTGCGCCGTTCTTTGGCAATCAGTCGGTTCCGAACCAAGTGAAAGCCGGGCTGACGGTGTTGCTCACCGCGCTTCTACTCCCGGTCTACATTTCCGGACCGGCGCCGGCAAATCTGGTTTCCGCGGGCATAGGCCATTGGGTCGGGCTGGCGCTCAGCGAGATTGCAGTGGGCGCGATGGCCGGATTCGCCACACAGTTTGTGTTCGATGGCATGCTGCTTGCCGGACAGCTTATTGGATTCCAGTTCGGATTTTCGCTGGTCAACGTGATCGATCCGAATTCGCAAGTCGAAATCACTGTGCTCTCCACATTCCACGAACTTATAGCGTTACTCATCTTCATGGAACTTGGCGTCCATCGATGGCTCCTACGCGCCACTGCGGTGAGCTTTCGAATGGTGCCGCTTGGTGCGCTGGCATCTGGGTATGTGCCCGTGCGCGAGCTTCTGCGCATGTCTGGCGCGATGTGGCTGATCGGAACGGAAATAGCGTTCCCGGTGATTCTCGCCACAATGCTCGTCGATTTGACGATCGGTTTTCTCGCGAAGGCGGCACCGCAATTCCCGGCGATGTTCTTCGGAATTGCCGTGAAAGTGCTGCTGGGGCTTGCGGTGATGTATGGAGCGGTGGCGTTCTGGCCTACCCTGCTTCGCCACTACTTCTACCATGCGCTCGAAGGCCTGGAGAACCTGCTGTCGCTCGTGCATTAGTCGAGACGTGCAGAGACTCTCGTACGGAACGGTATCCCAATGGCCGATGAACAGCGAACAGAACGAGCCACACCCAAGCGGCGCGAGAAAGCGCGCGAGAAAGGCCAGCTCGTCCGCAGCCGGGAACTTCCTTCGGCCATGACGCTTCTCGGAGTGGCCGCGCTGCTGCGGTTCGGTCAAGCCGGCTGGATTGCGTCGTGGCGAGATCTTTTCCGTCACCTTCTCTCTGCGTCTTCGCAGCCCGATATGAGCTCGATCACGCCCATTTTGAACGCCACCGGAACAAGTGCCGTCCGCTGGGCCGCGCCTCCGCTCGCGTTAGCCTGGGCTGTTTCTGCGTTTGCGTTGTTTGTGCAGGGCGGTTTCGTGTTTGCGCCCGAGGCATTTCAGCCCAATTGGGAGCGTTTCAACCCGGGGAGCAATATTACGCGTCTGTTTTCCGTCGCCGGCTTGAGCCCGATGCTGAAGTCGCTGATACCTGCGTCGGCTTTGCTTTATGTCGCCGCGACGATCGTTCTGCGTGAGTGGATGTCGCTGATCCATTCCTCGCAGATGGGCGTTGGCTCTGCGTCCGATTGGCTCGCGGCTATCCTCTATGAATTTTCCTGGAAGGGCGGGCTCGTGCTGCTCGTTTGGTCTGGCGCGGATTACGGCATCCAGAAATGGAACTATGAACGCTCGTTGCGCATGACTAAGCAGGAAATCCGCGACGAATTTAAGGATACAGAGGGCAATCCGGCGATTCGCGGGCGTATTCGGCGTCGCCGAGGAGAGATGCGCCGCCGCCTGATGATGAAGCAGGTGACGCGCGCGACGGTCGTCATCACGAACCCGGATCACTTTGCAGTCGCGCTGCAATACATCCCCGAAAAGATGGCTGCGCCTATCGTGCTCGCGAAGGGGCGCGGCATCATCGCCGAAAATATTAAACGCGAAGCGCGCTGGCACGAGATTCCTATCGTCGAAAATCCACCGCTCGCGCGCGCTCTCTATCGAACGGTCGAAATCGGTGCGTCGATTCCCGCGAAGCTCTACGTGGCTGTGGCCGAAGTCCTCGCATTCATTTATCGCGCACAGGCCCAGGCTCGCGCCCGCGCGGAAGCTGAAGCCCGCGAAGCGAATGGTTCGATCGCTCCAGTCGACTCGAAAACAAATCCTGCGAGACCCTGACGACAATGGCCAGCGCTGCGACAACCTCGGCTCCTGCTGCAAAGCTTAGCGGCGGCACATTCGTCCCGATTGCTGCGGTGGCAATCGTGTTTGTGATGATGGTGCCGGTCCCCGCGTTCCTGTTGGACCTGCTTCTGGCTACGAGCATCACCCTCGCCGTTCTCGTTCTTTTGAGCTCGCTCCAAATTCTGCGGCCGGCGCAATTCTCGGTTTTCCCCACGCTATTGCTGCTGCTCACGCTATTCCGTCTGTCGCTGAATCTGGCAAGCACGCGCCGCATTCTTCTTCACGGTAATGAGGGAACGGCTGCCGCCGGTCACGTCATCGAGTCATTCGGCCAGTTCGTCGTAGGAGGGAACTACGTCGTCGGCTTCGTCGTGTTCTTGGCGCTCATCGCGATTCAGTATCTCGTCGTAAACCATGGTGCCGTTCGTACTGCGGAAGTTGCCGCCCGTTTCACTCTCGACGCCCTACCGGGCAAGCAGATGGCTATCGATGCGGACATGAACGCGGGCCTTATCGACGAAAAGCTCGCACGCGAACGCCGTCAGGCCATTGCACGCGAGGCCGAATTTTACGGCGCGATGGACGGCGCCGCGCGGTTCAGTCAGCGCGACGCACTCGCCACAATCCTGATCACAGCGATCAATATCGTTGCCGGTTTTCTCATTGGCGTCTTTCAGCTGGGAATGACCCTGCAGGATGCATTGAAAACTTACACCATTCTCACCGTCGGCGACGGTCTGGTGACACTGATTCCGTCGCTACTTATTTCGGTTGCAGGCGGATTGGTCGTCACACGTGCTTCATCGGACGAGACGATTGGCGTCGACCTTCAACGTCAACTGTTTTCCGGCCGCCGCGCGTTGCTCATCGCTTCCGGTGTGATGCTCGCGCTCACACTTGTCCCCGGCCTGCCGAAATTTTCGTTTCTTCTGATGGCTGGCCTCACGGGCGTCCTCGGCTATCGCATTCCGGCTGCGGGTACGCCGGCCGCATTGAAAGAGCCGGAGGTTCAAACCAAGCCCGGTGCACAGGAGCAACTGGAGGGCCTTCTCAAGCTGGATGAGTTGAGCGTTGAAGTGGGCTACGGGCTGATTGCCCTCGTTGATCAGAAGCAAGGTGGCCAGATGTTGCCGCGCATACGGTCATTGCGACGCCATCTTGCCACGGAACTGGGCTTCATCGTTCCCGCGATCCACATCACGGACAATATGCGCCTCAAGCCGCGTGAATACGTGATCCGTCTGCGCGGCGTAGAGATCGCGCGCGGCGAGACACATCTCGATTGGCTGCTCGCCATCAGTTCGGACGCAACGCCTCCTCCGCTCGAGGGTATCGCGACGCGCGAGCCTGCCTTCGGCGTTCCTGCGCGCTGGATTCCCGCGAATTTGCGCGATGCCGCTTTAAGTGCCGGATATGCCGTTGTCGAACAAACATCCGTCATCGCCACGCATCTTGCCGAAGTCGTCCGCCGCCACGCGCACGAGGTCCTCACGCGCCAGGAAACGAAGCGGCTGCTCGATGGGCTGTCGGATACCCATCCGAAGCTCGTCGAAGAACTTGTGCCCCGCGTGCTCAGCCTTGGCGAGACCGAAAAAGTGTTGCAGCAGCTTCTGCGTGAACAGGTCTCCATACGCGACTTGCCGACGATCCTTGAAACGCTCATCGATGCAGCAGCTACGAACCGCACTCTGGTCGCACTGGTGGAAGCAGTTCGCCAGGCTCTCGGACGTGCGCTTGTGCAGCCACTGCTTCAGGAAGATGGCAAGCTCAAAGTCGTCGCCATCGATCCCGCGCTCGAAGAGGAGATCAACCGCACATTCGAGCCGCAGGCGGCAGCTACGCGCACCGTCGCGATGCAGACCGGCTTTTTGCGGAAGATTCTCGATGGATTACGCCGCGTCGCGGGTGACCAGTATGCCGTGGCTTCTCCCGTGATGCTCTGCGGCACGCCGGCCCGCTTCCACTTACGGCGGATGCTCGAACCCTTCGTACCGCGAATTGTCGTGCTCTCGCCCGCGGAGATTCCGCCGGTTGTTTCAGTGCAATCCATGGGGGTCGTTCAATGAACACCCATGAAACGTGTTTTATCCAACCGAGGTTGATATGACGCTGCAAGCTGCTACGCAAATGGACGAAGCTCGTCGCGAACAGATCCTGCTCGAGCATCTTCCGCAGGTGCAATATATCGCGCGCCGCATACACGATCGACTGCCGCCGCAGGTTTTGCTTGAAGATCTGGTTCACGCCGGGATCATTGGCCTCATCGATGCGGTGAAGAAATACGATCCGAGCAAGAACGTACAGCTGAAGCATTACGCCGAGTTCCGCATCCGGGGCGCGATCCTTGACAGCCTTCGGCAAGTCGATTGGAGCCCGCGCGCGCTGCGGCGTCAGGCGCGCCGCCTCGAACAAGCGATTCTGTCTTGCAAGGCCAAACTCGGGCGCGACCCGACGGAGCCGGAAATCGCCATCGAACTTCAGATGTCTCTCGAAGATCTGCAGCGGCTTCTCGGCGATTTGCGCGGGCTTGACGTCGGCAGTTTGCAAGCAGACACGGGCGAAGGCGCGGAAGACGAAGGTCTGCAGCATCGTGCAGAACGAGAAGAGGAGAATCCATATCATCAGGCGTTGCGCTCGGAAATGAACCAGATCCTCGAGACCGCCATCGGCGAGCTTCCAGACCGTGAAAGACAGGTGCTCGCTCTCTATCATTTCGAGGAGCTAACGATGAAGGAAGTGGGCGAAGTGCTGGGTATCGGCGAATCGCGCGTCTCACAGATTCACACCGCAGCCCTTCTTCGGCTTCGCGTCAGGATGCGCGAAATGCTGGACGCTGGACATCCGCCGGCAGTACGCAAACCGAGCATGCCTCCCGTAATTCCACGTCCGGTCAAGGAGTTTGCCTGATGGAAAAAATCCTCAATCAGGAAGAGATCGACAGTCTCTTCAACGCTGCCAAGAGCGGCGTGGACCGAATCGAGAGGGTCAACCGTGCCGTTGTAAAGGAGTGCGACTTTCGGCAAGCAGGTCAACTCACGAAGGATCAAGTGAGGCAGATCACGTCGCTGCATGAGAGCTTCGCCCCGAATCTTGCCAATTCGCTCGGTGCTTACCTTCGCGTGGGGTTTCAGACGAGCCTCGTCGCCGTCGAACAGCTCATTTACAACGAATTTCTCGCACGGATTCCGGAGCAGACGTATTTCACCACTGTGCTGCTCATGCCTATCGAGGAACTGGGCGCGATCCAGATCGACCTCTCGCTGATTTTCCCAATGATCGACCTGCTTCTGGGAGGCTCAGGGCAGGGGATTGGTGAGATTCGCGATCTCACCGAAATCGAGCAGCAGATCATCGAAAGCGTTGTTCAGGTGCTTTGTCGCGAACTGCAAGCCACATGGCAAATGGCGTTGCCGCTTCAATTCACTATGGGCGAACGGTTGCAACAGGCGCAGATCAGCACGGTAATGCCCCTTGCGGAACGCGTCCTTAACCTGAGTTTTGAAATCCAAATCACTGATGTTCGCGGCACGCTCAATTTGGTCTTCCCCGGTGTGGTATCGAATCTGCTGCTTCGCAAATTGGCCCATCAGGGAATGACGCGACGCCGAAGGCACTCAGGAGATGCCGGAGCGCGGCTGCGCGAACGTCTTCTCGAAGCAAAATTCGACGTTGGACTCGAGCTTCGCCATGTTCCTCTCTTGATTCGGGATGTGGTTGAAATGCAGCCCGGAAAGATTTTGCCGCTGGGGCACTCATTGCACGACTCAATGTCCATGCCGATCAATGGCACACCTGCTTTTTCCGCCGTTCCTGTCAGTTGCGGTCCGACCCGGGGCGCACTCGTACAGGAAATTCTGCCGCCGCCTGAACTGCTCGAAAAGGAGAGCCCATGAGCACGAGCGCTTTGCCAGATGCTTCGGCGACCGACCAGGATTTTGCACGGCTTTGGGCCGAGAGCACCGCACGCGTGCTGGAGCAACTCGCGGGCTCGCCGTTCACATCGACGCCGCGCTCGCCGCTGCCCGCAGATGACGCGCCGAGTGAAGCGCTATGGCCTCGTTTCAAAGCTTCCGGACGGCTGAACGGCGAGCTTGCATTCCAAATTGCTCGTCCGGATGCTGTTCGTCTCACGCAATTGCTCATGTCAGAGCCGCAGGACGCCTCCGTCGCGTTCGATGAAGGCCGGGCCGATGCTCTAAGCGAGATCCTCCGCCAATTCGCTGGCGTCGCATCCACAGCATGCAAATCGAAATTCGGTGGCGATGTTCAGTTCGCGCTCGATGCGAACACAGCGCCCGAATGGCAGCCGGTCGCTGATCTGCCGTGGATTTTTGCGGCGCCTAAGATCGATCCGCTCCAATGGGCGCTCGCGATCAGCCCCGAACTCCATACGGCTCTGACTGCGCCGATACCAGACGCGTCTGTCGCAGATTCCGGCGTGCAAATGCAGCAGGCGCAATCGGACGCGGAAACGGCGGACGCCGCCCCACCCGCCAATCTCGACTTGTTACTGGACGTTGAACTCGAAGCCAGTCTTCGCTTTGGCCAGCGTGAAATGCTGCTGCGCGATATCTTGGAATTACACCCCGGCTCGGTGATTGAACTCGACCGTCGCGTGCAGGAGCCGGCTGAATTGATCGTGGCTGGGCGGGTAATTGCTCACGGAGAAGTGGTCATCGTGGACGGTAATTATGGACTTCGCATCACGGATATCGCTCAAGCCAGTCAACGCCTCCAGTCTCTGGAGACCTGATTCGTCATCGGCGCCAAGGGCTGGACGCGAGCCCGTTTCCAGAAGGAAAGATGCTGTGGAGTGCGAGAATCCCGAATGCCCGTTTCGCAAGTCGCTACGGCGGCGCCTGTTGCGCAGCGCGAGCGAGGGTGTGCTTCTTCAGGGCCGCTGGTATTGCTCTCTCGATTGTTTTGAGCAGGCCGTTACGCAGGAATTTGCAAGCCTGCTGAAGCTCCGCGACGAGCCC
>Ga0134126_10002514_pt1 | contig 23098 bp, 20 predicted proteins | sample KB31752_FD_96881 | JGI IMG/M metagenome (GOLD analysis project Ga0134126, IMG submission 96881) | Terrestrial soil microbial communities with excess Nitrogen fertilizer from Kellogg Biological Station, Michigan, USA - KB3-175-2 | ecosystem: Environmental > Terrestrial > Soil > Unclassified ... | reverse complement strand
TCGGCCCGCCGATCAGCTTCTATGTCTTCAGCACCAAGATGTATCAGCTCATGCGCCTATCGCCGCCGCTCTTCGGCGAGGCGACGGTGCTGGGCTTCGCCGTGTTGATCGTCGTTTTGCCGCTGATCCTCTGGCAGCAGCGCCTGCTGGCGGCGAACCGTTTCGTCACCGTCACCGGCAAGGCGCGGATGCAGCTTTTCGCGCTCGGTCGTTGGCGCTGGCCAACTTTCTGGCTGCTGGCGCTTCTCGGCATCTTCACGACGGTCGTACCGGGCGTTTGCCTGATCCTCGGTACTTTCATGAATATCTTCGGCCGTTTCGATATGGCGCGTATCTGGACCGCCGATCATTGGTCGGAAGTGCTCAGCGATCCGCTGTTGCTGCGCGCGCTCTGGAACACGATCGTTATGGGCGGCGCGGCGGCGCTCTTCGGCATGCTGTGGTTCTCGCTCGTCGCCTATGTCTCGGTGCGGACGCGCTATCCGGGCCGCAAGCTCCTCGATTTCGTCACCTGGCTGCCGGCGAGCCTGCCCGGCGTGATCCTCAGCCTCGGCTTGCTCTGGATGTTTCTCACCGTGCCGGTGCTGCGGCCGCTTTACGGCACAATCGTCGTGCTGGTGGTGGCGGTGCTGATCAACGCCGTGACCACGAGCACGCAGATCATCAAGAGCAACATGGTGCAGATCGGCGCCGAGCTCGAGGAATCAGCCTATATCGCCGGCGCCGGCCGCGCCGCCACCTATCGCCGGATCGTGCTGCCGCTGCTGGCGCCGGTGCTGGTGACGGCGGCGCTTTATATTTTCAGTGCCGCGGCGCGCAACGTCGCGACCATCGTCATGATCGCGACCGGCGGCAACCGGCCGTTGGCGCTGTTGCAGATCGACTATATGATCGACGGACAATACGAAGCGGCATCGATTGTCGGCGTGTTCATCGTGATGCTGACCTGGGGTGTGGCGATGATCGCGCGCGGGATTGGCCGGCGCTTCGGCTTTCGGACATTGTAAAAAGGGGAAGGGCTCATGGCGCAGCTCATCGGCGGATTGGCGACGTCCCACGCGCCGCAGCTTTTGATGCCGGCGCTCCAATGGAGCGATTTGCCGACGCGCACCAAGGGCCCGTTCAACCCAAAGCCCGACATCGCGAAGGACCTCACCGACGAGGCGAAGCTCGCGAACCAGGCGCGCTGCAACAAAGCGATCGGCGCGCTCCGGGCGCAGCTCGAAGCGTGGGCGCCGGATGCGGTCATCGTCATGGGCGACGACCAGCATGAGAATATCCTCGACGACAACCAGCCGCCGTTCCTGCTCTATCTCGCGCCAGAGACCGACGCGACATTGCATTTCAATTATCTCGGCGTGAAATCGACCGACCAGATGACGCGCTACCCGGTGGCGAGTTCACTTGCGGCGCAGCTCTATGACGGGCTGACCGATGAAGGCTTCGATATCGCGTGGTCGCGCAAGAACCGCGAGGAATACGGCCTTGGCCACGCTTTCGGCCGCGCGCTCGATTTTCTCATGCCGGTGAAGAAATTCCCGATCGTGCCACTGATGGTGAACACCTATTACCCGCCGGCGCCGAGCGCGAAGCGCTGCCTCAATCTCGGCAAAGCGCTGCGCCGTGTGATCGAGGCGTTGCCCGGCAATGCGCGCATCGCGCTCGTGGCCTCAGGCGGCCTCAGCCATACGGTGATCGACGAAGCGCTCGATGCGGCCTTCATCAAGGCGCTCGAGACGCATGACGAGAGCTATTACGCCGCGATGCCGTCCGATGTGCTGGTCGAAGGCACGTCCGAGATCCGCAACTGGATCATCCTCGCCGGCGCGATGGGCCGCGGCGGCAAGGTGGTCGATTACGTGCCCTGCTATCGCCAGCCCAGCGGCGTCGGCTGCGCGATGGGGTTCGCGGTGTGGAAGTGAATTAAGATGTCATTGCGAGCGAAGCGAAGCAATCCAGTGGTTGAGGCACACTGGATTGCTTCGTCGCGCGAAGCGCTCCTCGCAATGACGGATCTCCACTAAGCCCCGAACATCTCCGCGGGGCGCACGCGTTTCACCTCATGCGCGTGGAGGGCGGGGAGCACATCCTGGCCGAAGCGGCGGATCTGCTCCATGAACATCTCATGCGGCATGGCGCCGAGATTGACGTTCAAGAGCACATTGTTGGCGCCGGCATGCTCGCCTTCCTCAATGAGGCGCTCGATCACTTCTTTGGGAGAGCCCCAGGCGGCGCGGTCAGCGACGCGCTTTTCGGCATCGGCCATGGTGAAGGCTGCGGTCTTCACACGCTCGTTCATCAAGGGCCCGCGATTTTCCGGCCGCACGTAATCGTATGAGGCCGGATTGCGCGCCGACCCCAAGCGGGCGAGAGCGACGCTGTTACCGTGCCCGAACAGCATGTTCTGGAAATAGACGTAGTATGGCCCGTATTCCTTGATCGCGGCGGCGCGGCTGTCGGCGACATAGGCATCGGCGAAGAGCGTGATCTGATCGGGGGTGACTTTGTTGCCCGCCTTAGCCACGGCTTTCGCGTAATAGCCGATGATGTCCTCGATCAGGCCTTTCGAGAATTCCGGCAGGGCGATCGGATAGTTGCGGCTGCCGGCCCAATCGAGAGTCTCTTTCGAGCCGGTGACCGGAATCCAGATCGGCGGATGCGGCTGCTGATAGGGTTTCGGCCAGAGCGAGATGTCCTTGTACTTCCAGAATTTTCCTTCGTGTGAGAACTGCTCCTGCGTCCAGGCCTTCATGATGATCTCGTAGCTTTCCTCGAAACGTGCGCGCGCTTCGCTGGCCGGCATCGAGAAGACGTGGTATTCGCGCGGCGCGCCGCGCGCCAGGCCGGCGATCACGCGCCCGCCCGAGATCTGATCCGCCATCGCGGTCTCTTCCGCGATCAGCAGCGGATCGTGCATCGGCAGAAGATAGCCCATCACCACGAATTTCAGCCGCTTCGTATGCTGTGCCGCGACAGCGATCAGCATGTTCGGCGAATTCATCAGAGAATGCGGCGTGGTGTGATGCTCGTTGAAGCCGACGCCGTCGAAGCCGAGTTCGTCCATGAGCTTCCAGGCTTGGATGTGCTGCTGATAGGTCTCGTGCGCGATCTTCGGATCGAAATATTTGCCGGGCAGCGGATAGGGCAGGTCGCTGAATTCGGTGAACTGATGTGCATAAGGCACGAGGTCGAACAAAAAGACTTTCATCGCAGCGTTTCTTTTTAGGATGAATTCGGGAGAACGAGATTATTCTTTTCGGTCATTGCCGGACTTGTTCCGGCAATCCATCGACCCGCGGGACGAGCCCGCGGGTGACGGATCATAAATGATCCGTCAATTCCGGAACGACGGATCGAGCCGATCGAGATTGCGCAGGATCGCGGCCCATTCGACCTCGCCGCCGGTTGCACGATTCTTGTCGAATTGCTTCGCCGTGTGCTCGCACACCTCGGGCTTGGGCTCGATGATCTCGGCACCAGCCGCCATCAGGCGAAGCTGTGCGTCGGCGACACGGATCAGCATCGCCATAGTGGTGACGGCACGGCTGATATTGGCGCCGGTCGTCAGCAGACCGTGATTACGCAAGATCACCGAATGATTGCTCGCGCCGAGATCGCGGGCGAGGCGGGCGCATTCGTCGCTGTCGGTCGCGATGCCTTCGAAATCGTGATAGCCGATGCGGTTGTAGAAATTCATCGCATCCTGGCAGAAATATTTGAGCCCGCCTTTCACCGCCGAAATCGCGATGCCGGGCTCGGTATGGACATGCATCACGGCGTTGATGTCGGGCCGCGCCATCAGCACCGCGGTATGGATCGTCGTTGCGGCAGGATTGATCGGCTTGTCCTCGCCGATCGGCCGGCCCTCCATGTCGAGCTTCAAGAGGCTCGACGCGGTCACTTCCTCGAACAGCAGCTCATGCGGCTTGATCAGGAAATGATCGGGCTCGCCCGGTACGCGCAGCGTGATGTGATTGAAGATCGAATCATTCCAGCCGGCATATTGCGCGTGGCGATAGGCGGCGGCGAGATCGACGCGCGCCTGCCACTCGGCCGGCGGAATGGAATTGCGGAGCGACGGCTCCTTATGCAGCGGCGTTGCTGTCACCATCGTCGATCTCCCCAGAAGGCATTTCCGAGCGCCAGTATAGGGTTTTCGCGGGATGGCTCAAACAACGTCATTGCGAGGGACAACCCGGCCAACCGCTCTTCGCGGTTGGCCCCTCCGGGTTCACGCGCGAAGAGCGCGTGAACGGGTTGTCGGCCGAAGCAATCCAATGTTACACCGCGTTGTTGCTCCTGGATTGCTTCGCCCTCCGGGCTCGCAATGACGCTATAAAGGGCTGGAGGAGAATAGGAATGCAAATCGTCGTCGTCGGACCCGCCGCCACCGAATACGCCTTCGTTCCGGTCGAGGAGGAATTGAAACGCCGCGGCCATGAAGTGATCCGCTATGTCGGCGCGGCGCCGTTCCTGGCTAAGCCCGATGCGCTCGCGAAGGCCGACATCCTTTACGGCAACGCCTACCCGTGCACGCGCGCGCTGCTCGAGAAGGCGCCGCAGCTTCGCGCCGTGGTCAATCCGTGGATCGGCATGGAAGGCTTCGACATCGCCGGCGCGACATCGCTCGGTATCGTCGTCGCCAACGGCCAGGTGCCGGAGAATTATCTGAGCGTCGCCGAGGCGACGATCATGCTGATCCTCGCTTGTCTCCATAACCTGCCCGAGAAGATCGCGGCGCTGCGCGCCAATCAGCCGGCGCCGTCGCGCATGAATGCGCGGACGCTGCGCGGCAAGACGGTCGGCATGATCGGCTTCGGCAATATGGCGCGCGCCATCGCGCATCGGCTCTCGACTTGGGATGTCACCCTTCAGGCCTATGCGCCGCGCGTGCATGAGCCGGTGCCGGCAAATGTCGCTTTTGTTGGCCTCGACGATCTGTTGCAGACCAGCGATGTCGTCTGTGTGCTCGCGACGCTCAATGCCGAGACGAAGTATCTGCTGAATGAGGCGAAGCTGCGGCTGATGAAGCCGAATGCGATCCTCGTCAACACCGCGCGCGGCGGCATTGCCGACGAGGCGGCGCTGGTGAAGATCGCGAAAGAGGGACGGCTGCATAAGATCGCGCTCGACGTGTTCGAGACCGAGCCACTGCCGCCTGACAGCGCCCTGCGCGATCTGCCGAACGCAATCCTGACGCCGCATTGCGTCGGCCATTCGCGCGAGGGCGCCGAAGCCGTACCGCGCACGGCGATCGCCAATATCGAGAGTGTGATTGCCGGCGAGCCGCCGGTCTATGTCGTCAATCCCGCCGTGCTGCCGGAATGGCAGAAGAAGTGGGGTAAGTAGCGCGTTGCAAAGCCATCCTACATCCTTCGACTACGCGCTTCGCGCTTCGCTCAGGACGAGGAAAGACTAAAACGGGCATCTACGAGAAGATGCCGTACTGGATTTACCTCGTCCTGAGCGAAGTCGAAGGACGCTAGATGGTCTTGCTACATTCTACCGCTTCACATCCTCGGCGAAGCGCTTGTCGATCACCTGGTCGAGGGTCACCTTGCCCTTGAGCATGTTCTGGCTCTCGAACCAGGCGAGCTGGCGCATCATGTCGGCGAAATCCATCCGCGCATCCGGATCGACGTAAGGGATCGCGAGCTTGAGCTGCTCTGGCGTCTGGCCGAGATATTTCGCCATGATGGCGAGTGCCTCATTCGCGCCGGGCCCGTCATGCCGCGTGCCATTGGCGGCGGTGAAGGCGTTGTGGAAATCGTGCAGGCCATGGCGCAAACCCGTGAGGAAGCGCTTCACCACATCGCCGCGCTCGTTGAGCGTCTTCGGCGAGGCGATGAGCGCGCTCGATTGCCAGGGCGCCTCGTCGCCGACCCAGGCGAGCAGCTTCAGATCGCCCTTCGCCAGCGACGGCGTCATCACCGTCGCCGGGACGACGCCCGTATCGGCGGTGCCGCCGGTCACGGCCGAGACGATGTTGCCGTTGGCTTGCAGCGCAAGGAAGCGCACCTGGTTGAGTGCCACGTGATGCTTCAGCGCGACTTGCGCCGCGGCGTAATGCACCGGCGAGCCGATCAGCGAGATCGCGATCGAATGACCGGCGAGTTTGTCGAGGCTGGTGAGCCCCGCGGCCGATGCGGCGTTCGAGAGGATGAAGGCGTTGACCTGGAAGGTCGCGTGCTCGCGCGCTTGCCCGGCGAAGATCTTCACCGCGCCCTGGGCGGCAAGGGCATAGAGCTGCGCCGAGACGCCGGTCGAGCCGATATCGGACGAGCCCGACACGATCGCCGGCGGCACGAGGCCCGGTGAATCGAAATTCGCGAACTCGATATCGATACCGGCGTCTTTGAAATAGCCCTTATCGAGCGCGACATAGACGGCGCCGAGCGCCGTCGATTTCACCGTTGCGATCTTCACCACATCGGCGGCCTGGGCAACGCCGCTGCCGATCAGTAACGCCGCGAAGCTACAAGCGATCTCCCGAATCAATTTTTTCACAAGGACCCCCGTTCTTCGATCAAAGCCAAGAACGCTAGTCCGATTGCGTGCGTGTCTCGGGCACGTAGCGGACCAACAAGAATGCTACCACCGCGGCGCATGACGAGGTGAACAAGAATGCCGAGCCGTAATCGACGGTATCGGCGAGCAGGGCGAAGATGATCGGGCCCAATGCGACGCCGCCTTGCCCCGTGAACCGCCAGATGCCGAGGAAGGTACCGCGCGCTTCCGCCGGCGCCACATCGGCGCCGACCGTCTGCACCGAGCCGCCGGTCAGGGCCTGGGTCGCAACGCCGAGGAGGAACATGCCGACATACCAGGCGAGCGAGAGATGTGCGTAGGCCGAGACGGCGAGGAGCGCCATGGCGATGGTGACGCCGCTAAAGCCTGGCACCATCGTCCGCTTGCGGCCGAAGCGGTCCATGATCCAGCCGCCGGTGAAGCCGATGGGCAAGGAGAGGCACGAGGCCGCGGTGGCGAGATAGCCGATCTGCTGCGGCCCGAGACCATAGGCGAAAGCGGCATAGAGATGGAGCAGATCGGCGTTGAGCGGGCCGCGCGTCATGCCGGCGAAGAGCGCGACGCCGAAATAGACGAGGCGCGGCATGATGACGTCGCGCAGCGACATGGTGCGCGCTGCTTTCTTATTGCCTTTGCTTTGCCGCGGCGTATCCGTGCCGAAGGTCGAAGTCGGGATGAGGGCGATCAACGCCATCGCCGCGAAGACCAGGAACGGCGCGCGCGGTCCCCAGGCGGCGGCGATGAAGCCGCCGATGATCGGACCGGCCAGCCGGCCGGTGCTGTCCATGCCGAACATCCAGCTCACCAGCCGGCCGCGTTGCGACGGCGCGGCGCCATAGGAGATCGCGGCCAGCCGCGCCATCTGCCACATCTGGGCGGCCATCCCCGTGAGGAAGCGCAGGATCAGCAGCTCGGTGAAATTATCCGAGAAGAAGATCGCGAAGCTGGTCGCCGACGTGATGAGCGGCGCCGAAATCAGCACGACGCGGTTGCCGAAGCGATCGATCAGCCAACCCGAGGGGATCGTGCCGACGACATTGCCGAGCACGAAGGCGGTGACGATGCCGCTCGCCATGCCGAAACTGACTGCATAGGTCTTGGCGAGGGTCGGGATCGCGGGCAACGCAATCCCGGTCCCGATCGCAAGGACGAGTGCTGGCAGATAGGTCGAGAGGAACGCGTCCCAGGAAACGGCCGCCTGGCCGCCCGATCTTATTGCTGCGGCGTCGTTCCCCGTATTTTCTCCCGAACCGGCCTCGCTCATCCCCGCAGTAATACAGCCTTTATTCGGCCGCGTCGCGGGGGCGGAGTGAGGGTGAGAGCAGCTCGAGCACCTTCCCCTTGGTCTCGATCGCGATGAAGATGACGGTAAGGCCGCCGATCAGGCCGAAACACCCATAGATGAGATAGGCATTGTTGAGACCGATATTCGGCCTTGCCCAGCCGAGGAAGATCGGGCCGACGATCGCCGCGAACCGCACAAAGGCGTTGCCGACGCCGACGCCGATGGCCCGCATCTCGGTCGGATAGAGCTCCGCCGTATAGGTGCTGAGCCCCAAGGCGAGGATCGAGTTGAAGGCCGACGCCAGCATGAACAAGGCCATGAGGAAGGCGATGCTCTGGCCGGGGAAGGCATAGGTGAAAAGCAGCAGCAGCGGGATGGCGCTGCAGAGCTGACCCAAGGCGAAGAGCGGCTTGCGACCGAATTTGTCGATCAGCAGGATGCCGGTGATGGTGAAGCAGAGGCCGACACCGCTGGAGAAGAAGCCGAAGCTGATCGCTTGCGGCAGGCTCGCATGGTACACCGTGCGCAGCAATGTCGGGACGGTCGTGTTGAGACCGTAGACGATGATGTAGGTGCAGAACCAGATCGTCCAGACCGAGAGGGTGCGGCGCCGATAGATGCCCTTCAAGAGATCGCTGATCTTTGCGGTCGAGGGCCGCGCCGGCGCGACGCCGGTTGGAACCGGCGGTAGCGGCTTGGCGCCATGCTGCGAAATCTGGTCCTCGATCTTGGTGAGGATGGCGTTCGCCTCCTCGTCGCGGCCCTTGTTGACCAGCCAGCGCGGCGATTCCGGCATCCATTGCCGCATCGGAATCAGAATGATCGCCGGTAGCGCGCCGATGATGAACATCCAGTGCCAGCCGAGATTCGGCACGACGAAATAGGAGATGCCGGACACGAAGATGAAGCTGATGGAGAACCAGAGCTGGAAGCCGAGCCCGTAACGGCCGCGATGCGAGGCCTTGGCAAATTCGCCGATATAGCTCGCCATGATCGGGATCTCGCCGCCAAGGCCGAGGCCTTGGATCGCGCGCATCCAGAAGAGTGAGTTGTAATCCCAGGCGAAGGCGCAGGCGACGCTCATCACCGTGTAGAGGATCAGCGTGTAGCGGAAGATCGGGACGCGCCCATAGCGCTCGCCGAGCCAGCCGAAGACGATCGAGCCGATGAGCTGACCGCCATACCCCGCCGCGATCAACTGGCCGAATTGCGGGAAGGAGAGATGCCACAGCGGCACCAGCACCGGCAGCACATAAGCGATGGCGAGCGCGTCGAAACCGTCGAAGAACCAGCCGGTCGAGACGATCGCGCCCATCTTCAGATGCCAGCGCGAGAAGGGCAGGCGCTCGATGCGCCCAGCGATTTGGTAGCGATCGGGCTGAGCCGTGATGTCCGCCATCTTTATTTCCCCCTGTTTGTGCCGATGACGCAGTGAACCAAGTTTTGTTGCTTGATGCTGTCTATAGGCGGCGCGCTGTCGAGCGGCAAGCAGAGATCACCCCTTGGCTCATGTGTCGGCCCGCGTTGACCGGCGGTGTGCGGCGGGCGGATAATTCCCGCAACGGGCGAAAAGCTCATCTTTGACGGGAGGATCATCATGGACGGAAGCATTCCGCGCCGCCGTTTTTTGCAAAACGCTGGCGTTGTCACCACTGCAGCTGCGGTCGCTCTGACGCCGCGCGGCAGCACTGCCAGCGAGCAACTCGCCGCCGATCCGCAACCGACGCAAGCGGCCGCGCCCGCTGCGGCAGGACAACCGAAAGACGAGATCTTCGATCCGGCGAAATTCGTCGTGATGCACCAGCTCGTGCAGGCGGGCCGCACGAAGATGAAGCCTATCGCCTGGAACTATCTCCTCGGCTGTGCCGATACCGAGACGACGATGCGACGCAATCGCCAGGCGCTCGATAGCATCGCCTTCAAGCCGCGTGCGCTGCGCGGCGTCGGCAAGGTCGATGCACGCGGCAAATTCCTCGGCAAGATGATGCGCCTGCCGGTGCTGATGTCGGGCATCGGCTCGGTCGGGCTGATCGATCCGGGCGGCGCGGCGACTATCGCCAAGGCGGCGGCGAAATTCGGCATCGCGATGGGCTACAGCTCGGTCGCCAAGCCCGGTCTCGAAGAGACTGCGGCTGCAGGCGATTGCCCGAAGATAGTGCAGCTTTATGTGCGCGGCGACGATGCCTGGATCGATGCCTATGCGGCACGCGCGATGAAGGCCGGCTACAACGCCTTCGCCTTCATCATCGACAGCGCGCATTTCAGCCGCCGCGAGCGCGACATCATCCATGCGGGCAACAACGCCAATCTCAGCGATGAGCCCGATCCGTATCTCTCGACGCTCGATTGGGACAAGATCAAGCGCTTCAAGGACCGGCACAAGGACATGGTCGTTGGCCTCAAAGGCGTCACCACCGGCGAGGACGCCGAGCTCGGGATAAAGGCCGGTGTCTCAGTGATCTGGGTCTCGACCCATGGCGGGCGCCAGGTCGATCACGCGCGCGGCGCTTACGAGATCCTGCCCGAGATCGTTCGCGTCGCGAAGGGCAAGGCGACGATCATCTTCGACAGCGGAGTCTATCGCGGCACCGATGTGGTGAAGGCGCTTGCGACTGGTGCCGATGTCGTCGGGATCGGCCGGCTCTACGCCTATGGTCTGGCGAACGGCGAAGCAGGCGTGGTCCGCGTGCTCGAAATCCTCGAGAAGGAGATCGTCGCCTGCATGTCCAATCTCGGCGCGAAGAATGTCGGGGCGCTGAACAAGTCGCTGATCACGGCCTCGACGCCGGTCAATCAGCCGAGCCTCTTCAGCGCCTTCCCGCTGATGGATGCGACCGGCTTCTCGGCGGTGTGACGCTCTTCTCTCAATTCGTCATTGCGAGAAGCGTAGCGACGAAGCAATCCAGTCTGTCTCGACCACTGGATTGCTTCGCTCCTGAGCTTGTCGAAGGGGCTCGCAATGACGGGAGAGGTTAAGGCGGCTTAACCCCAAACCGGTCCGCGACCTTGAGCAATTCGGTCCACGTCGCGGCAGGGATGGTGATGCCCGCCTTGCGGCGCTTCTCGAGTTCGCGCGCGCCTCGCTCGCCCGGCATGAGGATTTCCTCGAAGCCGGCCTGACGCGGCTGCGCCTTGAGGGCGTTGATCATTCGCGTGAGATCGCGCTCGAAGCCGGGCAGGTCGCGGAACTGGGCGATATCGATGGCAATGAGGAACGCGTTCTGGCGATGCGCCTTGCCGCCGGGCTTGCCTTCGATCGTGTCGGCGATGATCGCATTGGCGGTGATGAGGCTCGCCATCGCCTCGATCATCAGCGAGAGGCCAGAGCCTTTCGGTCCACCGAGCGCTAGCGGCAGCGTCGCTTTCTTCGGATCGGTGGTTGGGTTGCCGTCGTCGTCGAGCGCCCAGCCTTCGGGAATGCTTTTGCCGCTGCGTGCGGCGTGAACGATCTTCCCGAGCGCGGCCACCGCCGTCGCCATGTCGAGCACCAGCGGCTCACCCTTACCGTGCGGGATCGCGATCGAGAAGGGGTTGGACGCAACGCCGACTTCGCGCGCGCCGTGATAGACCATATTCGACCACGAGGCCGAGCCGGCGATCGCCGCCATGCCCTCAAGCGCGGCGAGCCGCGTGTAATAGCCGAGCGCGGCGGTATGCGTCGTGCGCCGCACCAGGGCAAGACCGATGCCCGCATTGCGCGCCTTGCGCGCAGCCTCCGCGGCGGCGAGACGCATCGAGACCTGGCCTGGCGCGCGATCGGCTTCGATCAGCACCGCCGCGGGTAATTCTTTCTCGACGCGGATTGTCGGCTGCGTGTTCATCTCGCCGTCGTCGATAATCTCGATATAGCGCGGGATGCGCTGCACGCCGTGGCTCGGCGCACCGCGCAAATCGGCCCAGACCAGCACTTCGGCGATCTTCGCCGCGTGATCTTCCGAGAAGCCGCGCGCGATGAAGATGTCGGCCGCGAATTGGGCAAGGTCTTCAGCGGAAAGAGTATCAGGCATGGTGTCGGTCAACTTGTCGCCAATGCACGCCCAGCGAGGGCAATGGCGGAGATGTAGCAGGATTTTCCGCAGCTTCCAGCCATGGCTGACCCGCCGCAGCAGTCGGTCCCGCACATGATCCATGTAATCCGGTCGCGATCTCCGGGCATTGCTGTATTTCGACCCAGTCGGCGCTTTGCGACGATTGCCCCTGTGAAGATCAATCGGCCTCTGTGTTCAACGCAACTCGTCGAAGATTTCGACGCGCGCTCGAGAGCAGAGCCTTTGTGAGCAGGAGCAGCGTTGTCCGGAGAGGTCTTCGGGCGATTCACCCAACCATCCATTAGCTTACCAGGGAGCGTCCACATGAACATCGGTCGTGCAAAGCGTACACTCATCGCGCTGCTTCCCGTAGCAGCGCTCGCCGCCTGCGTCTCGCAGAGCAAGTATGACGCGCTGCAGAGCCAATACGATCAACTGCAGGCGCAGGATCAAGCCAATCAGCAGAAGATCGCCGCCCTGACCGCGCAACAAGGCCGGCTGCAGAATTCGCTCCGTATCGTCGTCAATGACGATCTCGCCTTCAAATCGGGATCGTGGGAATTGTCTGCGACGGGCGAGCGCACCATGGCGTCGATAGCCAAGCAACTGGCGCCCTATCAGCAGCGGCCGATCCTCATCAACGGCTATACCGATAATCAACCGATCGGTGCCGCCCTACGCCAGAAGGGTGTCGATAATAACATGCAGTTGTCGGAGAAACGGGCCGAAGCCGTCATGACATACCTTTCTCAACATGGCGTGAAGGCGGACATGATGACTTACAAGGGCTGGGGCGACGCTCAGCCCATCGCCTCGAACGCTTCGGCAAACGGACGCGCGCAAAATCGCCGGGTCGAGATCACTTTCGCCGATCAGGGCACGCAACCATCGAGCGCGCAGTTGCCCTGACGCGCGGGATCGCCGCGTCACTCTGAGGCGCGTTTGATCGAACGTTAGACGCTGAGCTTCTCTTCCGCGAGGAAGAGAAGCTTCGGCGCGTCCGTGGCTGAGTTACTTCGCCTCGATCGGGAAGAACTTATTGAGCCAGGTGCGGATGATCTCGATTACCCGCGGATTCTCCTGGCTAAACATGAAGTGATCGACATCGGGCATGAGATGAAGATCGGTCGAGGCCTTGCCGGCGTGCTCGAAGAGGCGCAGCGATTGCTCGGTCGGAGTCACCGAATCCTTCGAGGCGTGCAGCAGCAGCAACGGCCGCGGCGCGATGTTGCCGACGACGTCGTTGGCGCGGAAATTGTACATGCTCTCGACCGTGTCGAAAGTGAACTCCATGATCGAGTTCTTGGCGAGATGCGTCCTGAGATGCTCCGGGATCGGCACGATGTCGAAACGCGGCACCATGATCGTCTCGCCCTTCGCCTTCGCCGCCTTGCCGCGCTCCATCATCTCGGTGAAGTGCTTCCAGGCTTCCGGCGATTCATGCTGCTTCTTGAATTTGGTCTCGCCGTCGCCCCAGCCGCCAGACGAGATCACCACGCCGATGCGCTTGTCGACACCGCCTGAATAGACCGCGACCGCCGCACCGAAAGACGAGCCGGCGACGCCGATGCGATTGCCGTCGATCTCGGACCGTGATTGCAGAAAGGTAACCGCGGCCTTCACATCGTCGACCTGCTCGAGGCAGACATTGTTGGCGCGCTTGCCCTCGCTCTCGCCGCAGCCGCGGAAGTCGAAGCGCAACGCGACATAGCCCCATTCGGCGAGCATCTCGGACGGCAGGACACAATTGCTGCTGCTGGAGTTCGAGCCAAAGCCGTGCAGCACCATCATCGCCGGCCGCTTTTCGCCCGGCTTCATGCCGGCCGGCTTGTGGATGTAGCCGTTGATCTTCAGCCCGGCGGATTGAAAGGAAATGCGCTCTGCAGCGGCCATGGATGCCCTCCCTCTTATGGGATGGTCTATGGCGCAGACACGTGCCCGCCGCAATCGGATTTGCTACGATGGGCGAAAGCCATGGAGGGGCCAGAATGCCGGGCGGATTCCTTCGCAATTGCTGGTATGTCGCGGCCGAGGCCGGCGAGGTGACGCGCGCGCCTCTGTCGCGGCTGCTGCTCGGCGAGCCGGTGGTGATGTATCGCCGCGAGGACGGCACGCCGGTCGCGCTCGAAGATCGCTGCTGCCATCGCCGCGCGCCGCTCTCCAAGGGCAAGGTGATCGGCGACCGGCTGCAATGCGGCTATCACGGCTTTACCTTCGATGCGTCGGGCGCGTGTGTCGCCATTCCCGGCCAGGACCGCGTGCCGCCGAGCGTCGGCGTGCGCGGCTATCCGTTGGTGGATCGCCACGGCTTCTGCTGGATCTGGATGGGCGAAGCGGGCGCGGCCGATCCGTCACGTATTCCCGATTTCAGCCGCAACAGCGATCCGAATTGGAAGCCGGTTCATGCGCGCCTGCCGGTCGCGGCGCATTACCAGCTTCTGATCGAGAATCTCATCGATCTCTCGCATGTCGGCTTCGTCCATGCCAAGACCATCGGCACCGACGACAGCAAAGCGAAACTCAATTTCGATCGCGGCGATGATTTCGTAAAGGTCGTCCGCGAACCGCTCGAGGTCGACACGGCGCCGCATAATGCCGCGCAAGGTATGGGGCCGCGCTCGCGCTTGGAGAAGAGCATTACCTTCCTGCCGCCATGCCAGGTGGTGATCGATGTGCGCACCACCGAGGTCGAGCCGGGCAAGAACAACCCGATGTCGCTCGGGATCACCATCCTCAATGCCTGCACGCCCGAGACGGAGCGCTCGACGCATTATTTCTGGACCAGCATCCGCGACTATCTGCAGAGCGACACGAAGCTCGACGGCTTCATGATGAAGCTCACTACCGATGCCTTCAACGAGGACAAGGACATGCTCGAAGCGCAGCAGCGCTGCATCGAGCTCGAACCCGACGCCGCCTATGTCAGCGTCAACGCCGATTGGGGCAGCGTGCAGATGCGACGTCTGATGACCGACCTCATCCACCGCGAGCAGGGCGTCGCAGCGGAAGCGGCGCAGTAGGCCGAAAGCTTCACCACGGAGACGCGGAGACGAATCTTCTCCGTGCTCTCCATGCCTCCGTGGTTTGATTTTATTCTGCCGCTGCTTTGCCGAATTTTCCCGTACGTTCCCCCAGTTGCTCATGGCAGCGTTTATGCATGCCGCCAGCGTCGGTTGTGGCAAAGTCGCGCGGTGGCAGCATGCGAAAATGCGATGCAGTCGCAAGCGTGCCGGGCGACCGGTTGATTCATTTGGTGAATCCGGCAGAATGGCGACAGCACAAGTGGAGGAAGCGAAGAGATGGCTCTTGCCGATGGTAAATCGACCATCGAAGTCAGCGGTATTGCGCTGGAGATGGAAGTTCGCGGCAACGGCAAGCCGCTTTTGTTTCTGCATCCCGAAATCGGTATGGATCGCGCCGGCCCGGCGCTCAATGCGCTCGCCAAGGGCGCGAAGGTGATTGCGCCGACCCATCCGGCTTACGGCAAGCCGGCGGTACCGCTCAGCTTCAACACCATCGACGACATCGCCTATCTCTACCTCGATCTGCTCGAGGCGCATGATCTGCGCGATGTGAATGTCGTCGGCCTCGGCATCGGCGGCTGGATCGCGGCCGAGATAGCGGTGAAGTCGACGCAGCGGCTCGCGAAGATGGTGCTGGTCGACGCCTTCGGCGTGAAGCATGGCGATCGCGATGCGCGCGACATCTACGACATGTGGTTCGTCACCGACGCCGATTTGCAGAAGGTGCTCTATCTCAATCAGGAGATTGCGGCGCGCGACAACAGCAAGCTGCCCGATGACGAGCTCTATGCGATCGCCCGCGCGCGCGAAGCGAGCTCGCGCTTCGGCTGGCGGCCTTACATGCACGATCCGAAGCTGAAGGGCCGGCTGCATCGCATCAAGATTCCGTCGCTGGTCCTCTGGGGCGCGGAGGACCAGATCGTCGCGCCGGCTTACGGCAGGGCCTATGCCGCCGCGCTGCCGAACGCCTCCTTCGCGACGATCGAGAAGAGCGGGCATTTCCCGCATATCGAGCAGCCGCAGGAATTCGCGCGTCGTACACTGAATTTCATCGAGGGGAAGAGCGCATGAGAGTCTTTCATTTCACCGAGCAGCCCTATGCCCCGGCGTGGAAGGATCATGGCGGCGCGCTGCGTATCACCATTCCGAATAGCCGCCTCGATCCGAAGCTCGCTTCCGATTTGCTGCATCGCTATTACGACGAATGGCAGCTCGCCGACGAGCTCGGCCTCGACATCATGTGCAACGAGCATCACTCGACGGCGACCTGCATGGCTTCGACCGTCGTCGTCACGCTGTCGGTGCTGGCGCGCATCACCAAGAAAGCGCGGCTGTTGGTTCTCGGCTATCCGCTGGCGCATCGCCCCGATCCGCTGCGCGCCGCCGAGGAGCTTTCGACCATCGACGTGATCTCGCGCGGCCGCCTCAATATGGGCTTCGTCAAAGGCGTGCCGTCGGAATTCACGCCGTCGAACGCCAATCCGGTCAATGTCGAAGAGCGGTTCTGGGAATCGCTCGACTTCATCATCAAGGCGATGACGACGCATGACGGGCCGTTCAACTGGGAGAGCGAGAATTTCCATTATCGCCAGGTGAACATCTGGCCGCGGCCGTGGCAGCAGCCGCATCCGCCGGTCTGGAGCACGACCGGCAGCAAGCACAATGCGCAGCGGCTCGGCGAGCGCGGCTATACGATGGCGACGCTCGGCACCGGCTATGCGACGAAGCCGCTTTACGAGGCCTATCGCGAGGCCTATCGCGCGAAGTTTCATCGCGAGCCGCCGCCCGATAACTTCGGTTATCTCGGCCTCGTGGCCGTCGGCGAGACGGAAGCGGAGGGGCGCCGCCGTGGTGAGCTGGTCGCCGATTACCTGCGCACGCTGCCCTTCACGCCGGCGCCGTTCCGCAATCCGCCGGGCTATATCTCGGTCGACGCCAATGTGCATCTGATGAAAGCGGCGGGCCGGCCGCCCAATCGCAGCTTTACGAAGGACGGCCGCGCCATCAACATGATGACCGGCAGCGTGCAGGATCTGATCGATGCCGGCATCATGTTCTGCGGCACGCCCGATCAGGTCTATGACCAGATCACCGGCTTTGCCGAATCCTGCGGCGGCATGGGCAATCTCCTGTCCATGACCCATGCCGGCTTCATGGGCCATGACGATACGGTCGCCAATCTTTCGCTCTTCGCGAAAGAAGTGCTGCCGCGCCTGAAGGAATATCGCCAACCGAACGAGGCCGCCGCCGCAGCCGAATAGCCAGCCAATGAGGCTGCGGTCGCGGCCGAATAGCCAGCCAGAGCGAGAGCTATGCCACCACGTCTAACGCTTCGCGTCGATCTCGGACCCAAACAGTCGATCGGCCCGGGGAAGATGCGTCTCCTCGATGCCATCGCCGAGACCGGCTCCATCAGCAGCGCCGGACGGACGCTCGGCATGTCTTACCGCCGCGCCTGGATGCTGATCGACGACCTCAATTCGAGCTTCCGCCGCAAGGTGGTCACGACGACGCTCGGCGGCAAAGAAGGTGGCGGCGCGAAGCTCACGCCTTTTGGCGAGGAGTTGGTGAAACGCTATCGCGCGATCGAGCAAAGCGCGACGAAGGCGACGCGGTCCCATGTCGCCTTCCTCGCGCGCGCGATGCGCACCGACGCTGCCGCCGGCGCAGCAAAGCGGACGAGATTGAGCCGGTAAATTTCGCTGCTTTAGATAAGCTCTGTCCCGATGGAAGCTGTCGACGTTTATTCTCAAGCGCCATCGGTAACTTAACGTCGTCATTGCGAGCGAAGCGAAGCAATCCAGGGCAATGCGTGAAGCCTCTGGATTGCTTCGTCGCTCCGCTCCTCGCAATGACGAATAAGTTTGCGGGACTATTTCGTTAGCACCGAGAAGCCCTGCTTCTCGAAGAACGGCTTCGCGGCGTCGGAATGCATATAGGCGAGGAACTTTGCCGCTTCGGGATTCTTCGACGACGCGGTGAGGGCGGCCGGATAGATGATTGGCGGATAGGTGTCGGCCGGGAATACGCCGGCGACCTTCACACCTTTATCGGCGGCCGCGTCTGTCTGATAGACGATGCCGAACGGCGCTTCCTTACGCGAGACATAGAGCAGCGCGGCGCGCACATCTTCGGCGGCCGCGACCTTTTTCTCGACAGAATCCCACACGCCGAGCTTTTGCAGCGCGGCCTTGCCGTATTTGCCGGCGGGCACGGAATCGGGATTGGCCATGGCGAGCCTGCCGTCGCCGAGCATCGACGCGAGCGGGAAGCCCGGCTTGATATCGACTTTCTTGGTGCTGTCCGCCGGCTCGACCAGCACGAGCACGTTGCCGAAGAAATTCGCGCGCGTTTCGGGCTCGATCGCGTTGTTCTTCTGCACGTCGTTCATCCAGTCGAGATCGGCCGATATGAAGATGTCGGCCGGCGCGCCGCTCTCGATCTGCTTGGCGAGGGCGGAGCTTGCCGCATAAGAAACTTTGATATTGCCGCCGCCGCTCTTCTCGTAAGCGGCCACCGTGTCGTCGAGCGCGTTCTTGAGGCTCGCCGCGGCGAAGACCAAGACATCGTCGGCAAGCGCCGCGGGCGCTAGGACGAACAGACCGAAAGCCAGAGCAAGTCCGGCCGGAACAAAGCGAAAGCGCGACGGCGACATCAGACCTCCCAAATCGTTATATCGTGTCGAATATGTCGATATTGATATATTTGCAAGGATAGAATGCGTAGCGATGCAGCGTGGAATCAGTCGTACACCGCTAATGTGGCCGCTGATCGGAACCGGCGTCCTCGATCGGCGCCACCTCGCCCGTCATGGCCGTGTCGAGAATCCGGGCAAGATCCTCGGCAAAAAGAGCGAAAGATGCGCGGAAGCCGTCAGACGTCGTCAGGGTGAGGATCAGCCGATCATTTGCCTCCGTTGTCTCGATCGTCCAATCCTTGACCGGAAAAACGAGACGGACGGCCGGATCGGCGTATTTGCGGCGCAGTGCCTGCTGTGCCATCTCCGGCAACGTCATGACCATCGCCTGGAGACAAGAGGTCGGTAGGACAAGCGCTGACGGCTCGCCGCGGTCATCGGCGACGCCGATCGAGACGCTGCCGCCATCGGGCGCGACCGCAAAGGTGGTGAGGCCGGTAGCGTGGATCGTGGGCATACGCTATATTCTGTTAGATATATCGATGATGTAAAGACCTTTTTCGGGAGCGGCGGTATGCGATACGGAGCGATGGCGGGTATAGCGTTCGCGATGGTATCGGCGTTTGCCGTTGATATTGCTCGGGCCGACAGCAGTCCGGTGACGATAGACGGGCTGGTGAAGAACGCGCAGAAGGTTACGGGCGATGAGCTGCGCCAGCTTCCGGCGGTCGAGCGGCGCGTGACGTTTCAGACGGATCACGGGCCGCAAACGGCAACCTATACGGGCGTGCAGCTCTGGACGCTGATCGAGCGGGTGCAGGTGAACGATTCCGCGAAATGGGGCGAACTGCGCCATGTGCTTGCCGTAACCGCCGCCGACGGTTACCTGCTCATGGTCTCACTCGGCGAAATCGATCCGAATTTCGGCAACGCGTCCGCCATGCTGGCTTATGCGCGCGACGGCCAGCCGCTCGCCGCATTGCGCTGGTGTTCCCTGGCGATAAGCACGGCGCACGCGATGTGCGCGCCATCGTGCATATTGAGGTGCGCTGACTGCCCGACACGTCCGTCCGTCCACGTGCCGAGCGGTTGCGTGCGGAGGGACTGGCGCTAGCCTCTTTCGCGAGCGGAATTAGGGGAGCGCTGGGCATGAGCGAAGCGTCAAGTTGGCTGTGGAGCCTGCCTTTAATCGTGCTGAGCGTGGTGCTGCACGTCCTCGGCCTCGGCTTCATCAACGCGAATGTCATTCGCATCCTTGGCGTGGTCAAAAACCACCGCAATTTTCTGACGATCTTCAGCGTGGTGATCGGCGCGACCGTGTTGCTGGCGACCATCCTGCATGGGCTCGAAGCGACGATCTGGGCGCTCGCCTATCGGCTTCTTGGCGCCGTGGGGGACGACAGATCGGCGCTGCTCTATTCGCTCGAGGCGATCACGACCTATGGCCATAACGACCTTTATCTCGCCGCTCATTGGCGGCTGATGGGCGCGCTGGAGGCGCTCAATGGCATGCTGCTTTTCGGCCTAACGACGGCGTTCCTTTACGGCCTGATCCAGCGTGTCTGGCCGGTTGAACTCCGCGAATGGCACCGGCAGGAAAGGCGATAGGATCGCCCTTTTCATTTGCAATTGAAAATCATTCGCAATTAAGATTGGGTACTGCCAAGGAAGTGCCAATGCCCGATCCGTTCTGTCTGGAATGCCTGAGGTCCGTTTGAGGGGCCTGACCGACGCTCAATGTCTGATTGTAAGAACGTTCCGCAAGATATTGCTGGGGAATAGGAACTGTCCCGCCCTGGCGCGCGATTTCGCGCTCGCTTACGGGGCCGACGCGGTCGAGGTCTATATGACCTTTTGCACGCTGTTGGCGGCGCTGGCCTATGCCAGCCGCCGGCCATTGAGCGCTGGCCATCCGGGCTGCGCGTGGCTGACGGGCGATGAGCGGCAACTCCTGACATTGATCGCCGCCGCCCAGGCGGAGGACCAGGAGCTGTTCGAGGCGAATCTGCGTTGGCTTGCGCGTGCCGATCTGCGCGCGTCGCTGGCGATGACGGCGAACGCCTTCGCCAATGCGCTCCGCGCGCACGGACAGATCCTGCCGGTGGTGAAAGCGGCGCTGCGACCAGACGAAGAGGCGCAGCCAGTGCCGCTTCGCCTGGTCGCCCCGATTTCTGGGCGGCGCTAAGCCGTCTGCATCGCCGGCGCCGGCGTCGTGCCGGCGATGAGCGCGAAGGCTGCCTGCTCGATCACCGACGCCCAGTCGCCCGGGCTCGGCTGCCGGAACAGCAAGGTCGAGCGGTACCACGGCGTGTCGCTGCGCTTCTCGAGCCAGCGCCAATCCGCGCAATGCGGCAGCAACAGCCAGGTGTTCTTGTCGAGCGCGCCGGCGAGATGTGCCACCGTGCCGTCGACCGAGATGACGAGATCCATCAGGCTGATTGCCGCCGCTGCATCGGCCGCGTCGGCGAGATGCGGCGTGACATCGATGATGCGGTCGGCAAAGGCGCTGTTCGCGAGCTCCGCCGCAGCCGCGCCGCGCTGCAGGCTGTAGAAGCCGACATTGCGGATCGCGAGGATCTGGCGCAGCGCGTCGAGGCGGATCGAGCGCTCGCTGCCATCGGTCGAGTCCGAATCCGAGCCCCAGGAGAGGCCGATGCGGATCGCGTCGCCGGTGATCAAACCGCTCAGCGCGTCGACCCGCGCGGAATCCGTCGCGAGATAAGGCAGGTGCGAAGGGATCGAGGCGAGGGTGGTCCCGAGCCGGTGCATCGCGCTCATCAGCGGCAGATGCGCATCGAAATGCGGCAACTGCTCGCCGAGCGGGACGACGCCGTCGATGCCGGGCGCCGTCGTCATCAGGCGCACCAGCGCGGGCTGGCAGGCGAGGATGATGCGGCTCGCGAAGCCTTTGAGCAGCGGCGCGAAGCGGATGAACTGGATCGTCTCCGCGAGGCCTTGCTCGGACCAAAGCAGCAGCGTCTTGTCGCCGAGCACCTGGCCATCCCACATCGGGGCGTTGAAGCTCGGCAGCTTGGCGCCGCGCCAACCATGCCAGCGCCATTCGAATTCGCTGCTGCCGCCGCGCAGATCGCCTTTCGCCATGAGCGCCATGGCGAGGCCCATATGCGCGGCCGGATAGTCGCTGCGCGTCGCGATCGAGCGGCGGAAACATTCGATGCCGCCATCGGTATCGCCTTTGAGCCGCAAGGTCGTGCCGAGATAGGTGAGCGCCTCGGGATAGTTGGGCTTCACTTCGAGCGCGTGGCGCTCGAGCTTCTCGGCCTCGTCGAGCCGGCCGGCCAGCCGCTCGAGATTGCCGAGGTTGGCGAGCGCTTGCGGATGGTCGGCTTTCAGCGACAGCGCGTGGCGATAATGCAGTACGGCCTGATCGGTGATGCCGGCCGCATCGAGCGCGACCGCGAGGTTGTTGTGGCCGTCGGCCGAACCGGGCTTCAACTCGACCGATTTGACGAGGCAGCCGATCGCTTCCTCGATATTGCCCTGATCGAGCAGCGCCGTGCCGAGATTGCTATAGGCCAGCGGATAATCCGCGCGCTTTGCAAGGGCGCGGCGATAGCAGGTGATGGCTTCCTCGAGATAGCCGAAGCGCTTAAAGAGCACGCCGAGATTGTTGAGCGTCTCGGCGCGATGATCGCGATCGCCGATGAGCGCGCGCTGCGCCACTTCGCCCATGAGGCGATAGACGACGGATTGCTCGTCGCCGCTCTGCTCCGGCCAGAACACGCGGAGCTGCGTGTAGCTCGGCATGGTCGAGACGCGGGTGAGCCAGCCGGCCTCGGCATCGGGCGGCAGGAACAGCCAAACCGGCCGGTCGAGCGCGGTCGCGAGATGCGCGATGCCGATATCGGTGGTGATCACGAGGTCGAGCTGCCGCAGCGCGGCGGCCCAGTGATAGAAATCGGTGAGCTCGCCCGAGAGATCGTTGATGTGATCGCTCGTGGGGCGCGGCGTCAGCGAGAAGAAGGAGAGGCCGGGCACGTCGAGCAGCGCGTCGAGCGCGGCGTCATGGCCGTCCCAGGCGAGCGCGATCTTGAGCTCATCGCCATTCTGATTGAGACCGTCGAGGCTGACGATATGCGCCGGATCGAAAGCGAGGCGACGGAGGCGGAGGAAATAATCCTGTGCCTCGGGCCGGCCGGCCTCGGCGAAGATCGCGCCGAGGCGGAAAAGCAGGTCGGGGCTGTGCGGCTGCAGCGCCAGCGCCGAGGTGAGCTGTTCCATCGCACCGACAGCGCGGTATTGCTTGAGGGCGAGAAGGAAGGGCGTACCGGCGCTCGGTGCCACGGGCTCGGGCGCGACCGGGATGGTGGTCGCGATCGAGCTCGAATTGCCGAAGACGGCGAGCGCGCCGGCGATCTGCTCGGCAACGCGCTCCCAGCTTTCGCCTTGTGCCTGGCGGAAGAGCAGCAGGCTCGAATACCACGGGCTGTCGCTGCGATCATGCGACCAGCGCCATTCGCAAACCGCCGAGAGCATGACCCAGGCCGAGCGGCCGAGCGCACCGGCGATATGCGCGGCGACGCTGTCGGCGGTGATGACGAGATCGAGCTGGCTGATCGCCGCCGCCATATCGGCG
>Ga0134126_10002512_pt1 | contig 23114 bp, 14 predicted proteins | sample KB31752_FD_96881 | JGI IMG/M metagenome (GOLD analysis project Ga0134126, IMG submission 96881) | Terrestrial soil microbial communities with excess Nitrogen fertilizer from Kellogg Biological Station, Michigan, USA - KB3-175-2 | ecosystem: Environmental > Terrestrial > Soil > Unclassified ... | reverse complement strand
TTTGCAGGCCGTGAATCGCCACAAGCGGAAGAAGGTGGGGCATCGGTTAAGCCTGGTGTAATCAGGGCGTCGCGCTTACGCTATCGGAATTGCAAGCGGCAAGTCAACGCCGGCCTTGGCAGCCGTGCACCGGGCGCGCGCCACGCGCCGCCAAAAGCGCGCGAAGCGGCCCTGCAGATCAGCCCCGGAGCGCGATATAATGCCCGGGAGGAGAATGTCGCTTTGTCTCGCATTGTGAGAAGGATCGGATCGCTGGTGCTGGCCGGAATGGGCTGCGGCCTGATCGCAGCCGGCGCCGCGGCGCAAACCGCGCGCCATCCCAACGCGCCGAAAACGACCGACGCGGCGACGCTGGAACACGGCCTTGATCTCTCGACCAAGGGACAATGCACGCAAGCCCTGTCAATATTGCGCGCGATCCAGCCTCGGCTGAAAGATAAGCAGGACGTCTACAGCGCGGCGATGGCGACGGCCCGCTGCGCTATGAGCCTGCATGAAACGGATACGGCCGTCCGCGCGTTGCTGGTGCTGAACCGCGATTTCCCGCGCGAGCCCGAAGTGCTGTACATCACCACGCACTATTATTCGGAACTCGCCGGCGATGCCGCTCAATTGCTCGCCGCCACCTCGCCCCTCTCCTACCAGGCGCACGAGCTGAACGCGGAAGCGTACGAATCGCATGAGCAGTGGGATCAGGCGCAGGCAGAGTACGAAAAAATCTTGCAGCAGAACCCGACATTGCCCGGAATCCACTACCGGCTCGGGCGCGTGCTTCTTTCAAAGTCGCTCACCCCATCCCCTGAAGACATCGCCAAGGGCAAGGAGCAGATGGAAGAGGAGTTGAAGATTAATCCGGCGAATGCCTCGGCGGAATTTATGCTGGGCGAAATCGCGCGGCGCGGCGCGCAATTAAACGAAGCCATCGAGCATTTTTCCCGAGCCACTCATCTCGATGAAGGATTCTCCGAGGCGTATCTGGCCCTCGGAATTTCTCTGAATGGCGCCGGGAAATACGCCGAAGCGATTCCGCCGCTGCTGAAGTACGAAAAGATGCTTCCCGCGGATCCCAGCGCGCACTATCAACTGGCCCTCGCCTACGCCCGCACCGGCCGAAAGCAGGATTCCGATCGTGAAATGGCGCTGCAGCGCGAAGCCAGCGAGAAGCTCTCGAAAGCCCCCGAAGCCGCGCGAAAGCTGGCTGCGCCGCGCTAGAAGACGCCGCAAGAAAAGCGGCTATCGCGGTTCGGTAATCGTGAGCGTCTGATTCACGCGCCGCACGTCACTCAGAACCTGCTTCCGCCCAGACGGCCAGTCCACTTCCACGCTCGAAATGCTCGCCGCATCGCCAATGCCGAAATAGAGAGGCAACGCGCTCTGCGAAAGATATCCCGATTTCCCGTCGTTGTACTTGGTATAGACCTGGTCGCCGGAGCGAACGCGCACAGTGGCGCCGAGCCCCTCGCGATTTGAGACCGTGCCAACCAGCACAACCTTAATCCAGTGGATGTCTTTCACCTGCGCCATGTCGCTGACGAATACCTGGGGTGCGGAGTTGAAATTATTGGTGACGATATCCAGATCGCCGTCGTCATCCAGATCAAACATTACCGACGACCGGCTGGAAGGTGTCCCCGTAACCTGTATCGTGCCCGTGCGTCCGAAGCACACCTGCTGCTGAAGCCGAGTGAGGTCAACCACGCGGGAACAATCGAGCGTGAAGTACGGAATTTGAGTGGCGCTGCGCGGCTCGATCCCGGTGAGGAACTCGGCATCCAGAAACTTCTCCCCGCGATTATTCAGGAGCAGCGAATTGATGCCGTACCGGAAGGGATAGCCCATGCCGGATGAGATGAAGACGTCGTCCCAACCGTCGGCGTTCAGATCGCCGACACTTAAGCCCCAGGGCCAGTAGTTCTCCACGCCCATCTGATCGGACACCTCTTCGAATTTCCCGCCCCCTAGATTGTGATAAAGCGCGTTGCCGAAGACGAACTTGTCCGCGGGAGCCCCCAGCATCTCCGGCCCGGGATGATACTGGGCCTTTTGTTTTTCCTCGCTAGGATCCATCTCGCGAAACATATCGGAATGCATGTCGGTAAGCATCAAATCCATGCGCCCGTCATTGTCATAATCGAAAAACTTAATGCCCATGGTGCCCCACGGCGTCTTGGGAAAATACTCGTCGGTTTTTTCGACGAACCGCCGGCCGCCCTCGTTCTCGAAGAAATGATCCTGCCCCATCATGTTCAGAAGGTAGATGCTGGGATAGCCGGTTCCATTGAAATCCACGAAGCTCGCGTCGCCGCTCCATCCACGGGGCCGCAACGCCACCTCCGCAGTCACGTCCTTGAACTTGTCGTGGCCCAGGTTCTCGTAAAGCACAGGGTATTCGAACCGATCGGGATGCATATGGCCCTCAAAGGCATCGCGGAGCCCCACATATTCTCCATCCGGGCCCTTCTGGTCGCCGGTATAGCGGCCCACGTTGCAAACCAGGAGATCGAGCAAACCATCGCGGTTATAGTCCAGAAAAACGGCGCCGGATGAATGCGAAGCGAGCTGCAAACCGGCTTCCCTGGTGATGTCCTTGAAATGCCCGTGCCCGTCGTTCTTAAACAGCACGTTTCCTTCACGAACCGTCGTGACGTACAGGTCCTCAACGCCCGAATTGTCAATGTCCGCAAAGGACGCCGTCACGCTGATTCGGCCGGGCAATCCGACGCCCGCTACCGCGGTGATGTTGCGGAACTGCCCCCCGCCCAGGTTCTTCCACAATTCGTTGCCGCCCGCCTGGTTTGTGAAATAGATGTCATAGAGGCCGTCGCCATCCACATCGGCCACGGCAATGCCGTTGCCGTGATCATAGTGGACAGCCATGTAGTTCTTGCTCGAATCGTCTACCACATGATTGACGAACGTGATGCCGCTTTCCTTCAGCCGATCCGCGAAGTGGAACTGATAAAAGACCCGGAACTGGCTGACCGTATCCCACTGCGCCTGCTGGCGCGCCGCAAGCGAGTCGGCTCCGGCATCCGGATCGGGATAAGTGCGGACCGGCACGCGGGAATTCGTGCCGGCGTGAACCAAACCAAGAGACAACACCCCAAAAATTGCGATGGCAACAACGTACCTGAGAACCCCACGATCTGACACCCAGTCGCTCCCTCCGCCCCAAACTTTCGATTCACACCTTGTTTAGTCATGCCTCCACCATGCCACTCGCTCAGGGGTTCGCCCCTCAGAGCGAAGAACTCATGCACAATCCGTCAAAACACATGAGTAATTGTCACGCGGGCGTAAATTTTAAGTAATCTCTCGGGGCGGCGGGACTCCGTTGTGGAAAAATCGGTCCTCCCGCTAACAAACTGTTCGAGCGGCGCTGCATAACCACGAGAATTCGGGTTTTCTTTCAGACCGGCTGCGTCTATTCTTGATTCTTTGCGGAAAAGGGAGTCCCCGGCGCGGCGCTGGCGTCTAAAGGCGACAAATGCGGAGTCGCGCGCCGCAGAATTCGGCCGAGGAATACGTCAGGAGTCTACCGGATGCCCGGCAAGGGGCACAAAATCGAAGGGCTTTCACGCCGCGGATTTCTCCGCTTTATGGGATATTCGGGGCTGTCCGGCATGTGGGGCCTTCCCGCCATCCTCGGCGGGCATGGCGACCTGCAGCAGCACACTCAAAAGACGCCTGCCCTTCCCTCTTTTGAGGAAATTCCCGCGTCTCGCACTGGCATTTCCTGGTCTCACGTGGCCGGCCTTTCTTCCGAAATGTATATCCCGGAGACCGTCGGCGCCGGTTGCGGCTTCCTTGACTACGACAACGACGGCTGGATGGACATTTATCTGGTCAATAGCGGGCCCTGCGATTTTTATCATCCGCCGAAGCCGCTGCGCAACGCACTCTACCGCAACAACCGGGATGGCACGTTTACCGACGTGACCGCCAAAGCCGGCGTGCCCGGCAACGCCTACGGAATGGGCGTGGCCGTCGGCGACTACGATGGCGACGGCCTGCCGGACCTCTTCGTCACGCAATATCCCAACAGCATCCTCTATCACAACAATGGCGACGGCACCTTCACCGACGTTACGGCGAAGGCCGGCGTCGCCGCGCCGGGCTGGAGCACCAGCGCCGCGTGGTTCGATTACGACAACGATGGGCGCCTCGATCTGTTCGTCTGCCAATTTATCGAGTACAGCAAGGAGAAGAACATCTTCTGCGGAAACCGCGTCACGGGCTTGCACTACTACTGCAAACCCAGCGTCTACAATCCGCGCCCCTGCTGGCTTTTCCACAACAATGGCGACGGCACCTTTACCGACGTCAGCAAGGAAACGGGAATCTCGCGCGAATTGGCGAAGGCCTGGGGCGTGGTCGCTGCGGACATCAACAACGACGGATGGATGGACCTTTTCGTCGCCAACGACACGGTGCCGAATTTCCTCTTTGCCAATCGTAAGGGAAAATTCGAGGATATTGCGCTCCTGGCCGGCGTCGGTTACAGCCCGTTTGGAATCGCGCGCTCCGGAATGGGAGTGGATGCCGCAGACTACAACGAGGACGGCTGGCTGGACCTCTTCGTCGCCAACGTCAATCACGAAAGTTTCGCCCTCTATCGCAACAACAAGAACGAAACCTTCACGGACGAGTCCATCCCCACCGGGATCGAAGCCGCCACCGTCCTGCTCAGCGGCTGGGGGCTGAAGTTCCTCGACTACGACAACGATGGCTCGCTTGATCTGCTGATCGCCGATGGCCATCCCGACTTGATGTTTGAGAAGTGGGGCCCCCCGGGCGAAACCTACCTGCAATCCATGCTTCTATTCCGTAATACCGGCAAAACATTTGAAAACGTCAGCGCCTCCAGCGGCCCAATTTTCGCGAAGAAACTCGCCGCACGCGGCCTGGCTCTCGGAGATTTCGATAACGACGGCTCGGTGGACGCCCTGGTCGGAATCAATAACGGCGCCCCGATTCTGCTTCGCAACAACGCGGGCAGGCAAAATCACTGGCTCGGCGTCCGTCTGATCGGCCGAAAGTGCAATATAGACGCGATCGGCGCAAGGATCACCTATCGCTCCGGCGATTTCGAGCGCCATCGCACAAAAGTCGGCGGCGGCAGCTATCTGGCCGCGCATGATCCGCGCATCGTTCTCGGTCTCGGCTCGCGAAACAAGGTGGATTGGGTGGAAGTGAAATGGCCGCAGCCGAGCGGCGCCGTCCAGCGGTTCGCAAATCCTCCCGTGGACCGCTACATCACGATCACGGAAGGCGAGGACAAATGGAAGTAGCCGCGCAGCCGCTTATTTCCCGGCGGCCGTTTCGGCCGGATCGCTGCTGTATCCCGCCCCGCGCGCCGCGGCCGGGCGCCGCCGCGGATCAATGCCCAGCCGCTTAATTTTCTGATTCAAGGTCGAAAGCGGCACCTGAAAACGCTCCGCGGCCTCCGTCTGATTCCAATTCGTCCGCTCGAGCATATCCACAATGATCCGCCGCTCGATCTCCTCGAGAATTTCGAAGAGCGAGGGCATCGCCATGCTTCCCGTTCCGCCGGACTGCCCCGGCAGCGGCGGCAAAAAATCCGCGAGTTCCAACCGCACGCCTTTCACGATCTCCCGCGTGCGAATGCTTTCGGGCAGCAATTCGATATCGAGGCTCTCGCGCGTGGAAAGAACCACGGCTCGCTCGACGGTATTTTCGAGCTCCCTCACGTTGCCGGGCCAATCGTAGTCCATCAGCAGCTTCATCGCGGCGTTCGTGAACGAGCGCGCCGGCTTTCCGTTGTCGCGGCAGAATCGGTCCAGAAACCGCTCGATCAGCAGCGGCACGTCCTCTTTACGATCGCGTAGCGGCGGAATCCGCAGCGAAATCACGTTTAATCGGTGATACAAATCCTCGCGAAAGCGGCCATCGCGCACCAGCTTCAGCAGGTCTTCGTTGGACGCGGCGAGAATGCGCACGTCCACCTTGATCGTCTCCGTGCCGCCCAGGCGCATGAACTCCCGCTCCTGAATCACGCGCAGCAGCTTGGCCTGCGTCTCATGGCTGATCGTGGAAATCTCGTCGAAGAAGATCGTGCCCTGATCGGCGACCTCGAAGAGCCCCTTTTTCGACGCGATGGCGCTGGTGAACGCACCTTTCACGTGCCCGAAAAGCTGCGACTCGAGCAGGTCCACGGGAATCGAGCCGGTATTGATCGGGATGAACGGCTTATCCGCGCGAGCGGAGGCGGAATGAATCGCCTTGGCAATCAGTTCCTTCCCGGTGCCGCTCTCGCCGGAGATCAGCACGGTGGACCGCGAGGGCGCCACCTGCGCCACCAGGTCCAATATCGCGTGAATTTTCTCGCTTTTCCCGATGATGTTCGGGAAGTTATAGCGCTCCTTCAGCGCCCGCTTCAGTTGCACATTCTCTTCGCGAAGCCGCCGCCCTTCGATGGCCAGGGAAATTTGGGCGATCAGCTCTTCGTTGGACCACGGCTTGGTGATGTAGTCCTGCGCGCCTCCCTTGAAGGCCTGCCGCGCCATGTCTATCGAGCCGTACGCGGTGATCAGAATGATGGAAAGATGGGGATCGCGGCTGCGGATTTCCCGCAGCATCTCGATGCCATTGCGATCCGGCAGGCTCACGTCCAGCAACATCAGGTCAAACGGCCGGCTTTCGAGCTTCTTCAGCCCAGCTTCACCCGTCTCGGCGAGCGTCACCTCGAAGCTTTCCGAGGTCAGAAGCGCTTCGAGTCCTTCGCGAATTTCCGCCTCGTCGTCTACGACGAGGATTGACCCTTTAGGCATGCACTGCTTTCCTGGCCGCGGGGAATTCGACCCGGAAGGAGGTTCCCTTGCCTGGCGTGGAGCGCACGTCCACCTTGCCCGCGTGCTCTTTAATAATGCCATAGCTCACGGAAAGGCCGAGGCCGGTGCCGCGGCCGGTGGTTTTTGTGGTGAAGAAGGGATCGAAGATTCGCCGCAAATGCTCCGGCGGGATTCCCATGCCCGTGTCGGTCACCTCGACCTCGACCGAACCGTTGCGCGCACCGGTCCGCACCTCGAGCATCCCGCCGCCAGGCATGGCGTCTCGCGCGTTCAGGAAGAGATTCAGAAACACCTGCTGGAGCCTCGTCGTCGAGCCGAGCACGGCCGGAAGTTCGTGCGTGTAGCTCTTCACGATGCTCACCTGCGCCGTCTTGAAGGGATGCTGCACCAGCGTCAGCGTCTCTTCTAGAATGGCGTTCAGGTCCAGTTCGCGGAATTCCGCGCCGCCGACGCGTGAAAAATTCAGCAGATTATTGACGATCTCGCTCGCGCGAAACGTCTGCTTCACGATCTTCTCGATCGTCTTCTGCCGCGGATCTTCCAGCGGCATCTGCTTCGCAAGCATTTGAATGTAGTTTGAGATCACGGCCAGCGGCGTGTTTACCTCGTGCGCCACGCCTGCCGCGAGCAGCCCCAGCGACGCAAGCTTTTCGGTTTGCACCGTCTGTTCTTCCAGCCGAATCCGCTGGGTGATGTCGTCCAGCAGAATCAGGCGGCCCAGCCGCGCTCCGCTCTTCCCCACCAGCGGCGCCACCGACGCGTTCAGCACCAGGTGATGTCCCTCGCGCGTGCTCAGATGGAATCTGTAGATACCCGAAACATGATCGCTCGTCGAACGCGATGCAATTTCGGCGGCCAGCTCCGCAGGCAGCACGCTTTCCAATCCGCGGCCCACCGCTTCGCTGCGCGGAATATCCAGCAGGCTTTCGATCTGCGGATTCCAGGATTCGATGCGGTTCTCGAGGTCAACCGTGGCCACGCCGATGCGCAGCGATTCCACAATGTTCTCGCTGAAATCCTTCAGCCGCTCCACCTGCACCGCTTTTTGCTCCAGGGATTGATAAAGCCGCGCATTTTCAATCGCAATCGCCAGATAGCCCGCGATGGTCGAAAGCAGCTCCACGTCTTCGCTCGATAGATAATCGCCATCGGCTGTTTTCCCCAAGCCGAGAATCGCCACGGTGCGCTCGCGGAAGCGGCAGGCAATGAAATAATTCAAGCCAAGCTCTTCGATCGTATTCCGCACCGAATCAGACTCCGTCGCGGCCGCTCGTGCCGATTCGAAGAACAAGCAGCCGCGCAGCAGAGCGGCGCGGTTCGGATCCAGAAAACTCAAATCCAGCGGACCCTCCGGGTGCAGCCCCAAGGAGCGCGAAAGCGCGAATTGATCCGGCGCCGATGGCGATTCCAGGAACACGGCAAGCCGGTCAACCAGCAGCGTCTGCGAGATGCGGTTCAGCACCAGGCTCAGCAGCCTTTCCAGCCGCACTTCGTTCGTCAGCGCCGTGCCAAATTCGATCAGCGTGCGGCGATAGTCCAGCCGGTCGCGATAGAAAAACTTGTCGAGCCGCACCTGCGCCCAATCCCGAAACGGCTGGAACAAAAACGCCGCAACCACGATGGCGACCACACCGCCCGCCGGTCCCGTGGGCCATTTCGTGTGGAACGTTTCTCCGATCACGGCCACGCCGGAGAAATAAATAACCACGACGCCGGCGGTCGCAAACGTATACGCCAGCCCGCGCTTGAAAATGATGTCCACGTCCATCAGCCGATAGCGGATGATCGCGTAGCCAAAACACAGCGGGATCAGTCCCAGCGAAAACACCGAGAGCTTCATCCACTGCCCCGGCACCACGTTCGCGGATCGCGGAATCACGTACAGCAGAAAGAACGGCAGCACGCCCGCCAGCGTTCCCCCGGTCGCCCATTTCAATTGCTGCCGCAGCAAACCCTTCGGCGCACGCAGATAACTCGATAGGAAAATCGCGGCGGCCCCGAAGAAGTAGGCAGCCATGTACAGCAGGTCAAGCGTGTCCAGAAAATCCCGGCTGCTGATCGAAGGAACGAAATCCAGCGTCGCCGTGGCAACGAATATCTGCAGCACCAGCAGCGCCAGCGGGATGCTGTACACCGCCGCCAGCTTCGGCCACAATCGCCCGCGGCGCTCCGGGAAGACCAGCGCGAAATGCGCCAGCAGCGCCGGTTGCAGCAGCAAAGCCACCGAATTCGCCCAGTAAACCGTCCAGTCGAACGAGTTCAGCTTCCCCGTGTAATGAAAGCTGTACAGCACGAACGATACGAGGCAGAAGACGTAGAAGTGCGCGGCGCGCGGCGCGGTCCACCGGCGCACAAAAATAAATAGCCCGATAAAAAGATATAGCAGCGCCGTCAGCCGCAGGTAATTCTCGATCGAGGAAGGATTCTGCTCCGGCGCCGTGATCAGCGGAACCTTCAGCGCTTCCCCGTTCCGCTCGATCTTGTACTGCACCTCTGCCCACGGCCCCACCCGCCAGAGCTCGCGCTGCACGTCCGTGGCTTTGGTGATCGTTGCCCCGCGAATGGATTCCAGCCGATCCCCCGGCTGGATGCCCGCTTTCGCGGCCGGAGAGCCCGCCACCACGTGCAAGGCCACCACGCCTTGGCCGCCGTCCATCCAGGCCACGCCGTCATCCGGCATGGCGAAAAGCGACCGCTGCTGGAAGTTCAGGATTGCGAATACGATAGCCGCCAGCGTCACCAGCGCCAGCAACACTGCCCCAAGCCGCATTTGGAGGCTATAGTTCATCGGGGTGTACTACCCCACCCGTATGCTTGTACACCGAGCACGTTCGTTTCCAGCGCGCCACGCATGAACGCGCATCAACTGCCCTGATTTCATACAGATCACGGCAGCTCCGCCCTCTCGCTATCCGCGAATACCATTCATGGTAGGCCTGTTACCAATTCTCGTAGGGCCGCGGCGGATGGGCGCGTGGAAATTAGAACTGGAAACTCAGCCCGCCCTTAAAGAACCGGTAGGACGGGATCAGCAAAACTCGCCCGTCGCTGGTCTTCAGCGGGACGTATCCCTGGGCCAGCAGGTTACCCATATCCGCCGTCACTTCCATGTGGCATGGGAACCGTTCCGGAAGGGGCTGGCGAACTTCCATGCTGAGGTAGGGATCGAGATGGTAGACGGATTCGCCATACGCATCCTGGCGGGAAACGACGGGCCCGCTGAGCCATTTGTAGCCGGAGATGATGCGCGTGTGCAGGTGCGGAACGGTGGTCGAAACTCGGCCGGCTACGCTGTGCCGGTACTGCGTCGAAAAATCATCGCGCAAATCGGCCGCGGACGCCCCATTCGGCGCGAGTGCCCCGGCGTAGTCGTAGACCAACGTCACCTTCACGTCCCCGCCCAGCTTCTTCCGATAGGCCACGCGCACGCCCATCGAATCGGAGTCGCCGCCGTCGTACGCGAATGCATCCGAAAAGTAGTCCTGCAGGAAGTCCGGGCCGGTCACCGAGCCGCTGCCGACCAAGCCGGTGTGAGTTGAGCGGTCGTGGAACACAGCCGCCGTCACCGAATCGCCGCGCTTATTCAAATGCCGCTCCACCGCCACTTCCTCGTGCAAGCCATTGGCAAGCACAGGTGAACCGTTGCGCCGCAACACCATTGGGAAATCGTCCAGCGTCCCGATCGTCGCATCCATCGGTCCGGTCGAGAGCGGGTCCTCATTCCACGCGCGCGAGGCGACCACAGCCGAAGCCGTCCATCCGTCCGCCAGCTCCACGGCCACTTCGGCGCGCGGCCGGAGCGCCGAGGTATTTCCGGAAAATCCCGCTGCAACGTACTCGGCGCCATAGCGCAAGCTCACACGCTGCCCAATCGCGAGCTCATCATCCTGCGAAATCCTCATCGCATGGAACTCCGGCCCCTGCGGCCCCATGCGCGCTTCCCGGACCGCCACGGTCGAAACCGGCCCCGCGCCGTCCTTGCCCGAAGGCAGCCATTCCGCCGCGAATCCCCCCGCTGGCGCCAGCCCGCCATAACTGAATTGCCCGGCCATCAAAAGCCGCGCCTTTGGCCCGACCCCAACGTCGTAGCCGAAAGCGGTGGAAGGTGAATCGGCCACGTTCGCAATCGAGCCCGGATGGTCCGCGCCCGTGCTCAACACAAGTAGCCCATGATCGGCCCCCGCTTCCGCGGAGTCATTCCCCAGGCTGGTGCTGTAGACCCGGCCATTATCCCAGCGCAATACCGACCGCGTTGCCGCCGAACTTCGCAGCGCCCATGTCCAATCGTCGCTCGATACCTTCTCACCGGGCTGCCGCCGCAGGCTTTCGAACGATGAAAATGCGGACCCCAGCACGATTTCCAGCAGTGTAGGCTGTCCGCCGTCCACGCGAACGTGCTCCTCCATAGCTGGCAGGAACCCCGCGAGCGTCACTTGGATCGAATAAGCCCCGGCGGGCAGCGCCGACGTGGCAAACCGCCCACGCGCGTTCGTCAGCAGGTGAATGGGCGATCCAGAAAGCAACTGCTCAGTGGATACGAGGACGGAAGCGCCCATTCGCGGCGTTCCGGAGGAATCTACCACCAGGCCCGCGATCTTCCCGCCTCGCGGCGCCGCCATCAACGGGAACGCAGCCAGGCAGAGCAGGCATCCGAGTCCCGCGGGATACATCGCTCGAAGCTTCAATTTGGCTTACCTCCCCTGCGCGGTTTGCGTCCCTTGCGCAGGCGCGGCCTTCACTGTGAACTGCGCGGATGGCGTCACCACCCGCTTTGTCACGTTGTCGGTTACCGCGACTTCAACCTTGTACTTCCCCGGAGGAACGGAACCCAGCGCGATCGAGTTTTCGATGGTCAGCTCTTCACCATGCTCGTCCAACTGGTTCCGCGGCAGGTCGTATTTCAGCACCTGCGAGCCCTTGTCATTGAACACGCGGTATTCCACCGATGCATCCGCGTGATGCGTCTTGTCGTCTACCTTCAGGTTGTAGACCTGCAGGTAGACCTTCACGCTGTCGTTCTGTGCAAACGTGGCGCCCAGCTTCGGGCGAACCTTCACGTCCCCGATCACGAACTGCCCCAGCCCGATGCTGCTCGAAGAAATTCGCTCGATGTCGTCCGCCAGGATCAGCGTGCTCGCGCTCAGTTGGTCGTCCTCGAATCGCGGCACCGGCAGCGCCGTGTTCACCACCCCGATATTCCCGCTGTTCACGTCCTTGATCACAATATCGAGCCGGTAGAGCCCCGAGGCCAGCGGCAGCGTCTTCCCGTAGATTTCCGAGCCGCTCAGCGATTGCTGCAGCAGCGAAGCGGGCAAGCTCGCCGTCACGGGATCCTCGAAGGTTGTCACCCTGCGCCCGCTCACCGTGGTGATCCGGCCGAAGATTTCCAGCTTGGCCGTATCCACCCCGTCTTTCTCGTGGAAGCTCATCTGCCGCCGCGGAATCTGTATGGCGATCGGCACCAGCACCTCGTCCGAAGTTAGCCTCAGAAACGCCCATTGATATTGGAAATGGACTTGGTCCTTCACGATCCGCGACGTCACAACCGCCTCAAGGTCCTTGTACTGAACCGGCGGGGCCTGCCAGATCTTCGCGTATCTCTCAAGGCGCGAAAATTCGTCCATGTCATCCGGCATGCCGCAATTATTACCATCCCCGTTGCTCTTGGAGCAGCCGATAGGCGCGGCATCATGCGTTCCATCGCTATTCGTGAAGCGATCAGCCTTGCTCGCCAGCCCCATCGCCTCCATATCGGTTAACCCGGCCCCGGGGACATAGAGCAGCGCGTCCTTTTCGCTCGGATCCATCGTTAGGTGGTATTCGCCCGTGCCCGAAGGATCCACAAACTCGAGAATCACGTTTTCGCCGATTCCCGGCAGATAGCGATAGCGCCAGTCTTCGAAAGGATAGGTGGACGTGGTACCGCCGCCCTCATCCGCAGGGCGCTGATACGTGCCGCCGCTCGGGTGCGGGTCCACTTCGTCCGCCGGGCCCCACGTGATGTAAATTCTCCCCCGATCGGTCTTCCACCCGGGCACGCCCGACGCGAAATGCTCGTCCGCATACGCAATCCGGCGGTAATGCTCTTCCTTCACCGTGTTATCCACCGAATCCGGGTCCGGATTGCGCCGCTGCCAGAAAGACTCGATGAAGTTCTCGCGGGCTTCGTTGGTCTGCAAGTGCAGGAACGCGCTCCGCTCCTCGGGCGTGATGATGTAGACGACATCCTTATCCAGCCAGTCCTTATATTGCGAATCGAGCTCTTTATAGAGCGCCTTGTCCTTCTTCTTTTCGTCGTTGGCTCGCTGCTTGGCCGCCTTCACCTGATTGATCTGCTGCGGAGTTTGTTCTTGCGGTGGGTTCTTGGGGTACACGGCGGCGGCAAAAATCAGTCCGCCTGCCACTCCCAGGTAAAGCAGCTTCTTTGCAGAACGGCCCATCATTAAAACGCCTCTTGCCCCATTTGTGCCTGAATCTTAGCCTGTCCTAATGGACAGGTCAACGAGACTTTCCCTCGTAACCTGTTGGCTCACACGCCGCCCCAGCCTGACACTATGAATCTGCCGTACCCCCGCCGGGTTGCCCGCCGCGCCCTAGCGGAGATCGTCCGCTAAGGCGAACTCGAAATTCAAGCTGACCCACTCCCCCAGCCTGCACAATGATTGACTTACCCCGGCGACTTCTCTAACCTCATTTCTTTACCGGCCGCGCGCAATTTTCCGCCGTGTGGCACCGCACCCGCGTCTCGAAAGAAGGAGAACCCGCGTCGAATGACGGACTTGAAGCTTCCCACCCGAGCCGAAGACTTTTCCGAATGGTACAACCAGCTCGTCCTCCGCGCCGAACTGGCCGATTACGCGCCCGTCCGCGGCTGCATGATCGTCCGCCCCTACGGCTGGTCCCTCTGGGAGAACATCACCGCCGCGCTCGACCAGCGCTTCAAAGCCACCGGCCACGTCAATGCCGCCTTTCCGCTCCTGATTCCCCGCAGCTTCATCGAGAAGGAGCAGAGCCACGTCGCCGGCTTTTCGCCCGAATTGGCCGTCGTCACCCACGGCGGCGGCGAAAAGCTCGAAGAGCCCCTCGTGATCCGCCCCACCTCGGAGACGATCATCGGCCACGCCTACGCCAAATGGATCCAGTCCTATCGCGACCTGCCGGTCCTCATCAATCAATGGAATAGCGTCGTCCGCTGGGAACTCAGGACCAAGCTCTTTCTGCGCACCCTCGAATTCTTCTGGCAGGAGGGCCACACCGCCCACGCCACCGCCGGCGAAGCCGAGGCCGAAACCCGCCAAATGCTCGACGTCTACACCGATTTCGCCGTCAACGAGGCCGCCATCCCCGTCATTCCCGGCCGAAAATCCGCCGCCGAGCGCTTCGCCGGCGCCGATCAGACGTACTCCATCGAGGCAATGATGGGCGACGGCAAGGCGCTGCAATCCGGCACATCCCACAATCTCGGCCAGAATTTCGCCAAAGCCTTCGAAATTCGCTATCTCGATAAATCCGGCGTCCTGCAGCACTGCTGGACCACTTCATGGGGCCTGTCAACGCGCTTTGTCGGCGCCATCATCATGGTTCATGGAGACGATCAAGGCCTGATTCTTCCGCCGCGCCTCGCCCCTTATCAAATCGTTCTCATTCCCATCTTCAAAACGGATGAGGAGAAGGCCAGCGTCCTCGAAAATGCCCGCAAGCTGCGCGCCGAGCTCGCCGCCGCGGGCATCCGCGTCAAAATGGACGAGCGCGAAGGATCGAGCCCCGGTTTCAAGTTCAACGATTGGGAAATGCGCGGCGTCCCCCTCCGCCTCGAACTCGGCCCCAAGGACGTAGCCAAAGGCTCCGTCGTCTTTGCCCGCCGCGACCGTCCCGGCAAGGAAGGCAAATCCTTCGTGCCGCAGCAAGGCATCGCATCCGCCGCCGCCGCAATGCTGCACGAAATTCAGAAGTCGCTCTACGAGCGCGCCCTCCAATTCCGCGAAGCGAATACATCCGAACCTGCCTCCTACGCCGATTTCAAGCTGGCGGTCGAAAAAGCCTTCGCCTATTCCTGGTGGTGCGGCACCTCCGCCTGCGAGGAAAAAATTAAGGAGGAAACCAAGGCCACTATGCGCTGCATCCCGCTCGACCAGACCCTCGGCGGCCGCCGCCCGGCTTCCTCATCCAGCGGCAAATGCATCTATTGCTCCCAGCCCGCCGCCGAAAGGGCCATCTTCGCCCGCGCCTACTGACGCCCGTCCGTTTGAATTTTCTTGAACTGACTCACAAGCCCCGCCGCCGCTCGTTGCACCGCCCACCGCGATACGCTAGAGTTTCCCGCGCATGGAGTTTCCCGCACTCACCACCTGCTTCCTCGAAGCCATGGATCGGTACGCAAATCCGCGCGCCCAGATGTGGCGTGCCGCAGACGGTTGGAAATCCATATCCGCCGCCGAAATGCTGCGTCGCGTCGCGGGCCTCTCGAAAGTGTTCTTCGAGTTGGGCGTGCGCCCCGGCGACCGCGTCGCCATCTTCGCCCCCAATTGCCCCGAATGGCACGTCGCGGACTTCGCCGCCCAAGGCATCGGCGCCGCCAGCGTCCCGATTTACTTCAACGAATCGCCCGACCGCCTCGTCTACATCCTGAATGACTCGGGCGCGCGCGTCGTCTTCGCCGCGGGCGAATCGCAGGCGCGCAAAATCGCCGAATGCCGCGAACGCCTCTCGGCAGTCGAACATGTAATCTCCACCCTGCCGCCCGGTGGCCCCGGCGACGACGTGCTCCGCTACGATGCCCTGATCGCGGCCTCCGGCGAACCCGCCGTCGCCGAATATCGCCGCCGCGCCGCCGAAGTCGCTCCGAGCGACCTCGCCACGATCATCTATACCTCCGGCACCACCGGCGAGCCCAAGGGCGTGATGCTCAGCCACGCGAATCTCAGCTCCAACGCCACCGACTCTCTTTTTCAGTACGATTTCCGCCCCGATGATCTCGCGCTCTCTTTTCTTCCGCTCGCGCACGTCTACGAACGCACCGTCGCCTATGGCTGCCTCTTTCGCGGCGTCAGCGTCGCATACGTCGAGCAAATGGAAACCGTGCCGCAGGCCCTTCTCGAGCTTCATCCCACCATCGCTGCCGCCGTGCCCCGATTTTTCGAAAAGATTTACGCAGGCATTCTTGAAAAAGGACGCCGCGAAGCCGGCCTTAAGCGCGCGATCTTCGAATGGGCCCTCCGCGTCGCCTCCGCATCTGCGCCCTGGCGCGCCCGCGGCAAGCCTGCATCCCTGCTCGCACGGCTCCGCTGGCGCATCGCGGATGCCATCGTCTTCTCGAAAATTCGCGCCGGGCTCGGCGGCAAAATCCGCTCGTTCATTTCCGGCGGCGCGCCTCTCGCGCGCGAGCTCGCGGAATTTTTCTGGTGCGTCGGAATCGAGGTCTATCAGGGATACGGCCTCACGGAGACTTCGCCCGTCATCGCCGTCAATCTGCCCCGCATAAACAAGGTTGGCACCGTCGGCCGCCCCATTCGCCACGTCGAAGTCAAAATCGCCGAAGACGGCGAAATCCTGGTCAGGGGCGCCTGCGTCATGCAGGGCTACTACCACAAACCGGAGCAAACCCGCGATGCCTTCGACGCCGAAGGCTGGTTCCGCACCGGCGATATCGGCCACCTTGATGAGGACGGCTACCTCGTCATCACCGATCGCAAGAAGGAGTTGCTGAAAACCGCCGCCGGAAAGATCATCGCCCCAGCCCCCATCGAAAATCTGCTGAAGACCAGTCCTTACATCTCCGCCTGCATCGTCGTCGGCGACCGCCGCAAATTCGTCTCCGTTCTCGTCGTGCCAGACTTCACTGCCATCGAAATGGAGGGCCGCAAGGGCGGCCACGATTGTCCGGCGTCAGCCCATCTCGTCAACGATCCCTGGCTCCGCGCCCTTCTGGCCGCCGAAATCGAGCGTCTCACCGCCCCGCTCGCGCAGTACGAGCGCCCCAAGCGTTTCGCCCTGCTCGACCAGGATTTTTCCTACGCGCGCGGCGAACTCACCTTCACGCTCAAGCTCAAGCGCCGCGTCATCGAAGAGCGGTATCAGGATGTAATCGCCCGCCTCTACGCGGACGTCGAAGAGCCGCGCCCTCAGCGCTCGGCCTGACCTTCTCTGTGGGAATTATTGGCGGACGCACCGCAATCCTGCGCTTCCGTCGCGGGTGCAATCACGGTCTTATAGTGTGCGATTTCCATGCATAGCAGCAGGATTTCACGCTCGATCGCGTTCGCTTCCTGCCTCGTTCGGGTATGCATTAGCATTTCGTTGAGCGTCACTCTGCGGTTTTCCATCTGCTCGATCTGGCCGCGCGTTTCCAGCCCGGCGCGCATCGTCTGCCCTCCTCAAAAAAATTTCACGCTCCTTTTAGCACTTCCTTCTTAAAGATGCGCGCCCGCCCTTATTGGTTTGATTTTTTCTGGGCTCGCTCCATTGGCGCCCGGCGCCCCGCTTCGGTAATATGGATGTCGGACACCTGGGACCCGCATGGCGCGCATCGAGGAAAAAATCACGAAGGCCGCGGATAGACGTGCCGTGGAGCCGCGCCCGCGCGACCCCTTTCACGAAGAACTCGATCTCGTCGCCTCCGGCGGGCATTCGGACCCGTTTCACGTCCTCGGCCCTCACTGGATCGAACGCTCGGGCGCGCAATCCCTCGCCATTCGCGTCCTTCGCCCCGGCGCCACGGAGGCTTCCGTCATTTGGCTGTCGCCGCGTCAGGAGTTTCCCGCCGCGCGCATTCATCCCGGCGGCATTTTTGAAGCCGTGCTTCCGGCGACGCTCGCCGCCCCCGGCGCCCCCATCTCTCCCGGCGCCTATCGCATCCACTTTCGCTTTGCCGACGGCAACACCCTCGAAATGTACGATCCCTACGCCTTTCCGCCGATCCTCACCGATTACGATATCCACCTCTGCGGCGAAGGCACGCACTACCAAAGTTACGAAAAGCTCGGTGCCCACCCGCGGGAATCGGCCGGAATTCGCGGCGTGCAGTTCGGCGTCTGGGCCCCCAACGCGCAGCGCGTTAGCGTCGTCGGCGATTTCAATTCCTGGGACGGCCGCGTGCACGCCATGCGCTCCCGCGGCTCCAGCGGCATCTGGGAGATCTTCATGCCCGATCTTGCCGAAGGCGCGCTCTATAAATTCGAAATTCTCTCCCGCGCGGGCGGCCACCTCGGATTGAAATCCGATCCCTACGCCTTCGCCTCCGAAATGCGCCCCAACACGGCCTCACGCGTCTACGACATCCATAACTATGAATGGAACGATGCCGCGTGGCTCGCCGCGCGCACCTCGCGCGATTGGCTGCACGCCCCGATGAGCATTTACGAAATTCACCCCGGCGCCTGGCGTCGCGATGCCGGTGAAGGCCACCGCTGGCTCACCTATCGCGAGCTTGCCGCCGAACTCGTGCCCTACATCAAAAAAATGGGCTACACCCACATCGAATTGATGCCCGTGATGGAGCATCCCTTCGACGCCTCCTGGGGCTACCAAACCACCGGCTACTTCGCCGTCACCAGCCGCTACGGCTCTCCCGCCGACTTCATGTATTTTGTGGATCGCGCCCACCAGGAGGGCCTCGGCATCATTCTCGATTGGACCCCCGCGCACTTCCCGCGCGACGCCCACGGCCTCGCCTTCTTCGATGGCACGCACCTCTACGAGCACGAAGACCCGCGCCGCGGCGCGCATCCGGATTGGGGCACCCTCGTCTTCAACTATGGCCGCAACGAAGTCCGCAATTTCCTGCTCTCCAACGCGCTCTTCTGGATTGACAAGTACCACATTGACGGCCTCCGCGTGGACGCCGTCGCCTCCATGCTCTATCTCGATTATTCCCGCCCCGCCGGCGAATGGATTCCCAACCAGTTCGGCGGCCGCGAAAATCTGGAAGCCATCGCCTTCTTGAAAAATCTGAATGAAGTCCTCCACCAGCGCCATCCCGGCGCCCTCACCATCGCCGAAGAATCCACCTCATGGCCCGCCGTTTCCCGCCCCACTTACATCGGCGGCCTCGGCTTTGATCTGAAATGGAACATGGGCTGGATGAACGACACGCTGCGCTACTTCGCCCTCGATCCCATTCACCGCCAGTATCATCACAACGAGCTCACCTTCTCGATGATCTACGCCTTCCACGAAAATTTCGTCCTGCCGCTTTCCCACGACGAAGTGGTCCACGGCAAGCGCTCCCTCCTCGAAAAAATGCCCGGCGACGATTTCCAGAAATTCGCCAATCTGCGCCTCCTCTTCGGCTACATGTTCGCGCACCCCGGCAAGAAGCTGCTCTTCATGGGCAGCGACCTCGCCCAGCGCGGCGAGTTTTGGGAAGAAAGCTCCGTGGATTGGACGCTCGAAAAATCCCCGTGGCACGCGGGAATCCAGCGCCTCGTGGCCGACCTCAATCGCCTGCACTCGGCCGAAGCCGCCCTGCATCAAGTGGATTTTGAATGGTCCGGATTCGAGTGGATCGAACCCGCCGACGCCGCCGCCAGCATCCTCTCCTTCCTCCGCAAGGGAAAGGACTCCAAGGACGCAATCGTCGCCGTCTGTAATTTCACGCCGGTCGTCCGCCCCAGCTATCGCGTCGGCGTTCCCCGCCCCGGCTATTACACTGAAATCCTCAACACCGATTCCGCCTATTACGCCGGCACTGACGTCGGAAATTCCGGCGGCGTCCAGGCCGAACCCATCCCCTGGAACGACCGCCCCTACTCCCTGAAACTCCGCATCCCCCCACTCTCGGTCATGCTCTTCAAGCACCGCACCTGACGATCCGACGAGCCTGCCCGCCGTGGCAGGGTCCTCCTGTTTACCCTGACGACCGAAGAGACGCGAGCGGTGTGAGCTCGCCGAAGGCTCCCGATCCGACGAGCCTGCCCCGCGCCCGCGGACCCGCACCCCTGCTCCCCAACATTCTCTGGAACATTTTCCCGGCCACCCGCGTATTACCATGCAGGAAGAAGAGGCGAGGAGGCCTCCCCGAATGCGACACAAGCCCTATTCCATCGCGGCCATTTTTCTGTTGGCCGTCGCGGCCCTCATCTGCACCGGCCTCGCGGCCTCGCGCGCCTCTGCCGCCCCGCCCGAACGCTATATCCACGTTCGCGTCAACAACGGCAATCCGAGCGAGAGCGTCAACGTCAACGTTCCGCTCTCCATCGCGGAAACCATCCTGCCCGCCGTCAACCGCGGCCCCTTGCACAACGGCATCGTCTCCGTTCCCGCGCACCAGCTGAATGGCGTGGACGTGCGCGCCATTCTCGATGCCCTGCGCGCCGCGCCAGACAATAATTTCGTCACCGTGAAATCCAAGAGCCAGAACGTGCGCGTCGCAAAATCCAACGGCAATATCGTCGTGCACGTCAGCAGCACCGAAGGCAATCGGCAGAATGTCGACGTGAGCGTCCCCCTCAAAGTGGTGGACGCGCTCTTTTCCACCGCCCATCAGGATCAGGTGGACGTCGCCGCCGCCCTTCGCGCCCTCGCCCAAAGCGGCGATTCCCTGCTCGTCACCGTCCAGAGCGCGTCGCAGCAGGTCCGCGTCTGGGTAGACTCGAATGCCTCATCCAATTAGGTTCGTCACCGCGCTCAACCGCGCCCTGCCATTCCGAGCCTGCCCGCCGCGGCGGGCCTGCCGCGCCGAAGCGGTTTCTCGCGAAGGCGGGAATCTGCTGTCCGCCGTTGCCGTTGGCGGCGCTCACGGAGATAACCCATGATCCTGCTCGCTAAAATCGCCCTCGGTATAGCCGCCGCGGGCGCGCTCGGCGCCGCCGTCCTCTGCAGCGAAGGCTTCGTCAACATCAGCGTCGTGCAGACGAAGCCCGAAAGCCATCACGTTCACATCATCGCCCCGGCGATGATCGCCCCAGTCGCAATGCGCTTCATCCCCCGCGACCGCCTCCGCGACCCGTCCGGCCAGCTCCAGGCATCCATGCCCGAAATTCGCGCCGCACTCGATAGCCTCCGCCACGCCCCGGATATGGCCCTCGTCGAGGTCACCGATCCCACCGAGCACGTCCGCATCAGCAAGAGCGGCGGCTCCATCGTCGTGGACGTTCGCGATCCGGACGACACCGTCCATGTCTCCGTACCCCTGCGCACCATCTCGAGCGTCCTCGAGGAAATCGCCGCCCGCGCCACCTCCCGCTAAATTCACGTCGCGGAAATATCGGTAATCTGAAAGGCGCGTGCAAGCTGATCGCAGGTACGACGCGTGCGGAAACGGCTTTTGCGGCCGGCTCGGTGCCGCACACCAACTTAATGAACCCTTAAGCCGCTCCCGGATTTTATATCCACGGCATTTTGTAAAATCCGTTCGCACAGCGCCGCCGCCGTGGCAACCGCAATCGCGCCGAAGATGAAAAGGGCGCCCATAAAAACCCCGCCCGCGCGATCGTCTGAGTTGCCAAGCAAGATGAAAATTTCTCCCGCCGCGACGAAACCAACGGTAGCTATCGCGCAATATTTTATGGTCCGCAAAGCCTTTACGGCCTCTTGCGAGAACGCCTTATTTCGTCCGGCATATCCCAGCACCTTGAATGCTTGATAGAGCGCCATGAAAAATGGAATGGACGCGATATACGCATACGCCAGAAAGGGATCTTTGAAATAGATCGCAAAAAGCGTGGCGTGCGCGTTTCTGCCCTCAATGTGAGGCTCCCAAAGCAGGAGAGCGGCAGCGACCGCGCCCAAAAGCACGATCACCGCTTGGAGAAATATCGAGCTGCGTTTCATGCGGCGATCAAAGGGCTCATTCACCCGCATTCGCTCCGATGCGGAAACGCCCCGCCCGCAATGGCCCCGATAATGAAGAGCGGCTCCGCCCCCGAAGCCACGGCCGCGGGCAGAGGCGCGTCCGGCGGATCGTGCGAAAGGTCGCCTTCGCACGCGAAATAGCGGAGAAAGGGGCGCCGCTGATGCGTCACCTGATCGCGTATCGTCCCGCAAAGCGCCGGGTATCGCGCCTCAAGCGCGTCGAGCACCGAATTCGTCGTCGGCGGCCCGGCCACCTCGATTTCGATGTCCCCGGTCACGCCCGCGAGCGTCCGCAGGTGCCCCGGCAGCACGACTTTAACCATCGCAGCGTCTCACGCCAGGGTTTGCACTTCTACAGACAGCACCGCCGGCAGGTCGCGCACAATCGGCGCCCACGAATCGCCCGCGTCGGCCGAAGCGTACACCTGCCCGCCCGTGGTCCCGAAATAGACGCCGCACTTATCCAGCGAATCCACGGCCATCGCGTCTCGCAGCACGTTCACGTAACAATCCCGCTGCGGCAATCCCTTCGTCAGCGCCTCCCATTCGTTTCCGCCCTTGCGGCTGCGGTAGACGCGCAATTGCCCGTCCAGCGGAAAATGCTCGCCGTCGCTTTTAATCGGCACCACGTAAATCGTCTCCGGCTCGTGCGCATGCACCTCAATCACAAATCCGAAATCCGTGGGCAGGTTGCCGCTCACCTCCGTCCACAGATCGCCCGCATTATCGCTGCGCATCACGTCCCAATGCTTCTGCATAAAGAGCACGCCGGGGCGCGCAGGGTGCATCGCCATGTGGTGAACGCAATGCCCCACCTCGGCATTCGGATCGGGAATGTACTGCGAGCGCAGCCCCTGGTTAATCGGCTTCCAGTTCGTGCCTCCGTCGTCGGTGCGAAAAGCGCCCGCCGCCGAGATCGCAATGAAAATCCGCTTCGGATTGTCTTTGTCGAGCACGATGGTGTGCAGGCACAACCCCCCCGCGCCCGGCTGCCACTTCGGGCCGGTGCCGTGGCCGCGCAGCCCTGCCATTTCCTGCCAGGAATGCCCGCCGTCGGTCGTGCGGAAAAGCGCCGCGTCCTCCACGCCCGCGTAGACCGTCTCCGGGTCCGTCAGCGAAGGCTCGAGATGCCAAACCCGCTTGAATTCCCAGGGATGCTGCGTGCCGTCGTACCACTGATGCGTCGTCAGCGGCTTGCCCGTCTGGGCGCTCGTGTCATAGACGTATTTGTTGCTCTCGCCCACCGGCATCCCGTCCGGTGTTTTTGTAACGCCGCCGCCCGGCGTCTCCCACGTCTTGCCGCCGTCATTCGAGCGCTGAATCACCTGGCCAAACCAGTCGCTGCTCTGCGACGCATAGATGCGATTCGGATCCACCGGAGAACCTTTCGCGTGGTAAACAGGCCAGCCGGCGAAATGCGGGCCGCTCACCTCCCAGTGCTGCCGCTTGCCGTCCGACGAAAGTATGAACGCGCCCTTGCGCGTGCCCACCAGAACTCGAACCCTGCTCATG
>Ga0134126_10002511_pt1 | contig 23127 bp, 17 predicted proteins | sample KB31752_FD_96881 | JGI IMG/M metagenome (GOLD analysis project Ga0134126, IMG submission 96881) | Terrestrial soil microbial communities with excess Nitrogen fertilizer from Kellogg Biological Station, Michigan, USA - KB3-175-2 | ecosystem: Environmental > Terrestrial > Soil > Unclassified ... | reverse complement strand
CTGACCCAGTCCGGCCCCGACCCTGCCGGCCACGCCGGAGGTCATCCGGACGGCCACTCCCATGTCGAATTCTGCCCGTTCGGCGCGATGCCGGGCGCGGCGCCGATTTCCGATGTCCCGGCTTTCCTGCTCTCGTCGGCGGTCATCTCGCAGGCGATCGCCGAATTCGCAGCCCGGGCCCCCGGCACGCAGTTCGAGCGGGCGCACCCGGCTCGCGGTCCTCCCCTCCTCGCTTGACTTGAATCGCATCGGTTGCCCGCGCCGCTTGGGCGAGCGCCGGGCGCATCGATTCATTTCCATGCTTGGCGTTCGCTGAAGGCGAACCCTCGAGGAGTTTTCCATGAGTGCTTCCCTCCACCGCGTGGTGGTTACCGGATTTTTGCTGATGAGCGTGCCGCCCGGCGCGTGGTCTTGCGCAACCTGCGGCTGCACGCTGAGCACCGACGCCGCCATGGGCTATTCGACCGAGCCCGGCTGGCGCCTGAACCTCGAATACGACTATCTGCACCAGGACGAATTGCGCAAGGGCACCGCCGCCGCGGCGGGGGTGCCGGACGGCACGGAACTGGAGCGCGACACACTGAACCGTTACTTCACCGTGGACTTGAATTACACGCCCAACGCCGATTGGAATATCGACCTCAGGGTTCCCTATGTGGTGCGCAGCCACTCGACCTATGGTGAGTTCGACTCGACGGCGCCGCTGCCCGAGCCGAGCTATTCACGCAGCTCCAGCCTCGGCGACATCAAGCTCATCGCGAGCTATCAGGGATTTCTCGCGGCGCGCAACTTCGGCGTGCAATTGGGCGTGAAGCTGCCCACCGGCCGTTACGGCACGGCCGTCGATTTCAACCGCGGCCCGGCCGCGGGCACGCCCTTGGATGCGAGCTTGCAGCCCGGCACGGGCAGCACCGACGTGATCGTGGGTGCGTACTACCATCGATTCATCGGCGACAATGTCGAAGTCATGGCCAACGGCCAGTTCCAGGGCGCCCTCGAGGAAAGAATGGATCAGCCGGGCAATGACTTTCGCCCCGGCAATTCCACCACCCTGAGCGCCGGTGTGCGCTACGACGCCTTCCAGTCCTGGGCGCCGCAATTGCAGCTGAATTTACTGCACAAAAGCGCCGATCAGGGCGCATTGGCGGACACGCCCGACACGGTCGGCACGGTGGCTTATGTGAGCCCCGGCCTCACGGTGCGCCTGCGGCCCGCCTTGCAGGTGTATGGATTTGCGCAATTGCCCGTGTACAGCAACCTCGACGGCTACCAGCTGTTTCCCCGCTTCACGGTCAGCGTCGGCATCAGCTATGCCTTCGGGTCGGCGGGTAGATAATGCGGTGGATCAGGCGAACGCGGGAGGGCGGCCCAAAGGACGAAATTTTTTCGCCGCCGCCGCTCCGAGCGCAGCGAACACGAGCAAGACCGCCGCCTGGGCGATGGCGAACGGCGCTTCTTTTTGCGTGGGCGCCAGGGCATGAAAGAACGGCACCTTTTGAAAGGCCTGCACCACGCCGACAAAAACGTTCAGATACAGGGCGAGCACGGCGCTGACGACGTAGATCATGCGCCACGAGCCGGCAAGCCGGTACACATACAGCGCCAGCATCGCCAGGCCCAGGATGATGATCGAGATCACGCCGACGATTTCCGGGGGCCCGAAGGCGGCGATGGGGAACAGGAATCCGGTCACGCTGGTGGCCATGGTGGTGGTCAGGAATATGGACGTCATGACGGGCAGAACATGCGCGCGCAACATGGCGAGCACCACCACGATTCCGGAAACGATGCCGGCCAAACTCAGGATGACGTGAAACCGGGTGAGATCAACGACAGACATGCCGAGAATCATGGTGGGCCCCTTTTGGTTGTTATCGCGTAGCATTATCGCGCCGGCTGATTATCGCACCGACGAGGCCCGCCCAAGCGCACTCGCCGCGCTCGCCTACGGGAACCCCCAGCCTGCCGCGGCGTCGCGAGAAACCCCCTCGCGCCAGTTGACGCGAGGGGGTCCCCGCTAGAAATTATACTTCACCGCCCCGTAGAAGATGCCTCCGTTAACGCCATAGGGAGAGGTGGTCGGGTACTTGGAGCCTGCGATGAATCCCCAGGGATTTACAGTCGGATACCTATTGAGCACATTTTGAACGCCCGCGCTGAATTCCAACTTATCCGTCGCCCTAAACCCCCCCTCCAAATCCAATGTGCCCCTAGCACCGGCATCGATGCGCAATCCACCGGAATTCAGGTGGAGTTCCGTGAAGGCGCCATAATAATTACCGCGCACGGTTCCCCGCCATCGCCCCTCAACATGATCCAAGGAAATGTTTCCCTTCCACTTAGGCAGATTTTCCTCGAGCTGAATGACCCGTGTGGGGCTGAGGAGGTTGTTCGGATCATTCGGGTTATATGACGTCACGTCGGTCGCTACATAGCTGGCCAGTACATTTACCGTGGTGGAGCCTCGGCTTATCATCTTCAGCGGAATTGAGGCAACGACGTCGACGCCGCGAGTCGTCGAGGCGAAGTCGTTGGTAAAGAAGCGGAAATCTCCGATCGAGGCGTCGGCAAGATCCCCTTGGGCAATCAGTTGGGCCCTTTGCGCCGCCGTCAATGTGTAACTGGCAGACTGAGTCAGCCGATGTTTCATTTTGATCTGATAGGCATCAACTGTTACGTTCAGCGGGTCAGTCTGCACAACCATACCGACGCTGAGGCTATCGGCTGTTTCCGGCCGGAGCGCCGGCGCACCGACGAGATGGGCAACGGGGCTGGTAGGCGGGATCACACCCGTATCTATGAGGTTTCCCAGAGCGTTGACTTCCGATGTGATCGCAGTGAAATGCTCCTGTCCCGGAGAAGGCGCGTGAAAACCGGTCGCGTAAGTCGCGCGGAAGCCGAGCGCGTGAGTCAGGTGATAAATTCCAGAAAGCTTATAGGTGACCTGACTTCCCATGTCGTTGAATTTCTCGTAGCGAGTTGCCGCGGCCAGCCGCAGGTCTTCGGTTACGTCCGCGTCCAAATCAACGTAGACCGCGACGTTGTGTCGTTGCCAGTCACCCGCCTCCTGCGGCGAGTAGCCAGGATAGGCCTCCTCGAATGGGGTAAACCCTTGAGTGGAGAGTATACCGGCCTGATAGGAGTCGAGCTGGCCCGGAAGTATTTGGAATTCTTCTCTGTGCCATTCAAGGCCGCCCGCGAGGTTCAGGGGCGAGGCAAACCATGGCACGTTCAATGGATACGCCAAATCGAGATTGGCGACATTTTCGAGTTGTATTCGCGTGCCGAGGTCCCCAAAGTTGAGAGGAGATGCTGAGCCCAAGCTGGGATTCGGGCTGGTCATCACATTGAAATTGATCGAATCGCGTCCCGTCCCAAAACTCACGTCATAGGTCATACCACTGTCGGCCTTGCCTCGAAGCCCGAGTGTTCCTGATATATCGGTCAATGAACTGCCGAACAAGGGGACATAGCCGCCCGGCAGCACATTGACGAAGGCAAAGCAATTGGGATTCGACGTCGCCGCTGCCAGCAACGCCGCGGCGTTCGGCGCGTTCACGGGGACCGGCGCGCCGCAGTTGGTGCCGCCATTCGGATTCATGTTGCCGATGAGGTAGTCGCCGCCGTCGTCACTCGTGGTAAACACTCCGCCACGGGCATTGGGGCCGCGATAAAAGAAATCACTCGCAGTCTTGCGTTGTGAATAGCCGCCGAATCCGTATATCGCCGAATTGTCGCCGGCAGGGACCTCCATATTGACGAAGGTTTTCAAATTGTCCCAGACTTTCGGGGTGCCCCACCGTGGGGGACTTGGGACGTGCGTGTTGCCGGATGCCAGCAAATCCTGCATGGCGCCCAATTCCACCGAGCGCGTGGTCGCATCGGCTGCACCGTATTCAGCCGTGAATCGAAAAAATCCCGAACCCGCGATCGCCACTCCGTAGGCAGCCTGAACCTCATAATTTGCCCCGTCGCCTGCATAGGTACCGCCCGCCTTGACACCGATATGACCGCCGTCCGTACTATTATCCAGAATGAAATTGATGACGCCGGCGATGGCGTCCGATCCATACTGCGCAGAGGCGCCGTCCCGCAGCACCTGAACCTGTTTGAGTGCTGTCACTGGAATAGACGCCAGATCCGGCCCTTGCGAGCCATCGGAAATGCCCCCGGAGAAGGTCGCTATGTCCGCGGCGCGGTGCCGGCGCTTGCCATTCACCAATATCAGAGTCTGGTCCGGGGAGAGCCCACGCAAACTTGCGGGACGTATGCTGGTCGAGGTTCCGGAGAGAGGATTGTCGTTGACGTTCAAGGAGGGAACGGTGTTGCGCAACACGTCGTTTATGTCTTCGCTGGGCTGCGCGGTAAGCTGCGCGGCTCCGATTATTTGGACTGGGGCCGGTGAATCCGCAGGCGAGGCGGTGGCGCGGCGTGTCCCCGTCACGACGACCTCATCGAGAGACGCGTCCTTGGGTGAAATGCCGCTCGCGGTGGACCCCGTTTGCTGCGCGAACCCGGGGGTACAAATCAATATCGCAATGAAGAATGACGCGGCAGCCTGCAGAGACAGCAGGTGCGAGCGAGCTGTCCGCGGATTACTCCGCAACACCGATGAGTAAGCAAGCCGAATTCCGCGTGTTTTGCTTTGCATGACATCCCCTAAAATCTAGTTGTAGACGACTCCGTTTCAAGACCGGGCGTATTCCCTTACCGCACCTTGGCTTCTGGCGGAGAGGGTTGCTACCGTCGCCGCCGTTGATTGGGCGAAAACGTCCGCCACAGAACGACTCGAGTGCCTCCCCCCCGCGCCGCTCCTTTTTTTACTTGTGACAGATCGACGCATTTCGTCTAAGCGCCGATTTGATCGACACCATTATTTGTATACTGTATGCTTAATGGCGTCAAGTGATCTGTAGGAGTTTGCTTATTGGGCTGCTTTTGGCCCAGAACGAGACAAATCCAGGCTTCACGTCCATGGCAATTCGTATACAGAACACAGGACCTGGCAGTTCAGATGGTGAGAAATGATCGACTTCACCCATTGGCCAGCTTTGCTTTTTGGCGCCTTGGCCGTCCTAGCCGGCGCTCTTGTGCAGGGCAGCACCGGAATCGGACTGGGCATGATCGCGGGACCGATACTTTTGATCATCAATCCGTTCTTCGTCCCAGGCCCACTTCTCGTGCTCGCATTCATGCTCGCGAGCCTGGTAAGCGCGCGAGAATGGCGATCGATCGATCGCAAAGGACTCGCGATCGCGTTAGCCGGCCGGCTCCCTGGCAGCCTGCTCGCGGGTCTCACGATGTCGCTAATACCCCTGCCTGTTTATGAACTGCTCTTTGGCTTATTGGTACTCGGGGGCGTGTTGTTCAGCCTGACAGGTTGGCGTGTCCTCCCTACAATGCGGAATCTATTTACCGCCGGACTTGCGTCGGGTTACATGGGCACACTCACATCCATTGGTGCACCCCCGATGGCTTTGGCCTATCAGCACGGCACACCGGCCACCATACGATCGACAATGTCGGCTTTTTTCGTCGTCGGCTCGGCATTTTCAATCGCGGTCCTGACGAGCTTCGGCAGATTCGCCGCGACCCAGGTGTGGGCGAGTTTGATCTTCGTTCCACCGTTGGTCGCCGGCTTCTGGGTCTCCCATTTCGTCGTCCCACGCATGAACGCCAAGCTGATCCGATATTCGGTGCTCGCCCTGTCCGGGGTGTCGTCAGCCGTTCTAATCACGAAGGTCGTTTTATGGCATTTCCGCGGCGGCGTTTAGGCGCAGCGATGGGCTCTTTCTGCAGCACGCCCCGCCGCGGCGCGCCGGCATATATGGCGTGCGCGCATGCGGGGTAAATCGGTGCTGCGCGTGGCCGTTGGCGGCCTCGGCGCCATTGGTACAGCCATCGTGGGCACGCTGGACGCTGGAGTTCCCGGGCTCGAGTTGCGCGCAGTCTCGGCGCGCGACATTGTCAAGGCACGCGAACGACTCGGCGGTCTGCGGGCGAAACCTGCCTTCGTTCCGCTCACTGAACTGGCCGCGCTGGCCGATGTCATCGTCGAATGTGCGCCCGCGGCGGTCTATGACGACGTTGCCGGTCCAGCGATCGAAGCTGGGCGGATACTGGTCACGATGAGCACCGGCGCGCTGTTATCGCGCGAGTCTTTGATTCGGAGAGCGGAACAAACCGGCGCGCGCATCGTCATCCCTTCAGGCGGGATTCTGGGACTCGATGCGCTGCGTGCCGCAGCGGAGGGTGAAATCCACTCTGTCACTCTCATCACGAAAAAGCCCCCGCGAAGTCTGGCCGGGGCAAACTATCTGCTCGAGAAGAACATTTCCGTGCTCAATCTGAAGAGCCCCGTACTGATTTTCCAGGGCAACGCGCGCGAGGCCGCGCTTGCCTTCCCGGCGAATGCGAACGTCGCGGCGACACTGAGTCTTGCCGGTATTGGACCGACTCGGACGCGCGTCGAGATATGGGCAGATCCTGCGATCGAGACGAATGTGCAGGAACTGCGCGTGCGCGCGGACTCTGCCGACTTCGACATCAAACTTTCCAGTCATCCCCTGCCGGAGAACCCGCGAACCGGCAGCCTCACGCCGAAAAGCGCCATTGCGGCGCTGCGCTCCTTGGTGTCGCCTTTGACGATCGGCGGCTGACCGGGTCGGCGGCCGATGACGCAAGCGGCGTTCAGAATGCCAATGCCGCTCCGACCGTTCTCGGATCCACCGCCGCGGATATGATTCCTCGAGCCGGATCCGCCGCGATTACTTGCATTGCCGAGTGGATCGCCCAGCGCCCCAGTTGACGCGACTTGGGGACGAGCGAGCGCAACCGCTCGATTTCCGTTGGTTCGAACCCGGCTTCGACGCCGATCGAGTCATCCGCTGGGTTCCACTCCCAGCGCGGCGCGACCACGAGCCGACCGATATCGAATTCACCGCCGATCAACCGCGCCAGGGTCTGGGCATTCCACGGCATCTGATTGGCACCGCCCGGTGTCGCGCCCTGCAGACGCGTTCCCCCCGGCCCCGACACAGCCCAGGCGTGCAACGTCGTTGCCGGCCGGCGGCCCGCCACCGGGAAATTCGGGTGACCTTCTCGGGTGCTGAAGCCGCGGCCCGCGCGGTTGGACAGGATCAGATCGTATGGCTCGACAATCAATCCGCTGCCAAAGCGCGGATAGGAATTGGAATGAACGATCGTAACCAACGTGCCCTGACTGTCCGCCGCCGAGACCATCGACGTTCCGCTGGGATCCGCAAGTTCCCGACGTTGCCACGCTATCGCCTCGAGTACGTCTTGATAGATGGCCGCGACCGGCTGTTGAGTGGTTGCGTTGATTCGACTCATCGCGCGCAACAGCGGCGGACCATGGGTCGGCGCGGGTGTCACGAAAAGCGGCAACTCTCCCAAGGTTCCTTCGGCTGACGCCACCCACTCGGCTGCGGACGCGTTCGCCAAATCGGCGCTGGTGAGCACACCGCCCTGCTGCCGCACGCAAGCCACGATTGCCTGCCCGACGCTCCCCGCCAGGAAGGCCCCGCGATCCGTCACGAACGACTCGAGCACGGCCGCAAGGCCCGGGAGGCGTATCACCGTACCCGGAGCAATGCTCTGATTGTCGGGAAAGTATCGAGTCCCGCGGACGTTGTATCGTGCGACGAGGTCAGCCGACTCTTCGGACAGCTGTGAGCAGATCCGCGACCAGCAGAACCCATCTTGCGCCAGCCGAATCGCCGGCGCCGCAAGACGTGCCAGCGGCAATCGACCGCGCTCCGCGAGTGCGAGGTACCCCGCCGGTGCGCCGGGTACGCCGACCGACGCCGGGCCGGTTTCGCGCATCTCACCGCGTAAGACAGCGGCGGAGAGTCCCTCGGGCGCCCCGCCGATCGCGAGGAGCGCCTCCGGCCGCCGATCGTCAGCACGCCATGCCAGGGCAACGAGGTCACCCGCCAACCCGCATTTGGGCGGTAGAAGCACTGTCTCGGCGAGCGCCGCGGCTACGGCCGCGTCGTACGCATTACCTCCCGCGCGCAACGTTTCTGCCCCGATGAGCGCGGCCGTCGGTGCAGCAGCGGCAACGGCACCGCGCGGACCGCGCGCCTGACACTGTTCGGCCATGACGGGCACGGCGCCCTCAAGGCTCCAGCGGCCGGCCGTTCCGGCTTCTCCCGCGTGCTTGCTGACCATTCAATTGCTCCGTTCTCATCCGCTCGGAATTCATCCGGCGATCAACGCATTGAGAGGAGGCGGTCATCCTCGATGCGGGCTGTGTAAAGTCAGCGCGCAATGATCGCTGTAAAAATCGTAATGACCAGTATCCCGGCTCCGGACGGAACGTAATTGCGACGCACCAGCTGCGACGGCGCTATGCCGGCCACCCCCGCATCCGCGCATGCGCCAAAGCCCCATTCAACGAGCGTCATGGCGCTTGCGATGGTGACGACCTGGCCCAGTGCTGCCAGCGCTGCTACGTTCATGCCTGCCGCCCCTCCAAGCGCTCCGGCGAGCGATCCCGTGAGCGGCAGGCCGGCAAATCCTGAGCCGTTCAATGAAATTAGCGCGCTAACGAACGTGATGCCGGCGCTCAAAAGAACGGTGCTACTGCCCAGGTGGTTGCCGATATAGTTGCCAAAATCGAATAGAAAACCCGGAGTGCCCTGTCCCATTACGGCCACTGCATGCTCGGGGTTGCCCAGAAAAAAGAAGCCGGCTATCGGAATGATGGGTCCAAAGATTTTGATTGCGAACAAGAATCCGTCGCGCGTATGCGCCGCGACGCTATCCAGGGCATGAATGCCTTGGGACGCAACTGAAGTGAATACCAACAGGATGACCGCTGTCCCTCCTAGAAGCGCTGTAGCAGCGCCGCCGACGATGGCGTGTTTCGGGGTAAAGACGGCCCGGGTTACCAGCAGGACCATGACGCTCAGTAACACGATTGGGACAACGATCGCGCAAATCCGCGCGTGTCCCGTGGCGCTCGTTATGCCCGGGGGCTCGCCATTTACAGCGCCGGCCAGCAACCTCATTTCTTCCGCAGTGGGCGGCGAGAGTACACCGAGGCGCATGTCCCGGCGAATGCTAAGACAACTCAGTGAAATCGCGACGGCGCCGTAAATTAGAGAGAGCACCAGCGTGTAGGGATATAGCTCGCTCGGAGCAATGCCTGCCGCCCCTGCGGAAAGCCGTGTCGCCCCCTGGATGACGGGATCGGCGGATAGCGACATGCCGTGGCCCGCGAGATTCACGGCAACCGCCGCAGCCACCGCCGGCAGACCAACTCGCATCGCTACGGGAATCAGCACCGTGCCCACCAGCGCAACTGCCGGTGTCGGCCAAAAGAACGCCGATGCCGTGTACATGGTGACGGCCAGCACAAAAAAGGCCGACCACGGGCCCACCATGAGTTTCTTTAGTGGCGCGATCATAATCTGATCGGCGCCCTGCGCTTGGAGGGACCTCAGCATCGCGACCATGAGAGCGATAATCAATATGACATCGAAGAGCTTCGTGCCGGCGTTCAGCAACGCTTTGAATATGACCTGTACAGCATAGATCAGGCTGTTGAGAGCGCCGTCACCCCGGTGGGAGAGCAGGGCTACCAGAAAAATTCCGACAATCGATGGAATAATGACACCTTTGCGCAGGGCCACGCATCCCAGGATAGCTACCACCGACAGCAGAAAGGCCCAGTGCGCCGCCGTAAAATTGATCACTTGCATAGGGTTGAAAACGCCATATTTTAGTTTTGCAAGACATCCGAGGTGTTCTGTATACAGTATGTCCCTTTGAGAGGCAATTTAACCTGCCCAATGGCCGATCTGCCCCCTTCGGTTTGCTCAGCCGAGATCGACGGCGCCGGGCAGGAACGCCGGTGTTGTCGCGCGTTTGCCCCGTGATCGGAGGCCCCCTGCATTTGACCGGGCGCACCATGGAACACCCCGGATCGAGAAGACGGTATACTCCAGCCGATCATGAGGAACGAATCCGCTGAGGTCCCTTCGAGCATCGGCACCAGCCACGAATCGCTGAATGCAGCCGTGACTCGCTCGCTGCGCGAGGCGATCGTCAAGGGCAAATTCAGGCCGGGTGAACGGCTTCGGGAACCAGCGCTCGCGAGGATGTTCCAGGTATCGCGTAATCCCGTGCGCGAAGCTCTGTTGGCGCTGAAGGCCGAAGGGCTGATTGAAACCAGCCCGCGCCGGGGCGCCCGCGTACGACTGGTGTCGGAGACCGACGCCGCCGAGATTATCGAGTTGCGTGTCGAACTCGAACGCATCAATGCGCGTCATGCCGCCCAGCGGTGCGATGACGAACTGCGGCGCGCGCTCAGCGAACTCGTCGAAGCGGGGAACGAGGCGGCCCAGACCCAGAATACGGACCTCTTGCGCGAGCTGAACGACCGGTTCCACGATATCGTCGCGGATGGCGGGCGCAATCGATACGTTGCCGACTACGTGAGAACTCTTCGTGAGAAGACTCTTTGGTTGTTTGCTTCCGCGCGGACGGAGCGCGTCGTCGAGTCTTGGCACGAGCACGCCGCGATCGCGAAATCCATCTTGGCGGGGGACGCCGAATTGGCTGGGTTGTTGGCTGCCCGTCACGTGCAGGGCGCCGGCGAGATGGTGCGTGCAGAACTCGGCAACGAGCAGGTCAGCGGCCTAGACGACTTGGCACCGGTGCCGTGACCCCGATTCGATTGCGCTGACGGGGCCCTCGGACACGTACGCGAGCAGGCGTGATCCCCCTTGACGAATTGCCGTCATGTCTACAGTATACATATTTTCACGAAACAACTTCGGCAGTGACCGGAAGGAACCTTCGCACAATGATCAACAAGAACGTGTTGAGCCTGAGCGACGCTCAGCTTCTTCTCGATGCCGCCCAGAAAAAGTCCGAGGAATTGGGCGGAATGCATGTCATCTGCATTGCAGATGACGCCGGCTACCCGATCGCGTTGCGCCGCTTGGATAAGGGGAAGGTCACGAGTGTTCAGATCGCCGAAAACAAGGCGTTCACGGCCGCGGCACATCGGCGCATCACGCACACCTTCACGAACACCTTTCCAGGCGAGGAAGCCTGGGGAATCTTCACTCAGCACGGTGGCCGTATCACGGTTTTCGTGGGCGGATACCCGATTTACGTCGATGGCAAAGTCGTCGGCGGCATTGGCGTCTCCGGGGGAAACGGCAAGCAGGACATCGCGGTCTGTGAGGCCGCCATCGAGGCGTTCGCGGCATTCATGAAACAGTCGGGCGGCGGGATTGTCACCATCCCCGAGGCTGCGAAGAGCGCATGAATGCCCATCTGAATTACATTGGCGGCGCCTGGGTTCCCGCCCAGGCCGGCGGTACGTTCGAGCGGCGCAACCCAGCAGACAGCAGCGACCTCATCGGCGTCTTCCCGGCATCCGCGGCTGCCGATGCCGTCAGCGCCGTTGACTCGGTCAGAAAGTCCCGCCGCGAGTGGGCGAGTTTGGACCCAGAAGCGCGTGCACGCGTGCTTGAAAAGGCAGCTGACATCATCCTGCAGCGGGTCGAGGCACTTGCACGGGATCTCACCCGGGAAGAAGGCAAGATTATTGGTGCTGCGACCCAAGAATGGCGCAGAACTTCCGCTAACTTCAGGTTATACGCCGGGGAGGCTCACCGCATTCGGGGAGAAACGTTCCCCGTCGCAGGACCGGGACTCGTGCTGTCGACCCGGGAGCCTGTGGGCACCGTGCTTGCAATAACGCCTTGGAATTTTCCGGCGTCCATTCCTTCACGCAAGATCGCGCCGGCGCTGGCCACCGGCAACGGCGTGATCTTCAAGCCATCCGAGGTGACGCCGCTTGCGGGACAGCGTTTGGTCGAAATCCTGCTCGAGGCCGGCCTCCCCGGCGGCGTCATCGCGCTCGTGCAAGGCCGTGGTCAAGACGTCGGCGAAGCACTGATCACGGCCGATTCGGTCAACGCGGTCACGTTCACCGGATCCTATCCCACGGGCTGCCGGATCCATCAGCTCGCGGGTCCCGGCAAGCGGCTGCAGCTCGAGATGGGCGGCAAGAACCCCTGTGTCGTGCTCGACGATGCGGATCCGGTCCGGGCGGCCGAGATCGCCTGTCAGGGGGCGTTCTCACTGACAGGGCAAGCCTGCACTGCGACCAGCCGGGTCCTGGTCGTCGGCAACCTGTATGCCGACGTCGTGCGGGAGGTCATCGCGAGAGCGAGGGGCTTCAGGATCGGCAACGGACTCGACCCTGGCGTTACGATGGGACCGCTCGCGAATGAAGTCCAGTATACGAAAGTGCGTGAAATGATAGAGGTAGGCAAGGCGGAATCGCTCTCCGTCGCGCTTGGCCCGGATGACCTGCGAACGGTATTGCCCTCCTCGGGGTACTTCGTCGCCCCGACGATCTTCGTCGACGTACCGCCGGAATCCCGTCTCTCACGAGAGGAGATATTCGGTCCGGTGATGTGCATCTCCCGCGTTTCCAGCTACTCAGAAGCCCTGGAACAGGCTAATGCCGTCGACTACGGCCTGGCGGCGTCGATCGTCACACGGGACCTCGGTCGCGCACTGTCCTTTGCGCGAGACATCGAGGCGGGGATCGTCAAGGTAAACGCCGCCACCGGTGGAGTCGCGCTATCCGCACCATTCGGCGGCATCAAGCATTCCAGCAATCAGACCAACAAAGAACAGGCCGGCCATGGTGTGATGGACTTCTACATGCAAACAAAAACCGTCTATCTCGCCGGTTGACCGAGGCCCCTGTACCTGCCGCCGAGGCGCGGGTGGCGGCTCATGATCCGAAGCCTGCCGTGGCGCCGCCGTCGACCCGAATCAGCGTGCCCGTTATGTACGCGGCCCGCTGACTGCAAAGGAACGCTGCGGTGTCTGCCAATTCCTCGGCTCGACCAAGCCTGCCGAGCGGAACACCGGCCAGATGCCGCTCGGAGATCTCCTGCTCGGTCGACCCGTCCTTCTTGGCCAGAAACGAACGGAATCGGTGATAGGCCGGCGTGTCGAACCGACCCGGTACAATGACATTGACCAGTACATCCGGAGCGAGTTCGAGCGCGAGCGAACGCGCTGCGGCGACAATTCCGCTTCTGAAAACCGATGACAACGCCAGTTCCGTCGAGGCTTCCACCACGGTGCGCGCGGCGACGAAAAGCAAGCGGCCGGAGCCCGCTGCACGAAGCCATGGAGCGGCGGCAAGCGCAGCATCAAGTGCCGGCCGCAGCATCGACATATAGGCGTTCTGCCGCGACGTGCTGCTGGAGGCTCCAAGCCCGCCCGGAGCTCCGCCACCCGTGTTGACCACCAGAATATCGAGCCCATCGAGCGCCCTGGCGGATGTCTCGACGATTCGAACGGCTTCTCCTTCGCACGTCAGGTCGCCGGCCATCATGCCGGCCGCGCCCACATCCTCGAGGGTCTGTTTGAGTCGGGTCTCGTCACGCCCTGCGACGACGACCCGCGCACCTTCCGCGGCGAGTCTCGCCGCAATCGCTTTACCTAGACCCGAACTCGACCCTAGAACCAGCGCGCGCCTTCCCTGTAGTCCGAGGTCCATCGCTCACTTCACGGCGACGTAGATCTGGCCGTCTGTTTCGCGAACAGGGTATGTCTTGACCGCTTTCGAGGCGGGTGGATTGATGGGCTCGCCCGTCGCGAGATCGAACACCGACCCATGACAAAGACACGTAAGGCCCCCATTCTGAACCTTACCCGAAGACAGGTGGCAGGCCAGATGCGTACAGAGATTGTGCAGGGCATAGACCTTGCCGTTGAGCCGGGCGACGGCCAGTTCAACCCCCGCCACGACGATCCGCCGAACGCCGCCTTCGCAGACCTGCCCACTGCGCGCAGCGCGGTGGAATTCGCCGTCTGCCGGCACCCGTCCGCTGGCGTCCGCGGCCGCTTGTGTTCCGGCACCATCGTCCAACAAACTGCCGAGGTCCACGTCTTCGTCCCGCAGCGTCTTGGCGTCAACCGTGACTCCCGCCGACAGCAGCAGCTTCACGGCTGAGATGTCTCCGCCCCGATTCAAGCCGAACGCAGCCGATACCTTGCCTTTCTCGAGATAGAAGGCCACGAAACTGCGTTCCTCGAGCGAGCCGCGAATCACGATATCGTCCCGTTGCGACACATGCCCTACGTACTGAAGACTATGACCATACTGGTCCGACCAAAACCAATGCGGATCGTCGTATCGCGTGTGGCCGCCCAACATGTTCATGGCCGCGACCGCGCCCTGGCGAGTTGCGTTGTCAAAGTGCTCGACCCGGAGCCGACAATCGAACAGCGGATGGTAGTGATTGGCGACGTCGCCGGCGGCGTAGATACCGCGGGCCGTCGTGCGGCAGAATTCATCCACCCGAATGCCGTTCCCGACCGTAATTTCCGTGGCTTTCGCGAGGTCGACATTCGGCAAGATGCCGATGCCTACGACGACAATATCAGCTTCGATCGTGCCGCCGTCGCGTGTCGTGATGACGGCTCCGGATTCGGCGGCCTTGATCTTCTCGATGAACACGCCACAGCGAAGGTCGACGCCGTTCTCCCGATGGAGGGACCCGCAGACCGCACCGATGGTCTCACCGAGCACCCGTTCGAGCGGGGTCTTCATCGCCTCGATGAGCGTTACCTCCGCGCCCAAAGTCCGCGCACAAGCGGCAAGCTCCGAGCCGATGAAACCGGCGCCGACAATCGCTACGCGGAGGCCGGGTCTGAGCTTCCGGCGGATGCGACCGGCATCGTCGAGGGTGCGCAGGTACAGGATCGACTCGCTGTCGGCACCGGGAAAGCGCCGCGGCGTACCACCGGTTGCAATCAAGACCGCATCGGCTTTGAGAGCCCGCCCGTCGTCGAGTTCGACATCGAGGCTCGTCCTGTCTATCCGGACCGCGCGGCGGCCGAGTTCGAGTTTCACGTTGTTATCGGCGTACCAGGCGGGACGCACCGACCCGATGTCCTCCAGCGTTGATTCGCCGAGCAGATACTCTTTCGACAGGGGTGGCCGCTGATAGGGCGCGTGCGATTCGTCGCCGACGATGATGATCTCGCCGTCGAATCCAGACTCGCGGAGCGTCTGGGCGGCCGAAACGGACGACTGCCCGCCTCCGACCAGGACGAATGCCCGCGCCTTGCTCATCCGGGCTCCCCTGAGTCGTGTGCGGGCGTCGGAGGACTCGTCCGTACTTGCGGCTCGAGTTTGACGTACACGACATCGCCTTCGACCCGCACCGGAAATACCGGCTGGCACTTCGCCCACTGATCCGCCCAGCCGGTCGTCAGGTCGAAGGCCCACTGATGACCGGGGCAGACGACCCTGCCCTTGAATACCAGTCCCTGGGAAAGATGGCTGCCTTTGTGCACACAGATGTCGGCGAGCGCAAACACCTTTCCGTCCACGTAGAAGAGCGCGATCGCAATATTCTCGACGATTACCTTGAGCCGCTTGCGCAGTCGAAGGGGCGCAAGCTCCGTGGCTTTGATCCAGTCAGTCAAGTGGAGGAGCCTTCATGAACACGCGCTGCAGGCAGGCAGCGCGCTTGGGTTCCATGCATCGATCTGGCGTTTACACCGAGCCAATCGCAGCGACTTCGGAGTTCGAATGCTCGAAGTCCTTGACGTAATAGTCGTAAAGAGCCTTCGTATACGAGAAGCGCATGTCAGCCGCATCCCGGATCGCTTCGAGACACGCCTGCTGAAGCTCGGGTGTAGTCGCGTTGCTCAACACGATCTCGTAGCCTCGCTCGCCGTGCACCTCGTCGGACGTAATGTGGAGCTCGAAGAACTCCGCCTCATCCTCGGAGAATCCGTACTTCTCGAGAAGGGGCGGATACTGCCGCCGATAGATATCGGGAACTTGTGATTCGAGTCCAACGACCAGCGCGGCCGTGGCGACGACCCAGTTGGCGCGAATCGCGGTTGCGTAGCACCAACCCTGCAGACCGCGCGTTACGGGGCTCATATTGCGCGGATCGGTGACGCGAGCCCGAGTTGTTCCACAGGCTTCGGCGAAGCGGATCAGCATATCCGTATGCCGAACGTCCGCGAGTTCCTCCTCGTACATGTTCTGCAGGAGGAAATCCTTCGCTTCGGTCGCGTGGTCCGGCGCATTGGCATATATACAAGCGAGGTAGTCCGCAAACGGGCCCACGTAGTGATAGTGATTCTCGGCCCAACGGGCGAATTGTTGGCGCGTTAGCGTGCCGTTCGCCCACGCCACGCTGAACGAGGCGTCCTTGGCCTCGCGTCCCTGCATGGATTCCTTGATCGCGGCGCGAAATTGAGCCCTGTCCATCAATGATGCCGCCACACGGGCACCCGCGAGTTCCGAATTGCCGAGCGCAGCCACCATTGCAGATCTCCTTTAAAGCCTGAACTTAATGTATACTGTCTACAAAACAGCGTCAAGTCGTTTACGAGGTCCTGAGGCCAACCGTCGCTCAATAATCCGCGGTACCGATAGTGGGGTCACGGCCGACCCGCTGCCAGCGGGTTAGTAAACAGGACGTGACAAGTTGCTCTGAGAACGTATGAGCCATATGACCGTACCCGGTTGATTCGGCAGACCGCCACTGCCGCAATTGACTCGGCCGGTGTTCGCAGGCGGCGATGCAGCCGTGAGTTTACGGCATTGTCCCGCGCATGACCCGGCTTTGGTTCTAAGGGTGGCGCTGCGGTTCGCAGCGGCGCACGCAAAGGCGCTTTTTATTCTCGGCGCTTCAGGCTCATAGTTACGCCAGCGGTCTGCGCAGCGAGCAATCAATTCACAAGATGGACGCGGACTTGCAGCCCGGCACCGGTCAGCGCCGGGATCAGCTATGCCTTCGGCGGGCGCGGCGGCTCGCGCAGGTAGGGGAAATCCTTGGTCGAGCGCGGTTCGGCGATATGGAAGCCTTGGGCGTAGCCGATTCCCAGCCGGCCGAGCTCGGCCAGCACCTCATGCGACTCGACCCGCTCGGCGATGGTCTGTATGCCCATGGTCCGGCCGACCTGGCTGATGGCCTCCACCATGCTGCGATCGATGCGATCGCGCGTGACGTTCTCGACGAATTGTCCGTCGATTTTCAAATAGTCGACGGGCAGGGTTTTCAAATACATGAACGAGGACAGCCCGCTGCCGAAATCATCGAGCGCGAAGTGGCAGCCGCGCGCCTTCAACTCGCGCATGAAATAGACCACATTGCCCAGGTTGGCGATGGCGGCGGTTTCCGTGATCTCGAAGCACATCGCGCCCGCGACCAGATCCTGGCCGCTCAGTTCCGCGATCAGGTACTCGAGGAAACGCTCATCGTTGAGCGAGGTGCCCGACAGATTGACCGCGATGGTGAACGGCTTGATACCGGAGCCCATGCGATGCACCAGCCGGTCGAGGGCCTGGCGCACCACCCAACGGTCGATGGACGGCATGACATTGTAGCGTTCCGCCGCCGGTATGAATTCGGCCGGCGTGACCAGCACGCCCGATTCGTCGCGCAGGCGCAGCATGAGTTCGAAATGTTCCCGGGCCGCCTCGCCCGAGGCGCCGGCGCCGATGGGCACGATGGGCTGGTAGAACAGCTCGAAGCGGCTCTCGTCGCAGGCGCGCGCGAGTTTCGACACCCAGTGCATTTCGCGATGCCGCTCGGGCACGTCATCGGGCTTGTACAGCTGCACGCGATTGCGGCCCAGGTCCTTCGCCGAATAGCAGGCGACGTCGGCGGCGCTCATGACATTGGCCACGGTGGGCGTCTCGCCGGTGATTTCGACGATGCCGATGCTCGCGCCCACCTCGAGCACGCCGTCCTGCCAGTTGAAGCGGAAATCGCGGATGGACTGGCGCAGGCCCTCGGCGATGCGCACCGCCTGATCGAGCGAGCAGTTCTGCAATAGAATCCCGAACTCATCGCCCCCGAGCCGCGCCAGGGTGTCGCCGGCGCGCACCCGCGATTGCAGCACGCCGGTGATCTGCTTGAGCAGCTGATCCCCCGCCGGGTGTCCGCAGGTGTCGTTGACCAGTTTGAACTGGTCCAAATCCAGGTACAGCAGGGCGTGGCGGCTCGCATCGTGGCGCGCGCTCTCGACCGCGGCGTTCAGGCGATTCTCGAACTCGCGCCGATTGATCAATCCGGTCAGGGCGTCGTGGCTGGCCTGGTAGTGCAGCGCCCGATGCAGACGGCGCTCCTTGCTCACGTCGTGGAACACCATGACCGCCCCGATGAGATTGCCGGCACGGTCCCGGATCGGCGCCGCGGAATCTTGAATGGCGAGTTCCTGGCCGCGGCGGTTCAGCAGCACGGTGTGTTCGGCGAGACCGAGCATTTGGCCCTCCCGCAGGCAGCGCATGATGGGGCTTTCGCCCGCTTCCCGGGTGGCCTCATCGACGACGGTGATGACTTCGCCGATCAGCCGCTCCTGGGCCTCGCGGCTCTCCCATCCCGTCAGGCTCTCGGCCACCGGATTCATGTAATCGATGCGCCCCTCCGAGTCGGTGGTGATCACCGCGTCGCCGATGGATTGCAGGGTCACCTGGGCGCGCTCCTTGGCCTGGAACACCGCGGTTTCCGCTTTCTTGCGCTCGGTGATGTCGCTGAGCGTGCCTTCATAGCCGACCACCCGGCCCTGGCTGTCGTGCACCACGCGGCTCGAGTCCATGACCACCAGCATGGAACCGTCCTTGCGGCGCAATACGTATTCCTCGTTGCGCAGCTCGCCCTCGCGCTCCACGCGGCGCACGAAGGTGTCGCGGTCGCTCGGATACCAGTACAGGTCGACCACAGGCACTTCGCACAGTTCGGCGGCCGAGCCGTAGCCCATCAGGTTCACGAAGGCGGGATTGGCGACCAGAATCCGGCCGTCGCGCGATGTCTGGTAGACGCCCTCCATCATGCTCTCGAACAGGCCGCGAAATTTCACCTCGCTGGCGCGCAGCGCGTCCTCGGCGCCGCGGCGCTCGATGGCGATGCCGGCGATCTGCGCCATGCGCGACATCAGCTCATGATCCCGCGCCGACGGGATGCCGGGCTGGCGCCGGTAGGCCGCGAAGGTTCCGACCACGCGGCCGTCCGAGGCGTGGATGGGCGTGGACCACGCGGCCCTCAATGCGGCATGCCGCGCCGCCTCGCGCCGGTGCTCCCACAGCGCGTCCGACTCGATGTCGGCCACCGTGATTTGCCGCGCCAGATACACGGCGGCGGCGCAGGAGCCGTAGCGGATGGCCACCGGCGCGCCATCCATGGCGGCCACGAATTCGCGCGGCAGATTCGGCGCCACGCCGAAATTCAAGGTCTGTGCGCCGGCGTCCAGCAGGTTGATGGCGCAGAAGCTCTCCGCCATGACCCGCTCGATGAGTTCGCAGATCGCATCCAATGCCGCGGACAGCGGCGCGTTCGCCGCGATTTTTTCGAACACCCGGCGCTCGCCGGCCGCGATGGCGTCGGCACGCTTGCGCTCGGTGATGTCGATGATGCTGGCGCGGATCAGCCGCCGATTCGAGCTCGGCAGGCGCACGAAGCGTACTTCGCAGGGCATGGTCTGGCCGTTGGAATCGCAGTGCACCCATTCGAACACCGGCGCCTCGCCGGCCAGCGCGCCCTCGATGAAGCCGCGCGGCACGCCGAAGGACGGCATGCCGTCGCCCTGGTGCGATGGGCTGATCTTGTCCGGGCCGCTGCTGAGCAGGGTCTCGCGGGACATCTTGAAAAAACGGCAGGCGTTGTCGTTGACGTCGACGAATTTGCGCAGGTCCACGTCGAAGACCACGATGACCTCGGGCGCGTGCTCCACCAAGGTGCGGTAGCGCGCCTCGCTGTCGCGCACCGACTGCTCGGCCAGATGCCTTTCGGTGGTGTCGCGGATGCTGACGATGTAGCCGTCGCGCCAATTCAGCTTCGCCTTGCTGACCGCGATCTCGACCGCGACGCGATTGCCGCCCTTGGCGCGCCCGAAGGTCTGGTGCGCGGCCAGATCGACGTGCGTATCGTCGATTTTGACGGCAAAGCGCTCGAGGAACTCGCGCGGACCGCGCGCGTCGATGTCCGGCAGCAGAAACTGCAGCGAGCGGCCGAGAATCTCCGCGGAGGTGTAGCCGAAAATCCGCTCGCCGGTGGGATTGAAGGTTTCGATGTGGCCGGCATCGTCCACGGTGACGATGGCGTCCTTGACGTTGTCCAGGATGGCCTGCAGATGCGAGGCGGTCTGTTCGCGGATCTCGCGCGTGAGCGCCTGCGCCTCGTCGGACATGAGCTGCATGGAGCGCACGACGCCGCGCCGCTCCCCGTCGATGCGGTCGTAGTGCGCGCTGACGGTCTTGAGCAGCGTCGGCAAGTCCAGTTCGCCGCCCCGGCCCCTCGCCTCGGCAATTTGGCGCTCCAGCAGGTGATTGAGATCCTCCGCCGGCGGGGGTGGCTCGCTACGAATTGCGGCCGCGATATCGCGTGACAAGTCCTGAGATCTCCCGCACTGAAGCAACGGCGCATTGGCACCGAAAGTCCTCAGATGTTAGGGCGATCCCGCAACGGCGGTGTGACGGGGGTCTCGGTTCGGCCAATAATCGGTTAAATAATCTAGGAGCCCTGATCGGCGGTTTCGCGCTCCGAGCGCTTGCGCTCGTTTTCGCGCAAATTGCGCTTGCGCAGGCGGATGGACGAGGGCGTCACTTCGATGAGTTCGTCGTCGTCGATGAACTCCATGGCCTGCTCGAGCGAGAAGCGGATGGGCGGCGTCAGCACCACGTTCTCGTCCTTGCCGGCGGCCCGCATATTGGTCAGTTTCTTGCCCTTGAGCGGGTTCACCACCAGGTCGTTGTCGCGATTGTTGAGCCCGATGATCATGCCTTCGTACACCTCCTCGCCGGGGCCGATGCACAAGCGGCCGCGCTCCTGCAGGCTGAACAGCGAGTAGGCCAGCGCCACGCCCTGGCCGTTCGCGATCAGCACGCCGTTCGGGCGCTGGCCCAGCTCGCGCTGCACCACCGGGCCGTAGTGATCGAACACATGGTGCAGCAGCCCGGTACCCCGGGTCATGGTCCGGAACTCGGTCTGAAATCCGATCAGGCCGCGCGACGGCACCATGTAGTCCAGGCGGATTCGGCCGCGGCCGTCCGCCTGCATGTCCTTGAGCTCGGCGCCGCGGCTGCCCAGCGCCGACATGATGTCGCCCTGCGCGTCGGCGTCGGCGTCGACGGTGACTTGTTCGTAGGGTTCGTGCGCCGCGCCGTCGATCTGCTTGATGACCACGCGCGGCCGCGATACCGCCATTTCGTAGCCTTCCCGGCGCATGTTCTCGAGCAGCACCCCCAGGTGCAATTCACCGCGGCCGAACACCACGAACTTGTCGGGGTCCGCGGTCGGTTCCACGCGCAGCGCCACGTTGTGAATGGCCTCGCGGTCCAGGCGCTCGCGGATCTGCCGGCTGGTGACGAACTTGCCGTCCCTTCCCAGGAAGGGCGAGGTGTTGACCTCGAAGGTCATGCTGATGGTCGGTTCATCGACGGTGAGGCTGGGCAGCGGTTCGGGCTTGGCCGGATCGCACAGGGTGTCCGACACTTTCGGTTCCGCGATGCCCGCGAAGGCGACGATGTCGCCGGCGCTGGCGGCCTCCACCTCCACCCGCGTCAGGCCGTGAAAGCCCAATATCTGGGTGATGCGCTCGGCGCGCTGCTTGCCCTCGCGATTCACCACGGTGACGGCCATGCCGCGCTTGAGCGTGCCGCGCTTGATGCGGCCGATGCCGATGGCGCCGACATAGCTCGAATAGTCGAGCAGCGTCACTTGGAGCTGAAGCGGACCGTCGGCGTCCACGTCCGGCGGCGGGCAGTGTTCGACGATGGTTTTGAACAGCGGCTGCATGTCGCCCTCGCGCACCGTCGAATCCAGGCCGGAGAAACCGCGCAGCGCCGAGGCATACACCACCGGGAAATCCAGCTGCTCGTTGGTGGCTCCCAGCCGGTCGAACAAATCGAAGGTTTGATCGAGCACCCAGCCCGGGCGCGCTTCGTCGCGGTCGATCTTGTTGATGACGACGATGGGCCGCAGGCCGTGCTTGAAGGCCTTCTGGGTCACGAAGCGGGTCTGGGGCATGGGCCCGTCCACCGCGTCGACCAGCAGCAGCACGCAATCGACCATGGCCAGCACGCGTTCGACTTCGCCGCCGAAATCGGCGTGTCCGGGGGTGTCGACGATGTTGATGCGAAAGTCGCCCCAGGTGATGGCCGTGTTCTTCGCGAGAATGGTGATGCCCCGCTCGCGCTCCAGATCGTTCGAATCCATCACCCGCTCTTGCAGGTCCTTGCGCGCATCGAGAGTTCCGGACTGCCGTAGCAGCTGATCCACGAGCGTGGTCTTGCCGTGATCGACGTGCGCGATGATGGCGATATTGCGAAGTTTCTGAGTCACTGGGGAGGCCCTTGAAGGAAACCGCCCATTATAGAGCCTTACGGGGGCTCGCGCCGGGGTTTCAGTGCTCGACGATCAGGGGGACGGAAAATACCCGGGAGTCGGTCATTTCACCGTGTTTCAGCGACACCGTCAAACCCAGCAGCAGCACCCCCTCGGCCGCCGGCGTGACCTCGATGCCGTGACGGTACACCTCGCCCGCCGCCACCGGGCCCGCGGTGAACGCCTTGGCGCCCGGGAGCACGGTCAAGCCCTCGACCCCGGTCATCTCGACGTTCGCGGCGTCGGCGTCGATTTGCGGCACGAGCGCGATGTCGATGGCCAGCGGCTGCCCGAGCACGGGCCGCTGCTTGAGATCGAATTTCAAGGACACGGGCAGTTCCGACTTGCCCACGCTGGCCGCCTCCACCATGCCTGAGGTCTGTTCGGCCGCGCTCGGCCCCTTCTTGACCGGCACGGCGGTGCTGACCCGCGGCGTCGCCGGCGCGGGCGGCGGCGACGCCCCCGAGTCTCCATGGCAGGCCGCCAGCGCCGTGACGGCGCCGAGTGCGGCAATTCGCACGAGTTTCATGGCGCTATGATCACCAAATATGGCCGCGATCACAACTCGAGCGGCGGGGCGAGCACCGCCGCCAGCTGATCGTACAGAGCCCGGTAGTGATCTTCCCAATAGCGCGGCTCGGCAAACCAGGGGAAAGCCAGGGGAAAGGCCGGGTCGTGCCAGCGGCGCGCCAGCCAGGCCGAATAG
>Ga0134126_10002509_pt1 | contig 23128 bp, 18 predicted proteins | sample KB31752_FD_96881 | JGI IMG/M metagenome (GOLD analysis project Ga0134126, IMG submission 96881) | Terrestrial soil microbial communities with excess Nitrogen fertilizer from Kellogg Biological Station, Michigan, USA - KB3-175-2 | ecosystem: Environmental > Terrestrial > Soil > Unclassified ... | reverse complement strand
TCTGCGCCAGTTGCCGCGGACGCTTCGACTTGCGCTTGTTGTGGCGCAGCCGCAGCTGGCTTTGCCGGCGCTTGTTCTGCCGGCGCTGCGACTGCTGGCGCGGCTTGCGAGCCAACTTGCGAGGCAACTTCAGCCTTTGCGGGCGCGGCTGCGCCGCCGTCAAGCACCGCGACCGTAGTGTTTATTTCAACAGTGTCGCCTTCCTTGAAACGGATCTCAGTTAAAGTTCCGGCCGCGGGCGAGGGAATTTCCGCGTCAACTTTGTCCGTCGAAATCTCGAACAGTGGTTCATCGCGCTCGACGCGGTCGCCCACCTGCTTCAGCCACTTCGTTATCGTTCCCTCGGCGATGGATTCACCCATCTGCGGCATTACAACTTCTGTACTCATAAGTTCTCCAGATCAACTCCAGATCTTCGTCTCTCAACCATCGACTGCCCACGACTATTCAGCAGTAGTTGGATCGATGACGGTCTTGATTTCTGAAATACGATTCGCGGGAAAGCCACCCTGGGCCGCATGCTCACGGATCATTTCTTCGTTCGGCGAAATATACACACAGTAAACTTTGTCGCCGGTTACGTAGCTCTGCACCCACTGAATCTGTGGACCCAGCTTCTGCAAAACGTTACATGACGTCTGCGCTACGCCATGCAGCTCTTGCGTCGATAGATTTCCCGCGCCGGGAATCTCACGTTCGATTAGAAACTTTGGCATAACTCAACTCCCCTTCTCAATTTCAGATCTCAAATTTGAGATCTCAGATCCCAGAGTCCGATTCTCAATACGCAGCCAGCTTTCTGGCCGCGTCCAACACGTCTTTCGTCTGGGGCAAATAATAGTCTTCCAGCGGCGGCGAATAAGGGACCGGCGTATCGATCGACGCCACTCGCAACACCGGCGCGTCCAGCCATTCAAAAGCCTCTTCCGCTATGGTGGCCGCAATCTCACCGCCAATGCCGCCAGTGCGCGACGCTTCGTGCAACACGATCGCTTTGTTTGTCTTCTTAACGCTCGCGAGAATAGCCGCTTTATCGAGCGGCGCCAGCGTCCGCAGATCTATCACCTCGATATCCAGCCCTTCCTTCTCGAGCTCCTCGGCAGCATCCAGGGCCGTCAGGACCATGGCGCCGAAGGTGATGATTGAAAGGTCGCGCCCTTCGCGAGCTGTTCGCGCCTTGCCTATCTCGACGATGTAGTCGTCCGCCGGTAACTCTTCGCGCAAGCGTGGCAATCGATAAAGCTTTTTGTGCTCAAAATACAAAACCGGATCGGGATCGCGAATCGCCGCCTTGATAAGTCCTTTTGCGTCGTAGGCAGTTGAAGGCTCCACTACCTTCAGTCCAGCAGTATTCAGAAAAAAAGCTTCAGCGTTGATGGAGTGAAAGGGGCCAGAGCGCACGCCCGAACCGCAGGGACCACGGAAGACGGCGGGAATGTTCGCGCCCCAGCGATAACGACACTTTGCAGCGTAATTGGTAAGCAGATCGAAGCCGGCGGAAATGAAATCAATAAACTGAAACTCCGCCACTGCCTTCATCCCCATCAACCCAGCACCGCAGGCTGCGCCCACAATCGCCGCTTCCGAAATCGGCGTATCAATAACGCGCCCCGAACCAAACTCATCGAGCAGACCGTCCGTAACTTTGAACGCACCGCCGTAAGCCCCGACGTCTTCGCCAATCACGAAAACCGTCGGGTCACGTTCCATCTCTTCCCAAATTCCCTGACGAATGGCTTCAAGCAGAGTAGCCTGACCACCTCGCTCAGGGCGCGCAGATTTGTGTTCTTTCTTAGTCGCAGTCGTCATTTACTTGATGATGATATCGTCGTCAGCCGGTGGCGCCGCGCCGGCAGATCCGTTCTCGCCATCCTCAGCTTCGCTCTTCTCTTGTTCATCATTTTCATTCTCAGAGTCTTGTTTTTTGTCGTCACTCATGTCGGGTTCCTCCCTGGTAGTTAAGAGTGAAAAGTGAAGAGTGAGAAGTCCAAAAGGGTCGACTGAGCCGCCACTTTTCACTTTTCACCTTTTACTCTTCACTGCATTTAATCCTTCAGAACTTCGGGCCGAAAAGCCGGCGGCACAATCGTGTTATCGAAAACCCCGTAAGCAGCCTGTTCAGCTTCCGGCATTGGCGATGATTCGGCCCAGGCGCAATCTTCTTCAATCTCGCGCAATACACCGGCGGTTATTTCGTCCATCTTTTCCTGGGTCGCAATTTTTCGCTCAAGCAGATATTTTTCGTAACGATCGATCGGATCGTTGTGTTTCTCCCACCATTCGATCTCGCCCGCGGGCACGTAACGCTGGTCGTCGTGTTCCGCGTGTCCTCGCCGGCGGTAAGTCTTGGCCTCAATCAGCACGGCGCCGCCACCCTGTCGCGCAAAGTCCGCTGCCCGTTTTGTTACTTCATAACAGGCCACCACATCATTGCCATCAACTATCGACGCCGGGATGTTGTAGCCGGCGGCTTTCTCAGCCAGGTCTCTGACGGCTGTCTGCAAACTTGTCGGAGTGGAGTAAGCATAGTGGTTGTATTCTGCAACCACGATGAGCGGCAGCTTCTGGACAGAGGCAAAGTTTAGTCCTTCGTGAAAGGCGCCGGTGCTCATCCCGCCGTCACCTATGTAAGCAATCGCCACGATCGGCTTCTGTTGCATGCGCGCGCCCAGCAGCACGCCGGTCATCACCGGAATCATGTCGCCCAGATGCGAGATTGGTCCGATGAAGCCTTTGCTCATATCGCCGAAGTGAATGTTTAGATCGCGCCCGCCCGATGGTCCCCAGGCCTTGGCCATATACTGCGCGAATATTTCCCGCGGGCGAATTCCCTTCACCAGCACCGCGCCAAGATCGCGAATCAGAGGGGTAACAAAATCTGACGGTTCCAACGCGTAAGCGCTTCCGACAGCAGTCGCTTCCTGGCCCAGAGAACGGAAGACACCGCCTACAACTTTTGTTTGCCGGTAGAGATTGACGAGCCGCTCTTCAACCAGCCGCGTCAACTTAAGATAACGATAAAGCTCAAGCAGCTGCTCCGGTTTCAGAGTGGTGTCGGAGGTGCAGGTTAACGGCTTACCCTCGCTTGCTTCCTGCGGAGCAAACTTAGTGCTGATGCGCATCTCGAAACGTTCGGGCCGGCGCAGATCACGTCGGCGCCGCGCATCGCCGGCTCTCTTAGGCTTTTGATCGGACTTACTTGTCTCGTTAGTCATCTAAGATCCAGGAACTGAAACGAACGTCGAATTTTCTAAATATGCACAGCCAGCCCGTGCACACCTTCCGCAGCTTCCATCACCGTCTCGGAAACTGTCGGGTGTGCGTGCATCGTTCGGCCCAGCTCTTCGGCAGTTGATTCAAGTTGCATGGCCACGCAAGCTTCAGCGATCAACTCGGTAGCGTGTGGGCCAATGATGTGCACGCCGAGTATTTCGTCATACTTTCCTTCGCCCACAATCTTCACGAAACCTTCTTCTTCGCCAAGAATTCGCGCCTTGCCAGAGGCTGACATGGGAAACTTGCCAATCTTCACGTCGTAGCCCTGCTCCTTCGCCTTTGCCTGAGTTAATCCAACTGACGCGACTTCCGGATCGCAGTAAGTGCAGTTTGGCACCAGACGAAGATTGATCGGTCGCACGTTTTTCTGTCCGGCCAGGTGCTCGACAGCCACGATGCCTTCTTTCGAGGCGAGATGCGCGAGCAGCGGCGTGGGAACCACGTCGCCAATTGCATAAACGCCCTTCTCGGCAGTTTGCTGGTATTCGTCGACCTGAATAAATCCCTTTTCAAGTTTGATCTTGCTGCCTTCGAGTCCCAGTCCCTCAGTGAACGGCATACGGCCAACGGCAACCAGCAGCATCTCCGCTTCGAGACGCACCGCCTCCCCTTTGGATGTCTTGCCGGTAACAACCACGCCGGCGTCGGTCTTCTCGAGTTTCTCCAGCCTGGTATCAACCTGCGACTTGATGCCGCGTTTGCGAAACGACTTCTCCAGCTCCTTCGAAACTTCTTCGTCTTCCAAAGGCACCAGCCGCGGCATTAACTCCACCACGGTCGTCTCGGCGCCGAAGCGTGAATACACAGAAGCAAACTCGACACCCACCGCCCCGGCCCCCATCACGATCAGCGACTTGGGCACGTCTTTCAATTCCAGAATGTGATCGCTATTAACGACGTGCACACCGTCTGTTTCAAAACCAGGGATGGGCCGCACCACTGAGCCAGTGGCGATGATGATGTTCTTCGTTTCGAGAGTTTGCTTAGCGCCGTCGGCGCCGGTGACTTCAACTTTTCCAGGCAGCGCGAGTTTTCCCGTGCCCTTGAAAACCGTCACCTTGTTTTTCTTCATCAGATACTCGATGCCCTTGGTGTTCTTCAGCACCACTTTGTTTTTGCGCTTTTGCACGTCTTCAAACGCCAACTGAATCCCGGTAGCCTGCACGCCGAAATCAGCGGCGTGTTGCATCTGTTCGTAAACGTGGGCCGACATCAGCATCTGCTTCGTCGGAATACAACCGCGCAAGGTGCAGGTGCCGCCGAGCCGAGTGTCTTTTTCAATCATCGCCACCTTTAGGCCCAACTGGCCGGCGCGTATCGCCGCCACGTAGCCTCCCGGTCCGCTGCCAATAATCGTTACGTCAAACTGTTCGCCGTTTTGTTTGTCTGCCAATGTGCTCTCCTACGAAGACAGTGATGAGTCGTGAGTGATGAGTAATGAGGAACTACGAAACAGATGCGCCCTCACAATTTTCATCCCCTTACGCCGTTTTATATGCTTTCCTGAAAGACGGGCATTATAATCATTCGCCGCAATTTCATCCAATTGAGGTTAGGTTGGCTTCTTTTTGGAGTGCGGTGACCTGTCACCGCTTTTTGCCTGCGGCGGCCGGGCGCCGCATTTCGGCACATTGAATTCATCGTTACGAGGGCTGCGACAGGTCGCAGCCGACCAAAGCGGTGACAGGTCACCGCACTCCAAAAAGGGGCAATCATGAAACACTCTGAAGGATTTTTAAAACTCGTCAATGACGCCAAAGCCCGCATCCGCGAAGTCACCGTCGACGAAACGCGACAACGCCTGCAGTCGGACAACGCGGTTCGACTAATAGATGTTCGTGAAGACAACGAATGGGAAGCAGGTCACGCGGCGGGTTCGTCTCACCTCGGCAAAGGCATCATCGAACGCGACATCGAAGCCACGGTGCCTGACAAAACGACAGAAGTAATCCTCTACTGCGGCGGCGGCTATCGCTCCGCCCTCGCTGCCGATGTACTCCAACAGATGGGCTACACCAATGTCTTCTCTATGGCCGGCGGCTGGAAAGCGTGGAAAGACTCCGGCGCACACATTGAGACTGACTCCTAGAATCTCTTTCTCACGGTGGTTCACGAAAGTCAGCAGTAATGCCGAGCCGGGTTCACGGGCGCTTAACGAAAGGTTCACTAGGAAAGCCTGAGTCTGTCTCTTCTTTGGTGGAGCCCATCGTTCCGTTGTTGTCCAGCTCGCTTTCTTCAAAGTAGAACTCTCTGACGACTTCAATCGGCAGCGTCTTAGGCGTGCCACTCGGAAGCTGAAACTCACCCGGCGCCTTGTCCTTCTCTCGCAGTCGCTTCAGTGGGTCGTTGTCTCGGCTGGGAATGATGACGTGCATGCCCTGGGCGAGTTGGCCGTCAGTAAATCCATGTCCCGGCACCTTGACTGAAACTATCTGGTCAAAGTCGTTCGGCAGAGTGATGAAGTGGGCCAGGAATAGTTCGGGACCTTTGCCAAAGATCAGGTATTCCAAACGCACCGGCTTGGCGCCTTGGGGATTGAACTCGTGAAAGTGAATTACGTTTTTGACGTTGACTGCAAACGGACCTTGCGCGCCGATAATTCGCCGGCGCGGAGGTCTCTCGAGATGGCCACGGAAAATGGCGTCGCCCTCGAATCTTTTCAGGGCCATTCCCTTTGGATCCAGTCTCCCAAGAATAAACTCTGACGGCCGCAAGGTATACATCCTTACGTCCGGATGACTGGAACGATCGGCGAGGTAAATCGGCGTCAGGTCTTTGCTTCCCTGCGTGAAGGTCGCCTCCAAAATTACCTGGCGACGATGCGGAGAGGCAAACTCGGTTTTATTGTCCGGGTTAAGTCCCTCGAACATCGGCAGGTGAGAAAGATAGGCGGTCTTGCTGCCGACGATCATCATGTTATGTGTGTTTGGCTCGTCTTCAGGCGGAAGACTCGGCGCGTTCGCTTGAGCCTTAACGTCCAGACGTAGAAAGCCGAGTGCGGCAGCCGCAGCCAGACTGTTCTTGAGAAACTGTCGACGGTTGTTGCCATCGTTTGATTGCTTGCTCATGAGTGTTGCCTCCTCAGCAACTGCTTGTCTATGAGTCGCTCGTTGCAGAACGGAGCAACCCTGAGGGTTTGCGAGAAAGTAGCCGGTGGTAGTAGCGAAGCGAAGACCACCGGTTAAGCAAAGCGCAATGACGTACCCCGACTGGTGCCAGATGAAAGATTGTCACTGAGTTCTCGCACCACTTCGTGGTGCCAAAATCTTTTCTGGATCGTCGCAGCTATCAGCTGTTGTACGACAAACCTGAAGTCGCTCCTCACAATGTCGTTGTGTAGGTCGTAACTTGAATCCGGTCGCTACCGCTCCCGGTTCCGTATTTGCGCCGCGCAGGTTGTCGAGTATTGCATTGCTTGAACGATCTCTAGCTCTGAGTGGTCGCAGTGGCCTGCTGACTCTTCACCGGTAGCTCACGGAGCATTTCCACGAGGTCATTGACGTCGATCGGTTTGGTGATGTGAGAAAAAAAACCCTCGGCGGCGGCGCGCTCTACATCCGCGGGCCGGCCAAATCCCGTGATAGCCAGCACCGGCACGTCCTTATGTCTGGCCAGCTCACGCAAGCGACGAACAAATTCAAACCCGTCTATCCCCGGCATCGAGATGTCTGATAGCACGGCATCAAAATCTTTCTGGCTGGCAATCTCAAGCGCCTCCGCGGCGCCGCTTGCCGTGGCCACGATTGCGCCGTCCATTTCAAACAAGCGGCGCAACATCTCAACCGTGTCGGCGGAATCGTCAACAATCAGAATTCGCATATGACTGAGGATGCCGGCTTCTGCGTCCGGCGAGTATCCCTCGAACCCATCCCTCTCGGCAGTTGCCGGAAGCTCGATGGTAAAGCTCGCTCCCTCGCCCAGAGTGGATGCCAACTCAACACTCCCACCGTGCAACTCGATCAACTGCTTCACGAGAGCCAGGCCAATACCCATACCGCCGTGCGGCCGGCTGCTACTGCCGTCGGCCTGGCGGAACATCTCGAACACATGAGGCAGAAACTGCGGCTCAACTCCCGGCCCTGTGTCTTCAACTACTATTCTGGCGCGTCCATGCTCGCTTCCAAGATGAATCGTAACCGTGCCGCCGACTGGCGTGAACTTAACCGCATTATTTAGCAAGTTCCAAACGACCTGCTCCAACCGCAGGGGATCGGCGTTCACGAAGATCACGTCTTTGGGGCCATCAATTCTTATCTCGATCTGTTTTTGCGCGGCTTCGCCACTCACCGTCTCCACTGCGTTATCAATCAGGGTTGGCAACGACACTACTTCGTAGTTTAGCGACAGCTTGCCAATGTGGAGTCGCGAGAGATCCAGCAGGTCGCGCACCAGGCGTGACTGGGCCAGGGCATTGCGTTTGAGCACTTCCGCAGCGCGTTTTACAAACTGTGAGGTCCGCGCTTCATCGCTGCGCAATAGAACTTCCGCGTAGCCGAGGATCACGTTCAAGGGATTGCGCAACTCGTGGGACAGAGTTGCCAGAAACTCGTCTTTCAACCGGTTCGCCTTTTCCGCTTCTGCCCGCGCAGCTCGTTCACTCTGATGCAGGGCTTCGCGTTCTGCTTCGGATTGTTTGCGTTGGCTGATGTCAACCGACACGCCCACCATCCCCACCAACTCACCTTCCTCACTAAAAATAGGCGAATCAGTGATCATAGCCGGGAACACCGTTCCGTCTTTCCGGCGCACCAGAAATTCACCCGACCAGCTCCTCCCGGATTTTAAGCGCGACATAACCTCAGCGGCTTGTTCGAGCATGGCATCAGCCGGGGTGATGTCCAGCACGTTTGCTCCCAGCGCTTCGGCCGCTGACCAGCCATAAAGTTGTTCCGCAAAAGAATTCCAATAAACAATAGTGCCTTCGAGATCGGTAGCAATCACCGCTTGTTCGACTGCGCTTAACAAGCGCGCCTGAAACGCTATTTCCCCTTCCGACTTTTTCCTTTCCGTAATTTCTCGAAGATAGACTGAAAGACCAGTCCCGGTCGGATAGGCATGGGCTTCAAACCATGCCCCGGGAACAATCAGTGAGCCGTGCTCAAAGTGCAGCGGCACCATCGTCTCTCGACACTTCATCAAGCCGTTGTAAAGATCCGAATTTACGGCGACCGGAAAAACTTCCCAGATGACCTTACCGATTAGTTCCTCACGGCTGCGGCCAAACCGGGCCACCGTTTGCCGGTTGATATCAGTGAACCGCCAGTCACGATCGAGCTGATAATACAAATCGGTGATGCTTGCGAGAATGTTGTTGATCTTCCGGCTCGACTCGCGCAAGGCCGCCAGCGACTCGTCGCGTTGGCGAATGGCTTCGCCAGTCTGAAACTCGTGTAGCCGGGCATTGTTCAGCGCGATGGCCGCTTGATCGGCGAGCGCCGACAACTGCCACTGTTCTTCGGCATTGAGCGTTGCATCACGGATGATGGCCAGAAACCCATTGAGATAACCCTGAGCTACGATGGGTACCGTTACCAACTCTTTAGCGGGACTTAGTTTGAGCTGACGAGCCAGATCGCGAATTACAGACTCTTCCATCGGTCCGGCAAATTGCGATGTGATCTCGCTATCAATGTAAGCTGCTCGCACTCGCAGCACGCCGTCGTCTTCCGCCAGCAGCAGCAAGGTGTTGTCGGCGGAGAACAATTCCGTCGCATTGTCTACGATGAGACGCAAGGCCTCGTTGAAGTTTAGCGAGGTGGTGATGGCGCGGTTGATGGCGGCCAGACGGTCGAAGGAAGACTTCACGCTACTGTCGATTTTACCAGGCATTTATTCGCGTCGCTCGATGAGATCCTCGATTAGATCTTTTCTTAGGCAGGCACCATCAGCAAAACCCTCTGAGACTGTCGGGCTACTGCCGCGTCGCAGGTGCGCATCCGGTGCTTGATTCAATAGGGGGTTACACGGGGGTGGATTTATTACTTTATCCTAGGTGATTTCCCGAATGGAAACGCCTGAGTCAATGATCTGCAACGCATGTTCGCGGTGATCGTGGGCGCTGCCGCGCGTTTTGATAATCCGAACCCGCCGCGCCATCTCCGCTCCTCGAGTAAAATTCAGGAGCACGATGTTATCGCTCATATTCGAAATCTCTTCATCGCTAATCTGGGGGGCTTCGAAAAGATCGTGCAACTCATACAACAGCAGGCAAGTGACATTTTTAGTGGCAAACCACTGCGTTAGCGCATACATGAAATCCGAAAACCGTTGCGGGTCACCACAGCTTTTTTTCAGATCGCCGATGGCGTCAATTACTACACGTTTGACGCGGCCTTCGCGAACGCGATTGAAGAGTTCGACGGCCACGCTGTCCAACTGCATTTCAACCGGCGAACGATACATCAGTTCAAAAGCGCCTCCAAGTAACGCCTCGGGGTCCCAGTTAAAATTAAGCATCACTCGCGATAGCTGGATCGGATTTTCCTGCAATCCAAGATAGACCCCAGGCTCGTTGTTAATAGCGCCTTCACGAATGAAGTGCAGGCCGATGATAGTCTTGCCTGAGCCTGTGGGACCCGCCACCAGAGTTGTGCTGCCGCCCCAGAAGCCCTTTTCGATCATGTCATCAAGACCAGCGATTCCAGTGTTCACGCGCTCAGGATTGCTGGTATAGACCGGCGAAACATCAGGAGTTAACAATCGTGGAAACAACACCAACCCTTTATCGGAGATGTTGAAAGCATGCATCCCTGGACTCGAAGCTGAGCCACGGAGTTTTTCCACTCTCAAGAATCTTTGTTCGCGGACCCCGGTGGACTGCTTCAGCAACATCAGGATTGAATCGGCGATGGCAAACTCCGGAAGTTCGGTCATCATCTCGCCCGAATATTCACCGATGAAGAATGTCGTGCACTGGTAGGCGGTCAAAACGCTGGCTAGATCGAAGAGGATGGTACGACGTTCCTGTGCTGTCACAATGAGCTCGGTCAATGCCTTGAACGAATCGATTACAATAAGTCGCGGCGACCGTTGCGTTATCAGCTCAGTAACAATTTCAGCTAACGCTACGATGCCGCGCTCTCTAACCATCGTCCCAAGGTCTTCATAGAAAACCGTCTCACCAACCTTAGCTGAATCGAAGAACTCATAGCTCTGTCCGTGCTGAATGAATTTATCGAGTGGCTCTGAGAGGGTCGTCAGGTAAAGCGCAGGCGCTTTTGCAGTGGCGTTTGAGAATACCAGCTCCTCTGCAAGTATCGTCTTCCCGGTGCCTGGAGCTCCCATGATCACGTTGATGGTATTAATCAGGAAGCCGCCGTGCAGGACTTCATCCAAATTCGAGTTTCCGGTTTTGAGACGCTCAATCGCCAAAGATCATCCTCCCAGGCCTTCTCTTCTAATCTCCAAAAGCTTCGATACTATGTCGAGAAGATTTTCTTCTTCGATGGGCTTGACGATAAAGGCGTCCGCGCCCGCTTCCAGCGCCCGGTCTTCGGCGTGTAAGTGACTGAAAACCAGGACCACGGTCGAGCGGGTTCGCGGATCCTCCTTAAGCGCCCGGCAAAGACTCAGACCGTCCAGGCGCGGCACCAGGATTTCAGTAACAACAATTTTCGGTAATAACTCCTGCGCTCGCGCCAGGGCCAAAACGCCATCGCTCGCAAACTCGACGCTGTAGCCCGCCTGCTCGAGAAAGAAACGTTCGAGACGCTGAACGGCCGGATTGCGCTCAACAACCAAAATGAGAGCACGCTGCGCCGGATTATCAGGGGACGAAGGGCTGTTGACGGGGGATGACATCGTCAATTTTTGGGCCTAAGTTCGAATGCTGCTGAGCCTGTTTTCGAAACCACCGGGGGATGGTGATTGCGTTGGCAGACTTTATAACTTAAGGTCCGGCTTGGCAAGCATTTACGCGGCACAGCAGTGGGTTAGTTTGGATTGCCAGCCAACGATTAGAGACAAAATCAAAACTGGGAGCGCAGCGACCAGCCAAAGACTCAACGTTGCTAGTCTTCATTTGAAACCGCACTTTTCTTTGGATGTTTGGGCTCTTGAGCGAAGGGCTGGTCGCTGCGCTCCCAGTTCTGATTTCGTCTTCGCGATTCGCTCTACGCTTCGGCAAAGTTCAAGAACTGGAGCAAACTTTTCAAACTGACCCACTACCGCAGCACTAAGGCGGGCGCCGAAGTCGAGGCGCGGGTTTAAGCGCAGCCTGACGTGATGTAGAATTGTTTTGGGCTTTGGCCTACGCTCATGACAACTCCACGCAACACCGCGACTCGCTATCCCAACTCATATCAAGACAAGGCAGCGCGCTAGACGATACACCTATGTCACCTGACGCCAGCGAACGAAAAGAGATGAAAAAAGAAGTGCGCATCGAAACCGATTCCATGGGCGAGATCGAAGTGCCCGCAAATAAGTATTGGGGCGCGCAGACCCAGCGCTCACTGCTTCATTTCAATATCGGCGACGACAAGATGCCGCGCGAGATGATTCGTGCCCTCGGCATCCTGAAGAAAGCAGCGGCGCTCGTGAATGCCGACCTCGGCAAGTTGCCCACTGACAAATTAAAGCTTATCGGAGAAGCTTGCGACGAAGTTATCGAAGGCAAACTCGACAAGCATTTTCCTTTGCGAGTTTGGCAAACCGGCAGCGGCACTCAGACCAACATGAACGCGAACGAGGTCATCTCGAATCGTGCGATTGAACTTGCCGGCGGCATCATGGGCAGCAAGTCGCCAATTCATCCGAACGATGACGTCAACATGTCGCAGTCGTCAAACGATACGTTTCCGACTGCCATGTATATTGCCGGCGCGGAGCAGTTGAACAAACTGATCCCCGCGATCCAAACAATCCACGATGCAATTGCCGCGAAGGCTGAAGAGTTTAAGGACATAGTTAAAATCGGACGCACGCACCTTCAGGACGCCACGCCCTTGACCGTGGGCCAGGAGATGTCTGGTTGGGCCAGTCTAATCGCACGCGACATCGATCGTCTGCGAATGTCTCTGCCGGGGTTGCTCGAACTCGCGATTGGCGGCACCGCGGTGGGCACCGGCCTCAACTCGCATCCGGAGTTTGGCGAACGCGCGGCCAGGAAAATCGCCGAACTAACCGGGCTGCCCTTCAAGTCACATCCAAACAAGTTTGCCGCGCTTTCAGCTCACGATGAGATCGTCTTCGCGAGCGGCGCGCTAAAGACGCTCGCCGCATCGCTCATGAAAGTCGCGAACGACATTCGCTGGCTCGCCTCGGGTCCGCGCTGCGGTCTTGGAGAATTGATTCTGCCGGAAAATGAGCCCGGGTCGTCGATCATGCCGGGCAAAGTAAACCCGACGCAGAGCGAAGCCATGACGATGGTATGCGTGCAGGTGTTTGCCAACGACACCGCCATTACCTTCGCCGGCTCGCAGGGCAATTTTGAATTGAACGTCTTCAAGCCGGTGATGATTCACAATTTCCTGCACTCGATGAGGTTGCTGCACGACGCGGCGCATGGGTTTGTCGAATACTGCATTCGCGGAATCGAATTGAATCGGGAACAGATTGATGAGCACCTGCAGCATTCGCTGATGCTGGTGACCGCGCTAAACCCGCACATCGGCTATGACAAGGCAGCGCAGGTAGCGAAGAATGCGCACAAGAAAGGAATCAGCCTGCGCGAGTCGGCCATCGCGTTGGGTTTCCTCAGCGGCGAAGATTTTGATAGGTACGTAAAACCGGAAGAGATGACCCATCCGTGACGATTGCGGATTGCGGATTGATGATTGCGGATCATCATTTTCGATTCTCGAATTTGCAACTGTTTGAATCTTCTTCATTTAGACTACTGAAAATCGCGGAGCTCAAATCTGAAATCAGCAATCCGCAATCTAAGATCCGAAATCGCCAATGCCTGATCGAAACGATCGAGTGAAAGAAAACCTGCCCGGCGCTTACTACGTCGATTCGACGTGCATCGACTGCGATGTGTGTCGCGACACGGCGCCGGAAAACTTTCGCCGCTCGGACGCGAATAGTTATTCGTTTGTTTACAAGCAACCACTAAATGAGGAAGAGATCGCTGCCTGTGAAGAAGCGGTGCTGTGTTGTCCGGTTGAAGCTATCGGAAACGATGGGGAGCAGGATGCTGGGGAATGAAGAGGAAGAAATTTGACATTTATCATTTGACATTTCTCATTGGTCATTTAGGACGGCGAGGTCTTTTCAGCCGCTGGAGATTCAAGATCACGATCGAACAAAGGAGCTTCAAATTCACGGAACTAAATGAGAACTGTCAAATGTCAAATTTCTTCCTTCGTCTCATACCAGCACCTTCACTGCCCCATCCTCAATCACTACCTCATACGTCGAAATCTTCTCACTCACGGTAAGGCATTCTCCGGTGCGCACGTCAAACTGCCAACCATGCCATTCACACTCAATGACATGATTGCAAAGCGTGCCTGCGGCTAGCGGCGCTCCTTTGTGTGGACAGAAGTTTTCGCTGGCATAAAATTCGCCATTGACATGGTAGAGAGCGAGTTCACGCCCTCCTGAGAGTTCAATGGTCTTGCAGCTTCCCTCAGGTATATCTTCAACGCGGCCCGCGTCAACAGCGTTTCGGGCCTCCTTTGGTTGTTTGGCTTCGTGATTGTGAGTATCGATTGATTGCATCTCCTGAATCGTAACAAAACAGTATTTGAGAACCAAAATGCAATGAAGCGGGTGAGCAAGAGTCCGCGACCCTTGGCGTTCTTTCATGGCGCGCGAGATGTTAAGCGTCAGCGCGTTAGACCAGGAACCAGGAAAGAGGGAGTCAAATGAAAAGGAAACTATTAACTATTCTCGGAGCGTTGGCGCTCGTAGCGCTGTTTACAATGCAGGTTTTTGCAAAAGAGATGACGGTCCAGGGGCGACTGCAAAAGACAGTCGAGCCGGGAGGCTGGATAATTGCCGCCGGCGACCAGAAGTATCTAATACTGAATTCGCGGCAGTTTCTAAATGAGAAATGGTTTGCTGAAGGTAATGAAGTTGAATCAAGCGGTGAAACAAAGACCGATGTAATGACAACTTACATGGAGGGTACTCCTTTCGAAGTGCGCACGATGCGCCCCTTAGCACAAGGCGGATCCGGCGCAAGTCAAAGCGGGTTGATCGGTCTCACGAAAGTTTCAGTCACCGGCGACTCGATAGTTCAGGCACAACCAGACACCGCGATCCTGACAGTCTCAGTCGTTACCCAGGGCCGCAACGCTTTAGAAGCACAACAAGACAATGCTAATCGGAGTGATGCGGTAGTGAAGGCCCTGAAAAGCGCGGCCGGAGCCGGCGCTGAAGTAAAAACAAGCGGCTACAACCTGCAACCGATTCGGGTCTACAAAGAGGGACAACCTCCGACCATTACCGGCTACGAAGCGCGCAACAGCGTTACGGTTACGATGTCAGACCTAACCAGGGTGGGCACGGTAATCGACGCCACCGCGCAGGCTGGTTCGAACGACATTTCGGGAATCTCTTTCACGCTACGGAAGGACAGACCCGCGCGTGATCAGGCCCTGGCTGAAGCCACTCGCGAGGCGCTCAGCAAGGCGCAAGTGATTGCAACCGCGCTTGGTGGGAGAGTGGTGCGCATCGTTGAAGTGCAAGAGGAAGGCGTGCAGCCGCCACGCCCGATCTATCAGGAGTTCCAGGTAAAGACAATGTCAGCAGCGCCGACGCCTATCGAAGTGGGCACTTTGGACATTACCTCGCGCGTGCAGTTGGTCGCGGAGATTGAAGTTGGTCAGCGCTAAAACAACGTAGCCGGGTTCAACGGCGCAGTGAATTACGCTCTCCCCTTCGCTGTTCAATTTGAGGCTCACACGGATTTCCCTTATCCTGTAGCTATCTAATTATGCCAAAGTCGAATCATGAGGTTGCGTTGTTAACCGTTGCCCGTAGGGTCCGGCCTTCCGGTCGTTTGTGGAATCCTGCGGCCGACGTCTATCGGAGCGCGGACGGCTGGGTTGTGAAAGTGGATCTGGCGGGCATTTGTGCCGATGATCTGGAAATCATGGTCTACGACGCAAACCTTAGAATCCGCGGTTGCCGGCGCGACACTTTCGTCAAAGATGGGTTTTCGTATCAGCAGATGGAGATTACTTATAGCCAGTTTGAGAAGACGATACAGTTTCCCTGTGCTATCGAGCACGACTCGATCGCGCACGAATATAGTGACGGCTTCTTGATCGTCAACCTGCGTTGTGAGTAATCCGATTAGTCGATCGAGGGACGTAAACCAAAGAGATTGAGATGTCAGAGATACTGGAAAAAGCAAACCTGGTAACCGACAAAGGCGAGCAGCCTGCCACGGTTGAAGATCAGCCGGCAACAAATCGCAAGCCGGGCCAACCGTTCGAGATTGCGGTGCTGGCGTTGCAAAACACCACGCTCTTTCCGGAGACGGTAGTGCCGCTGGCGGTCGGCAGGCCGCGATCTGTCGCCGCTGTTGAAGCTGCCCTGGCTACGGAAGAAAAATTGTTAGCTTGCGTCACGGTGCGGGCCGAGGTGACCAGCTCCAACCAGGATGCCGGAACCGCCGATCTCTATCAGGTGGGCACGCTCACCATGATCAAGCGGATGGAGCGTCTCGGGGAGACGATGCACATCATCGCTCAGGGGACGGATCGCATTAAGGTTGTGGAATGGAAACAAGATGATCCGTATCTGCGGGCGATAGTGGAAATTCTGCCCGAAGTCGAGATAACGGATTCGGAAGAAGTCGAAGCGACGAAACGTAATGTGCAGGCGATGGTTCAGGAAGCGCTGGCGCTGCTGCCTGGTGTTCCGCCCGAAGTCAGAGTTGCCATGCTCGGCTCAGTTGAACCGATACGACTCGCCTATTTTCTGGGTTCGATTCTGAATCTTGGCGTGGAGCAGGAACAGAAGATGCTCGAAGCCAATACAGCTGATGAGCTGCTGCGACTGGCGCACGCTTACCTGGCCCGGGAGTTGGAGATTATTCAACTACGTTCGAAGATTGCGACGGAAGCGCAGTCGGAGATGGACAAGTCTCAACGCGACTACATTCTGCGCCAGCAGATGAAGGCTATTCAGAAGGAACTCGGCGAAGACGAAGGTGGAGAGCAGGCGGAGGCCGCGCTTCTGCGCGAACGACTGGGCCAGGCTATCTTGCCTGATGAAGTGCGGACCGAAGCAGAGCGGGAGCTGAAGCGACTGGAAAAACTTCCCTCCGCCGCACCCGACTATCACGTTATCCGTACCTATTTGGAATACGTACTGGAGTTGCCCTGGTTAAAGTCATCTGAAGATAAGCTGGATCTAAAAGAGGCTCGCAAGGTCCTCGATGAAGATCACTACGGACTCGAGGACGTCAAGGAACGCATCCTGGAATTTCTGGCGGTTATCAAGCTGCGACCGGACACCAAGAGCCCGATACTTTGCTTTGTTGGGCCACCGGGAGTCGGCAAGACTTCGCTGGGCCGCTCGATCGCGCGCGCGCTGGGCCGCCAGTTTGAACGCATGTCGCTGGGGGGCATGCGCGATGAAGCGGAATTGCGCGGACACCGGCGCACCTACATCGGTTCCATGCCGGGCCGGGTGATTCAATCAATTCGACGAGCCGGAGTTAACAATCCCGTTCTAATGCTCGATGAGATCGACAAGCTCGGCAACGACTATCGTGGCGATCCTTCTTCGGCGTTGCTGGAGATCCTTGATCCACAACAGAACAGTACATTTCGCGATCACTATCTCGATCTGCCGTTTGACCTCTCGCGTGTTTTCTTCATCGCCACCGCCAACCAGATGGGGCCGATTCCGCCGCCGTTGCGCGATCGCATGGAAGTGATTGCCCTCGCCGGTTACAGCGACATGGAGAAATTGCAGATTGCCAAACGTTATCTGCTGCCGCGACAGATCGAGGAGAATGGGCTGAAGACCGGACAACTTACGATCAGCGATGCGGCGATCGAGTTACTCGCTACGCGTTATACGCGTGAAGCCGGAGTGCGCCAGTTGGAAAGAAGTATTGGCAGCGTGGCGCGCAAAGTGGCGCTCAAGATCGCGCAAGCTGAGGTGGAAGCTGTTAGCGTCGAAGCCGACGACATCCACGACTATCTCGGCGCGCCAAGATTTTATCCCGAGCAGGCGCGTAAGGAGTTGCCGGCGGGCGTGGCCACGGGCATGGCCTGGACAGAGATGGGTGGCGAGGTGCTTTTCATCGAGGCTACGCTGCTTCCCGGTGGCCGTGGTCTAACGATTACCGGCCAACTGGGTGAGGTGATGCAGGAGTCGGCGCGCGCGGCCCAATCTTATTTGTGGTCACACGCGAATGAGTTTGGCATCAATGCCGAGATGTTCAAGGAATACGGAGTTCACCTGCACGTACCTGCCGGGGCGATTCCAAAAGACGGCCCAAGCGCGGGCGTGACGATTACTGCGGCCCTGGCATCGCTCTACACCGGACGACGAGTGCGTCCGGATACGGCGATGACTGGCGAGATTACGCTATCAGGGTTGGTGTTTCCGGTGGGCGGTTTGAAAGAAAAGATCCTCGCGGCTCATCGAGCTGGAATTCGGCGCATCTTGCTGCCGGCACGCAACGAGGCGGACATCGAAGACTTACCAGACGACGTGCGTAAGGAATTGCAGATAGTGTTTGTGGCGCGGATTAGTGAAGTGATTGACGCCGCTCTCGAGGTCCTGGTTGCGAATCCGCCTCCGCCTCCGATAGTTACCGGCGGTCACCCGGATGCGATTTCTCGCCAGACCGAACCTAGTCAGGCGCAGATAACCGTGAAGCAAGGTTAGAGTCTGGACGGAAGTTCAGAGTTCAAACTTTAGTTTGCCGAGCAAAAGCACAACCTGAAGGTTGAACTCTAAACTTCTTGAACGGCTTAGAGAGTTTGAGGAAAACGAAAAGGCGGGGATTGATTCCCCGCCTTTTGTATTTTCAGAACTGAGACAGACAAGAATGCCTGTCTTAGCCTGGGTTACTGGACAAACCGCTGGCGATACTCACTCGAGTTGATGAACGCCTTGACCATTTCCGCCTGTACGAAGTTTCCGTTGAACTGGTTGAGCTTCTGCAACCAGAAGGTGAAACCGGTTTGGTCAGGATCGCGGCGGAGATAGCCGAAGTATTCCATCATAACGAACGTTTCGTTGAACTTCGCCCGAACGAAACGGCCGTCTTCCGCTATCTGGCGCAGCACGCCTGCTCGCGTCATCGAGCCGTCGCCTAAGCCGCTTACGAGTGCGTCGCGCTCGCCGGTAGTAAAGCTGACACCAGTGTTAGCGATTAACCGATCCACGTAGGCACTGTTTGAGAGCGCACCGTAAACGGATTGGAACTCCGCACGCTGCACCCAGGCATCGACAAACGACTGTTTGTTCGAGTCCAGTTGCTGCGCCCAGTCGGCGCGTCCGACAATTACGTTAAGACCGACCAGCCTGGCGTCGGGCATGAACTCAGCATAGGTTGGACGACGGCCGTAACTAGCGCGGTAAATTTTGTCGACCACCCCACCTGTATCCTGGAATTCAATCGAAAAGAAATAGGCTGCCGAGACATTGATCCGTTTGACCTCCAGGCAATTCGCGTTGGAACCACACCCGAGTATCTGATCGCTCCAGAAGTTGAAGCCGCTTTCATCAGGTTCGCGATTAAGAAAATCTACGTAATGCTGCCTGACAAAATACTCAGCCGAATCAATCGCATTGCCGCTAATTACACCATCAGTCGCGGCCGTAAAGACGGCATCAGTTTTGTTGCCGACCAGCGAGAACGAACGATCCACCGGAGTGAAGTGATAGTTCACGAGCGACGGGGTCACGGTGTAGAAGTTTTCAACCTCAGTGCCGGCAAATAGATAATTGCCACCGGCATCGGTGATCGTTTTTGCTGAGCGCCCACCGCTCAGGTTCATGGTTACACCGGCCAGCGGTGCGCCGTCCGGAGTAGTAACGCGCCCACTGATTGAAGCCGGCGCGGCGGTTGGGCCGACAAGTACTGGTACGGTGGTAGTCTGGCCATCCGGGTTGGTTATGGTGATGGTCTTGGTGCCGGGAGTTGAGCCGACCGTTGAGACATTGATAGTCACCTGGGTCGGCGTGTTGTAAGTAATGCTGTTGACAATAATCCCCGCTCCGGATGCACTGATGTGCGTGAACGGCGTGTGGGGCGCTGCCGGGTTAGCGCCGGGATCGTAGAAACCCTGACCGGCAGGAGGCGCCACCGTTGGAGTAACCACGAGGTTGGTGGACGGATTATTCAGCTGAATACCCCCAGGCACCGCCTTGTTTGTAGGCGGAGGCGGGGGCGCGATCAGTTTGACTGCTCGCACTCCGTAAGTGTTTGTGCCGTTGCAATACTCCTGAAGAGTCCACATCGTCATATCGTCTTTGGGATCGAGAGACGTGAATGAGTAATCACCCCAGCGACGACTTGGCCCACCCGGATCGCCCGGCGGGTTATAAGCGGTGGCGCTTGCCGTATAGCCTGGCAGAGCCACACCACCAGGTCCGTCTCTTAGAGTTCCCAACGTGTCGCCGGTCAGGCGCCCGGTGGTGAAGGCGTTAATTCGCTCGTTTGTGCCTGCGATGCTGCAACCGAGGGCAGCGTGTCCCTGACCCGAAACCATGATGGACGGGATCCAATAATTCCGCTGGTTGGCGTCGTTAGTGGCGTTGTTGTCAAACAAGGTGCCCGACTGCAGGACACTTGGCACTCCCGGGCTGATAACGTTCTGAAGTTCGTACCAGCGACCGGCGTTTCGATTGTTCGTAGCGCCGGCCACGCCGGTGTTGTTCACGCCGATATTGTGCGAAGTCCACAACCTGCCATTGCGTATGTGAGCGGCGTAAAGCCGGTCGTCTAAACTATCCAGCCTGCCGCCGGTACCGCCGGTGTTCCCAAGATGGGGAACCAGCACCGGGAACCTGGTAGTTAGCGGCGTGGCGATCGAAATGTTAGCGCTGATCGTGGGCGCCGGTCCGAGACTGCCGGGATTCGTGACGCGTCGCAGCATGAGCGTGTTGAAAGTCGCATTGTCGACACCGATGAAATACCCTTCGGCGGTCACGCCGGTGTTGGCGGGATTGTAATTATCAACGCCGCGCGGAGCGAACGGTCCGGCGCCGGTTGGAGTTGCTACCAGACCGGAAAAGGCCCAAACAGTAAGCGGTGTGCCTGCAAGTGCAGGAGCTTTAGGGATGACAAATCCCTTGGTGCTATTGAAGGCCCCGGCGAGAGTAAACATATCCCCACCGATATAGAGAGCGCTCGCGTCTATTCCCAACGACTCATAGTCCGTAAAGAGGGTGGCGTCTCCCTGGAATTGATAAAAAGTCCAAACTGTGGCGCCGGAGATAGTGCCATTACTTGCCGCATCATTGACGGCGATTAAGACGCGGTTAGCCTTAGTTGTAGCTCCAGTTGTCGAGTTCAAAACTACATCAATGATTACCAGGAACCAGCGATTTGACAGGCGATCAAAGCGCACTTGTGGATCCGAGGTGAAAGCAACTTCGCCGGCGGCCGGCGGTGTTATGACCGAAGCAAAAAAGACATCAGAGTCTACGTTGACTACTCCATCCGCAACTCCGGTCGTTTTATTAAAGGTGCGCATCCGGCCATTGAGAAAGACAAAGAACTGGGTAGGCCCGACCGCGCCCATGGTGTCAGGAGGAAATGCGCCTGTTTCGGTGGGACCGGTGGCTCCGTCAAACTGAGTGCCTAAAGTTTGCGGCCCCAGTAGAGTTGAAGTGTCCAGTTGCGTTCGCTGGCCGGTGTTCGCGGGCAAAGGCCATTGGTTGGCCGCCAGTGCGCCGGCACCGGCCGGAAGATCCGGATTTCGCGGAGATTCAAATTCAGGTTTTGTTAACCTTCGGTTAGTGGCGGGGCGAGCCTCCTGATCAGCGTTAATCTCATTCATGCTCCGCTCTACGGGCTCGACAATCATTTGACCCGGAATGATTGACCCATCATCAGCAGTTCGTGATTCCGAGAGGACCTGTGTATTCCTCGTCCTATACTTGCCGGAATTCCGGTTTCGCGGCGAAGAAACGGTGGTGCGCCTGGCAGCCTTTTGTGCAGTAGCACTTCGGAGCAGGTCGGGGATAGCTGCAGTCACGCCCATTAGCGCCAGAACTGCCAGCAACACAAAAATTCGAGTTCGCATCGTTTGGCGGCGATTGGGAATACGAGGGGCTACCGAATACATGGGGTTACTCCTTGGTTAATATATTGATAACGAGGTTCCGGGTCTTCAGGCGGTTAGCAAAACCCTGATTCTCTTCTGATAACCAGACCGATTTCTGGTAACACGTAACGACTAAAGATTTAGATGACAATCACGACAACGGCGACTTAAACGATAAGTGTCTTGTCGGGAGTACAAGCCAGCAGTGACGCTATGGATTTCGTTTACTGAAATGTCAAGTTGGTTGGAATGCGTGGAATTCATGCTCAGCTAAAAGAAGGTCCATCCAATGTCAAAACTGAACCTCGCAAGAGAGCAATCGCGGGGTGCCGAAAGTAGGGCTGCCGCAGTCAAACAAACTGCGGCAGCTTCGGCACGAAAAGCTCTAGGCGCAAGTACCGCCGCTGCACAACCCGGAACAGCACTGCGCGCTGGTGCCGCATGGTTGACCTGACACGGTACAAGTTGCAGCCTGCGCGGGCGTCGGGGCGACGATCGAAGTTACGAGCGGCACTGCTATAACTGCGGCCAATCCCAATGTTCGCACCATCTGTCTTCGGTTCATGCCGGCAATGATAAAGGCCGGCGGTTCTATATTCTTCTCCAGCAAATTATCTTTGGAGAACTGATCCACCGCATACCAAACCAGTTTCTCGTCGACCGGGGTATCCAGATCGCGCGACAACGCGTCACAAGCCTCCGCTAAGGTGGTCTCGCCGTCACAATACTTCCATACCTTTGCGGCGGTCGTATTCAGGCAGTGTGCCTTATTCGTGTTCTGATCGTAGATCAGGATCTCACTGTCAACTTCCTGAATTATTAGTCCGGCTCTGCGCGCTTGCGGCATCTTTTCCATGTGAAGCTCCTTATTGCAATCCTGAAAACTACTCGTTGTAAGTCCCGAAAAAAAACTAACCCGGAATGATTCAAACTCGCTCCGCCGATACCTTTGGCCTCCGGACTACCGAAAATCAATTATCCGGAACCTACCTGAATACCCTATAAAAGCAAATATTATTGGTGCAACAAAACCGGTGTTCATGAACTAGAGGCGATGGCCTGTACGAGCGTTGATGACAATATCTGCCGGAGACGAACTAGTCAATAGCCAGCTACGTTTTTGTCCAGGTTACACGCACGAAAACCTGTCTTGTCAGTCGTAAGTTCCGAAGCCGGAGCCTCGGAACCTACGACGACAAGGCTTCACTATTGAACAAACCGTTGCCGGTACTCTCCGGAATTGAGGAACGCCTTCACCATTTCTGCCTGCTCAAAGTTTCCACCAAACTGGTTCAGCTTGTTGAGCCAGAATTGGAAGCCACTCGCATCAGGGTCGCGGCGCAGATAGCCAAAGTATTCCATCATCACAAACGTTGCGTTGCGTTTTGCGATAACGAAGCTTGGGTTCTCGGCGATCCGTCTGAGCGCGCCTGCCCGAGTCAGGCTGCCCTTGACCAGACCATCGATGAGATCATCTCGCTCACTCTGGCTGAAAACAACTCCAGTGTGGCTGATAAGCGTATCGACGTAGCCTTCGTTGCTCAGCCCGCCGTAGGCCGCCTGGAACTCCGGACGCTGCACCCAGGCATTGGTAAAGGCCTGTTTGTTCGCTTCCAGATCCCTTTGCCAGTTCGCAACGCCCACCACGATATTGTTGG
>Ga0134126_10002508_pt1 | contig 23130 bp, 19 predicted proteins | sample KB31752_FD_96881 | JGI IMG/M metagenome (GOLD analysis project Ga0134126, IMG submission 96881) | Terrestrial soil microbial communities with excess Nitrogen fertilizer from Kellogg Biological Station, Michigan, USA - KB3-175-2 | ecosystem: Environmental > Terrestrial > Soil > Unclassified ... | reverse complement strand
CTCTTACTACTTTTTGTTTAAAGCTAATACTGTACCTTGTAATCGTTTTTGGTTGTTTTGTCATGTTTAATGTCAGATTTATCGTTAAAAATCTGTCCACTTATAGCAGGACAAGACACTCATAACTAATAACTCATAACTAATAACTCATAACTAATAGCAGGTCTCTCATCACTCATAACCCATCACTAATAACCACCCCAATGCACGATCGTCACCATGAAGAGCAACATTTGCAAAGTTCAGATTTAATAAGAGATGTGGTAATAGGTATGAGCGATGGCCTTACGGTTCCTTTTGCGCTTGCAGCGGGACTTACCGGAGCCGCAACAAGCAGTTCAATAATAGTGATTGCCGGCATCGCGGAAATAGTTGCGGGAAGTATTGCAATGGGCTTGGGAGGATATCTTGCGGGGCAAACCGAAGAAGACCACTATAACAGTGAATTGAAAAGAGAGAACGATGAAGTGGAACGCGTTCCTGATATGGAAAAAAAAGAAGTGAAAGATTTTTTTGAAAACCTGGGACTAAGCGAGGAGCTACAAATAAAAGCCACTGAGGAAATTGCGAAAGATAAAAAGCAATGGGTTGATTTTATGATGAAGTTTGAACTCGGGCTTGATAAGCCCGATCCAAAAAGAGCCAGGAAAAGCGCTTTAAACATCGGGTTATCTTACGCCGTGGGTGGTATTATTCCATTAAGCCCCTATTTTTTTATCAGTGATTCAAGGGAAGCATTAAAATTTTCTGTAATTGCAACTTTAATTTGCTTATATGTGTTTGGATATTTTAAAAGCAAAGTCACCGGAGTACCTGTAGTTTCGGGCGCTTTCAAGGTGATGCTGATCGGCGCTCTTGCAGCCGCGGCTGCCTTTTCAGTTGCATTACTTTTTAAATAAGAAGTATTTTCCCCTCTCCTTTTCGCTACTTGTCTCGTATTTCTCCGTAGCTGCTTTACTACTTTTTTGAAATAAAAAGAAGTCAACAATACTCTTTTTTTTGAGCGATGAAATATTTTAAATATAGTACCGTTTTATCTGCCTAAACCGTTGCTAACCTTAACCTTATCAACTGAATGCCAGAACTCATTCTGTATCTTTCTATTAAAAACTTGCATCGGATCTATTAACGAATTTTGAACAGGAATGCATTAATAAGCTTAAAACCTATTAATGATGAATTCGTATAAAAATCTTAATGGATAATCAGTTTTTGAATTTTGGAAAACCTCCCATATCCATGGGAGGTTTGTTTTTTTATTTGATTTTTTTTGTATGTAAAAAAACAGCAAACCAATATATAACCAGGATTTTTATTTTTAATTACGTTGTCTTTTTTCAAATCTTTAGCTATTGATATCATGTTTTGAATCTCTTGAAATATTTTCTTTTGTCCAGGTGATTCGTTTCTCAAACGGATGTTTTCTAACCATGCAATTTTGTTTAAAACATATTCTGCATGAAAATTCAAGACACGCATCCGTATGCGCAAAAAACTCAACGGAATCGCCAAATTGATGTTTGATTAAAGATGCCAGTTCCTGTATTTCTTCATGAGATTCGATAACGTTCAAATACCAGGGCACCGTAAGATGACAATCGCAATGTAATGTGCTACCATACTTTATAATGCGCGTGTTATGCAGGTCTATCCAATTTTCTCTGCGGTGTTCATTAAGCACTTTTACAATTTCTTCCAGCAATTTCTCATCTGCTTCATCCATTATACCGGCAATGGATGGACGAACAATTTTATAACCCGTATATATAATTATTATTGCTGCCAGGCACGCTACGATGCTATCAATAAAAGCAACGCCTGTGAAATGAATCAGTGTCAGCCCGACTAAAATACCTACAGTGGACCAGGTATCGGTAACTAAATGTTTTCCGCCGGCAACCAATTGTAACGAATGATTCTTTTTCCCTGATCTGATACAAATAGAACCTGCTATATAATTTACGATCGCAGTAAAAGCAATTAACAGTATGCCGAAATCGAGCTTCGCGATCGTGTGAGGATAAAAGAAACTTTGAACAGCTTTATAAATGATAAAAAATCCCGCAATCATGACCAGGCTCCCCTCTATACCAGCAGAGAGAAATTCAACTTTTCCATGCCCATACGGATGGTCTGCATCTTTAGGCTTGGCCGATAAATTCAAACTATATAATCCTAAAAATCCAGCCACAATATTTACAATACTTTCCAAAGCATCTGTAAGAATAGCCAGCGAGCCGGTAAGAAACCATGCTACAATTTTTACAATAAATAGTAAGATTGCAATCAAGGCAATCATCTTCTGTAGCCTGATATTTTCCTTTATTTGAATCAACCTGTTTTTTTAGAGCATGCAAAGTACTAAAAGTCATTTATCTACGACTACTATACACGTTTATTGATCGTTTAATAATTAGTGATAATAATGCCCGGGTTTAGAAAGTTTAGAGAGTTTAAAAGTTGAGATGTCAGACCAAATAGCAAACCGTTAATAAACCGTTTTAAAAATTGCCGGGATTTCATAGGAGAATTTTGCCTTTCAGCATATTTTTGCGCCGATACAAAACTGAAAGTTTAAATTTGCTTCATGCGTAAAACGCTTACTATTTTAGCCAGCTCATTCCGCCTTACCATGCAGGAACTTATGGTAAACAAGCTACGCACGTCACTGTCATTGATCGGTATTTCCTTTGGTATTTTTTGCATCATTGGTGTGTTGGCAACCGTAAACAGTTTGAGCACGAATATTCAAAACAATATTAACAGCCTGGGCACTAATACGATTTACATTGACAAATGGGTTTATAGCGGTGGCCCCGATTATCCCTGGTGGAAATTTGTAAACCGTCCGGAGCCGAAGTTTAATGAAGTAAATTTGATAAAGGAACGAAGCCAGCTTGCTAACCATGTGGGTTTTTTGATTAATTCAAATGTGGATGTTTTGTATGACAGCTATGCTTTACAGGGCGTCACCATGTATGGAGAAAGTGAAGAAGTAAATGACATACAACCGGTAACGATAGAATATGGCCGCTTCTTTTCGGGCTCGGAATTTACTTCCGGCAGCCCTGTGGTTATTATGGGTTATACCAATGCCGAAAATTTATTTGGCAACCCGGAATTGGCAGTAGGCAAAAAAATCAGCGTCAAGAATCATAAGGCAACGATCATTGGAGTAATCAAGAAGATGGGAAATACCATTATGTGGGATTACGATCAGGGCTTTTTAACACCTTACCGGTTCGCGAGAGAACTTGTTAATGAAAAAAATGCCGGTCCTAAGATTATTGTGAGCGCAAAAGATAATATAACCCCGACTGCTCTTGCTAATGAGCTGGAAGGTGTGATGCGTTCCATAAGAAAACTTGGGCCAAAGCAGGAAGATGATTTCACACTCAATAAAGTATCAGGGTTCATAGACCAGGCAAGCTCAATATTTGCGAGCATCAATATAGGAGGATGGGCAATAGGCATACTAAGCCTTGTGGTTGGTGCATTTGGTATTGCTAATATTATGTTTGTAACGGTGAAAGAGCGTACTCCCATGATAGGCCTGAAGAAAGCAATCGGCGCAAAAAGAAGAAGCATTCTTTCCGAGTTTCTGCTGGAATCAGCTACCATCTGCATTTTGGGAGGTATTATTGGTTTAATCCTGGTATTTATACTCACAATTATCCTTACCAAACTTTTCAGTTTCCCTGTTTTCATTTCAGGCGGAATACTTGGACTCGCCATTTCAATTTGTATCTCTATTGGCATCTTAGCCGGCCTCATTCCTGCGATGACCGCTGCGCGCCTCGATCCGGTGGTTGCGATAAGATCAAAATAAAAACCTGTAAATGTTTGCAGGAGTGCATCAAACCTATAAGCGTTTGCAGCACCGCATTGAAGCAGAGCAAACCTTATAGCGTTTGGAAAGAAAGAGCTTAATAACAAAACACTATAAGGTTTCCAGTGCACAAAGGCAGGGCGGCAAACCTTATAGGTTTTAAAAAAGTCGCCACACCCAAATGTCATTTTGAAGTCTTTTTTTTTAATTTCAAACCGGACTTACATAAAGTTTTCCGGTAGTTGATGAAATTTCAATTCGCACTAACAAAAATTATTTTAAATTTAATATGGAAATATTTTACTTCAAGAATATCCTTTATGATAATCATAAAATTGCAGGATAATCGAAACTTTATTGGCCGCGAAGAAATGCCAGGCCTCAATCAATTCTTTTTATTTCCCCCATGAAAATGCATAGCGAAAATTGACTGATCAAAAACCGTTTTTGAACTACGTCTCATTCCTGTTCTTTCAAATATTCATCAACTATAAAAAAAACTTATGGTTAAGACTAAAGGTAAAAAAAGCAAAAGCCCTGTAAAGGCGCCACATGCAAAACCTCAGCGCTTTGCCCATCCATTTTTCACTAATACTCCGATTGAAAAACGAGCTAAAGTTGCCGGTGTAGGAAAGCGGATGACGGATTATATCGTCACCAAACTTGAACCCATACCAGCAGTAAAGCGTGATCCGCCTGTAATGACGTTAGATCAGGTCATAGGGCAGCAAGGCGTTAACGAGATCTTAGCTGCAAAATCAATTTCTTTTCATGCCGTGGGAGATACGGGGCATGAAAACGGACTGCAGGAAGAGTTAGTAGCCGAAGCAATGGCGCTTGATTATGACCCGGCGCATCCGGAAACATCGCCCGCATTTTTTCTGCATCTTGGTGATGTTATTTATTACAACAATACTGACCAGGGATATCTTTCGCAATTTTACATTCCTTACAAAAATTACCCGGGAAAAATCATCGCTATTCCCGGTAATCATGATGGTGAAATGTTTAAATTCGATGGCACACCAACAGGGCAAAAAGTGACACTGGGAGCATTTCAGGATAATTTTTGCATGCCAACTCCGGGAGTTCCTCCGGCTGCAGGAACTATTTATCGCGAGATGATAAGCCAGCCGGGCGTTTATTGGGTGATGAATGCGCCTTTTGTGGACATCATTGGTTTGTATTCAAACATAGCAGACGGTCCGGGCTTTATTTCAAGCCCAGATATAGGAACGGTCCAAAAAGACTGGCTCACCAAAACACTTACCGGCATCAGCAATAATCGCAAAAAAGGCGTTCAAAACTCACTTTTGATTACCGTTCATCATCCCCCTTTCAGCAATGGCGGCCATAGTTCCAGTGATCAAATGCTTGCCGACATCGATGATTCCTGCAGCCAGGCCGGTATTTTACCCGACCTGGTTTTAGCAGCCCATGCCCACAACTATCAGCGCTATACAAGGGTAGTAACAAAGGGCGGAGCTAAAAAGCAAATTCCTTTTATCGTTGCCGGAACCGGCGGACGAGGCACAGTGCCCGTAAAACCCGGAGATGGAAGCGTTGAAACTGATCCTTTAGGAACTCATGTATTTAATTAATTCATTCGTAGGTTATGGTTATCTTAAGCTGACGATTACCGCAAAACAAATAGCTATCGCCGTATTCCAGGTGAATGAACAAGATGGAACAAGAAAGCAATTCGAAACGGTATCGGTAGATCTTGCTACGAACAATATTACCATTGGATAAAAGTGAAAACGATGATCCGGTATTGTATAGATCTGGACTGGCGATTACCTTTCTGAATGAAGTCTTCTCTACAAAGGTTAAAGCCTAATGCTAACAAATTATTGAATGAATTAACTTTGCACTCAATGATTACTATTCTTGCAATTGAATCTTCGTGCGATGAAACAGCTGCATCTGTTTGCAGAGACGGACAAATATTAAGTAATATTATTTTTAGCCAGAAAATCCACGAAATATATGGTGGTGTAGTGCCCGAACTCGCATCGAGGGCGCATTTATTGGCAATAACGCCGGTAGTGGAACAAGCTTTAGCGAAAGCAAATGTTGAATTAAAAGACATAGACGCTTTCGCGTTTACGCAATCCCCCGGATTGATTGGCGCACTGTTAGTCGGAACAGAATTTGCAAAATCACTTGCATTGGCGTTTAATAAACCGTTGATAGCCGTGCATCACATGCAGGCACATGTTTTGGCCAATTTAATTCAGTCAAAAGATGATAAAAAAACAATTCCTGAATTTCCTTTTTTGTGCCTTACGGTAAGTGGTGGCCATACACAAATTGTTTTATGCCAATCTCCTTTAGACCAAAAAGTAATCGGGCAAACTCTTGATGATGCAGCCGGAGAGGCTTTTGACAAGTCTGCAAAAATTTTAGGCCTCCCCTATCCCGGCGGCCCTTTGGTTGACAAATATGCAAAAGCCGGAGATTCTAAAAAATACAAATTCCCCGAACCAAAAATCGATGACTTAAACTTTAGCTTTAGCGGATTGAAGACCGCATTTTTATATTTCATTCGCGATGAAAAACTGAAGAACGAAAATTTTGTGGAAGAAAATTTGCCCGACATCTGCGCTTCCATCCAGTCACGTATCGTTTCTATTTTGTTAAAGAAATTAAAGAAAGCAGCAGACCAAACCGGAATAAAAGAAATATGCATTGCGGGTGGGGTCAGTGCCAATAGAGGATTAAGAAATGCTTTTGAAATGATGGGAAAAGAAGAAGGCTGGAACACTTACATTCCGGCTTTTGAATATTGCACTGATAATGCCGGTATGATCGCAATCACGGCTTATTACAAATATCTAAATGCTGATTTTGAAGATTTTTCTGTTGTGCCTTCGGCCAGAACTGCGTAGTGGATGGGGAGGGAGGGATGAGTTATGAGTGATTGGTGATGAGTTATCAGTTATGAGTGATCGGTTATGAGTACACCTGGCAGTGAATAAACAAAAAAGGATGATTTTCATTTTACTAATAAGTGATAAGTCGTCAGTGATGAGTTATGAGGCACTTAACAGTGAATAAACAAAAAAGGATGATTTTCATTTTACTAATAAGTGATAAGTTGTCAGTGATGAGTTATGAGGCACTTAACAGTGAATAAACAAAAAAGGATGATTTTCATTTTACTAATAAGTGATAGGTTATCAGTGATGATCAGGACAAGACACTCATAACCCATACCTCATACCTCATAACTAATAATTACTGATCACTAACAACTAATAACCGAACACTATTACCATGCCTAACACCTGGTTCCAATTTAAACAGTTCAAAATCGAACAGGAAAAAAGCGCCATGAAGGTAACTACCGATGCATGCCTGTTTGGCGCCTGGATGGCTGATAAAATTGAAAAGAAAATAATTCAGCCGGCTTCGGTCTTAGACATCGGATCGGGAACAGGATTGTTGAGCTTAATGATCGCACAGAAATCGGATTCAGAAATTGAAGCGATAGAAATTGATGAAAAAGCTTATGGACAAACAAAACACAATTTCACAGCATCAAAGTACAGCAATGGCTTGGTGGCTTTTAATGCAGACGTAAAAGATTGGGTTGGTGGTAAAAAATATGATCTCATTATTTGCAATCCGCCATTTTTTGAAAACGATTTAAAATCCGGCGATCAAAATAAAAATCTTGCAAAGCATCATGATGGATTAACATTAAAAGAGCTTCTGTATTCAATAAAAAGTAACCTTGCACCTGGCGGGAATTTCGCAGTATTGCTCCATTTCCACCGAATGAACTATTTTAAAAAGCTGGCTACTGAAAATCAGTTTTATTTAAAAGAAGAATTGTTGGTACGACAAACGCCAACTCACGCTCATTTCCGCGCGCTGTTGTTGTACGGCACAAACGATGAGCCTTACGTTTCAAATGAATTAATTATAAAAGATGGAGACGGGAAATATACTGAGGCTTTTGATGGCTTGGTTAAGGATTATTATTTGTGAGGGGTGGCTATAAAGTGGCAAGTGATGAGAGATGAGAGTGATGAGTGATGAGTGATGAGTGATGAGTTGTTAAACTTTCTAAACCTTCTAAACTCTCTAAACCTTCTAAACTCTCTAAACCTTCTAAACTCTCTAAACCTTCTAAATTTCCTAAATCCTCTAACCTTCTAAACTCTCTAAACCTTCTAAACTTTCATTAACCATTAATATAAACGCTAATGAGCAGGCTCAATCGTGGATTATTCCGGCGTATTCTTTCATGTAACTATAACCGTCAGTAAGCTTTCCATTCTTTACGATGGTAGCATTTTCGATAATTTTAGAGCCACCGGAAATCAAATCGTCAAAAATATATTTCAAAATTTGTTCACCAAAATATCTTGAAGCATCACGGGGTAATTCATTCGGCAAATTGCCCACCGCCATTACGTCTATTGAGTTTTCCAAATAGGGTTTAGTCCGCTCACCGCTAAATCTATCTACTCCATAAACGGGATCTTCCATAGTGTTGTCACCAAGGTTGATAGGTACAGAACCTGTCTTATCATCCGTAATATCAGCAATTGTTTTTATTCTAAAGTTTTCATTCTTCATGTCATCTAATTCAAACAAACGGGGCATTTTTGTTTCCCAATAAATCCCATTCAATAATACATCCGTTTCAGAAAAGTAATCCTTAAAAAGACATTCATACCTTTCCGGATGCTCATGAAATTCATTTCGGTTGTACTTGCCTGTTGTTTTATTGACGTAAAGATCTTCACCCTTTAGATGGACATACACAGGATATTTGAATTCAGTAGTTTTATATTCATCAGGTTCTGCTTCATGAATTTCCATCAGGTTCATTATTTCCAGGATGCCGTGCGCTACACGGCCACTGCCGGTTACAGCAATTTTTACTACAGGAATCTTGAGCTCAAAATAGTTGTGGATGAGTTCCTGGAAGTTTTTCATTTTATAAACCCGGCCCAACGAAATCTTTCCCGTACGATTTCCATAAGCCATCATTCCGTTGTGAGCGCCTACTACGCCTGCAAAAAAACCAAAGCCTATCAGCCTTGTACCGTCATCGTGTTCAAGGCATTCATAATCTATTAAAGTAATTTTTTTTCTGAGTATAGCCTGTAATAGTTTTTGATTGTAAGCCTGTAATTTCCTGGTGTGTGAAAAAAACAGGTATTTTTTTTCCGGTATCAGCATATCTACCGGAATTTCTTTTATCCCAAATAAAATATCGCACTCACTCAGGTCTTCTTTTACTTCTATGCCGGCTTTACTATATTCCGAATCAGTGTAACACCTCGTAGCGGAATGTTGTACAAGAATTGAAACGTTCTTATGTCCAAGAATCCATTTACATTGGGCGGGAGTAAGGGCTACACGATTATCTGATGGCGTTTTTCCTTCTCTTATCAATCCGATTTTCAACATCCAATAATTATTTTGATAATTGGCAATTTACATTATCCGTCTCAGATACCTATTCTCAAAAAATCATTTTGGACAGATTCAATGGATTGCGTAATATTGCCTCCCAATTTTAAAACTAAAAAGCCCAGATGGCGGAATTGGTAGACGCAACAGACTCAAAATCTGTCGTTCGCAAGGATGTGCAGGTTCGATTCCTGTTCTGGGCACCTGAAAAGTCTGTAAGTAAGCCATTTATTTACAGACTTTTTTATTATAAAGATACCAATAGAGAGATGTGCTGGTTCCCTGCCTCCATGGCGCAGTCAGGCAGGGATTCCTGTTCTGGGCACCTGAAAAGTCTGTAAGTAAGCTATTTAATTACAGACTTTTTTATTATAAGGATACCAATAGAGAGATGTGCTGGTTCCCTGCCTGCATGGCGAGTCAGGCAGGGATTCCTGTTCTGGGCACCTGAAAAGTCTGTAAGTAAGCTATTTATTTACAGACTTTTTTATAATAAAGATACCAATAGAGAGATGTGCTGGTTCCCTGCCTGCATGGCGCAGTCAGGCACGAATTCCTGTTCTGGGCACACAACCGAAGGAGAAATCCTTCGATTTTTTTTATTGTAAAGATGACAATAAAAGGATGTGCTGACCTGCCTTCTTAAAACTCACAGTAAATCAATAAATAACCGGTATTTTTATTTTTTATAGACTACAACTATCATGTATAAACGATAATAAAGCACCGCTTTTGAATATAGAATTCTCTTATTTAACCAACGTTGGCGTCTCTTCCTTCCGGATTGTCTAATCCTTCACTAAATGACATTAAGCGGCCACTCTAACAAATGAAAAACGCTCTGGCAAAGATCCGGAGACCTTCGCCAGAGCGTGAACTGTTTTTGCTTTTCGATTAATAGTTATTAATTTATAAAAATAAAATCAGAATGTCAATTCAGGCCATCCTGTACGATAGGTTCTTTTTACAAATTGATTGGCCGCATCAAAGTTGGTCACCTTCATGTTCTTTGCATCCCATTGCAGCGTAATACCGCGTCCGGGATATTTGAAGTCTTTTCCATCAGCCGTTGGCTCCCTGTAATCAAAGCTGCGAATAGCCAGGTTGGCCATCAATATACTTTGAGTTAGCGGTACGGCATATTCTACGAAAGGTGAATCTACCTGCATGTTGCCATAACCAGCCAGGCATGCTTCAACCCATTGGCCGTAATGCCCGTCAGCGCCACCAGGCACGCGTGGGTATTTCTGAGGTACATGTACTTCATTGGTACGGGAAGTTGGAAGTAGTTGCGGATCCTGTCCATATACACCACACATCATTTTACCTTTGGTGCCTTCGAAAATCACACCATTTCCTGTATCGCCTTTGCCACCCATTATTTCGTTAGGCCCTAATTCTTCCGGGCGCGGAGGCTGTATGCCACCATCCATCCAGTTAAGCCTAACATCCTGGCCACCTTTTCCTATAAATTTCAGATGTGACGATGAAGAAACAGGGCCACTCATCGGGTAATATGCCTGCTGCCAGTTATCTACATAAGGCGTACTTACACTGCTAACAACTTCAGTTGGATATTGAAGTCCCAGCACCTTAAACACAGGGCCAACAATATGACAAGCCATATCGCCAATAGCTCCGGTACCAAAATCCCACCATCCTCTCCAGTTAAAAGGAGCAATCATATCTTCATAGGGATGTTCCTGTGCGGTTCCCAGCCAAAGATCCCAGTTAAGCCCTGCGGGCACGGGTGGATTTTTGGTCGACCACGGAATTCCCTGCGGCCACACGGGGCGATTAGTCCAGCAGTGCACGGTATGCACCTCACCGATAATACCTGCCTCATACCATTCCATCAACTGCCTTACGCCATCGCCTGAAGTACCCTGGTCGCCCATTTGGGTAACCACTTTATAACGCTTTGCAGCTTCTCCCATCATGTGCGCTTCCCATATATCATGTGTCAAAGGTTTTTGTACATAAACATGCTTGCCCAATTGCATCGCATGAAATCCCACAGTGGCATGGTTATGATCCGGAATACCTACATCTACTGCATCAAAATTTTTATGTTCCTTTTCAAACATCTCCCGCCAGTCATGGTAATATTTAGCTTTGGGGAATAATTTACGATTCTGCACTGCCTGGCGATCATCAACATCGCAGAGAAAAGCAATTTCTGCTTTTCCTGTTTTGGCAAAATGACGCTGATCATCACCACCTTTGCCTCCCGCGCCTACACCTGCAATTAACAGCTTATCGCTTGGCGCTACAAAACCTCTTCCTAATACATGTCGCGGCACAATATAAAAACCTGCGGCAGTAAGGGAAGCATTGCGAATAAATTCTCTTCTGGAAGCGGACGGCTGCTTCTCAGTTTGTTTTTTTTCTGACATGGAAATTTACTTTTAATAGTTATAAAATGAAAAGATATAGGTAACCTTTGAACAAAAATATAAAATTATAAAGATTAACTGCATACATAAATTGGTTCTTTAACATGACTGGAATGAAGGTACTCTTAAAGCCAAATTGATGATTATTGCTTGAAAATGAACAGAAGAAGCAGACCAATAATTTAGAGGACGATTATGCTATGGAGCATCAATCGAAAGGAAAAAACTTCAAAGCACTCATTAACGATACGACCAAAAATAAATCTTTACAAACATTTTATTGTCATATCTTTTACACAAACATTACGCGGGATTTGAGAATAAACATATCGAATCAATAATTTGCATTTTTTGTTGCTTTGCTGTAATAAATGGTTTGTGCTTTAATAAATAGTTTTGGTAAAGCGCTAAACTACTACCCTGCTTTTTCTACCAATAATCTTTCGCATACCAGGTTACTCAACACTTCCGAAGTTCTTTTATCATAGCTTACTACAATCGATTTATCAAAAGGTTCTATTGATTTGATTTTGATTTTTAATCCAAGGTACATACCCCGGCTGTTTAAGAATTTTAAAAATTCTGATGACGTTTTAATAACTGCGCCAAGCTTAACTATATCGCCTGTCTCGCAATCACTCAATTTATGATAATCTTTCCAAACTACTTTTCCTTTGGCATCCGGTATCGGCGAGCCATGAGGATCCACCTTGGGATAATCCAAAAGTTCATCCATTTTTTCAAAAAAAACAGGGGATTGAATGTGTTCAATTTGTTCGGCAATATCATGGACATCTTCCCAACCCAAATGCATTTTTTCAACCAAAAACATTTCGGTAAGCCGGTGCTTTCTTATGATAAGGCCCGCTTCTTTTTTACCCTTCTCCGTAAGACGCAAGGGTTTGTAACTTTCATAATGAACGAGTTTCTTCTTAGACAGTTTTTTCATCATACTGGTAACAGTAGGCATTTTAATATCAAGGCTTTTTGATAGTTCAGCCACATTCACTTCGCCATCCTTATTGGCGATGTTAAACAATGCTTTCAGATAATTTTCTTCTGTCAATGAATTCATATCTCAAAACTAATAAATAAATATCCCTGGTAAAAAAAAAGTTATTTTCGATAAAATATTCAGTTAGATTAATCTAACTTTATACTTTTGTAACAGAAATCAATTTTCAGAATGGCGAACCAACCGGGGTAGGCCGCGGTGGGCGGTGCCCCCACCGCGCCAACAACCAGGATGGCTGAGCGACAAATTGAAAGAATAAAATAACTTGTATAGTATGTATAGTAGTATTACGAAAAAAACAGATTCACATTCTTTAAGCGAAGTACATTCTTCTGTAATAACTCAAAAAAAAGGGTGGCGCCAGATCATGGCGTTTATAGGGCCGGCCTACCTGGTAAGCGTAGGCTATATGGATCCGGGCAATTGGGCTACAGATATTGCAGGAGGTTCTGCATTTGGATATAACCTGATATGGGTATTGCTGATGTCAAATCTGATTGCGATACTATTGCAATCATTGAGCGCCCGCCTTGGCATAGTCAGGGGGTTAGACCTGGCGCAGGCTTCAAAAAATGCATATCCCCGTTGGGCCAATATTCCACTTTACATTCTTGCGGAGATCGCCATAGCTGCCTGCGATCTGGCAGAGATAGTGGGCATGGCCATCGGTCTGAATTTGTTATTCGGTCTTCCGTTGATATGGGGAATTTGTCTCACCGCTTTAGACACGTTATTACTACTTCTTTTGCTCAATCATGGCATGCGAACGCTGGAAGCATTTATTATTACGCTGGTGGCTATTATCGGGCTTTCTTTTTTAGTAGAAATGTTCATCGTAGCGCCTGTATACGGTGATGTAATAAAAGGGTTCGTTCCTACAAAACTCAATGGGGAAGGACTTTACATTGCTATTGGCATCATCGGCGCTACCGTAATGCCCCATAATTTATATTTACATTCATCTCTTGTACAAACGCGGAAATTTGACCGCACTTTTAAGGGAATGAAAAAAGCCATTAAATTTAATTTATTGGATACTACTATAGCGCTCAATCTCGCCTTTTTTGTCAATGCTGCAATTCTAATATTGGCTGCGGCAGCCTTTTATGTAAACGGATATTTTAATGTGGCTGAAATCCAGGATGCTTCTGTGTTATTGGAAAAGTTATTTGGAAAAGCGGCGCCTATGTTTTTTGCAGTCGCGCTAATTGCCGCAGGTCAAAGTTCCACTATAACCGGCACTTTAGCAGGACAAATAGTAATGGAGGGGCATTTGAATATCCGGATACAGCCCTGGCTCAGAAGATTAATTACCAGGTTGCTGGCCATCATTCCGGCGCTGTTTACCATTATTTACTTCGGATCTGAAGAACTGGGAAAGTTGCTTGTGCTCAGCCAGGTGGTTTTGAGTTTGCAATTAGGCTTCGCTGTTATACCATTGATACATTTTACTTCTGATAAGAAAACCATGAAGGAATTTACCATCAAAACCTGGGTGAAAATTTTAGCATGGCTTAGCGCGGCAATTATTTTGTATTTGAATATACAACTGGTAATCCAGCAAATACACGACTGGATAAAAGAAGCCGGCGGACATGTGATTCTTGTTTATATCACCGCAATACCTATTTCTGTTGCTTGCCTCGGACTCTTATTGTACGTCTTTGTTCATCCCTTTTATACCAGAAGAACAAAAGAAATCAAGCAACTTCCTCATGGCAACGCGGAGCAAATTACCGAAGGCGCTATCATCAACTATAAACATATTGGAATCGCCATTGACTTTTCCGGTGAAGATGAAAAAATTATTCAAAACGCTTTAATGATTGGAACCAAGAATGCAACTTATACGCTCATACACGTGGTAGAAAGCGCTGCAGCAAGGTATTTTGGAAAAAATACACTGGATCATGAAACCCAATTAGACAATGACAACCTGGTGAAATACCGGGAAAAGCTGGAACAAATGAATTATAAAGCTGATACCCAGATAGGCTTTGGAAACCCCGCTTCTGAATTGGCTAAAATAATTCTAGAACAAAAAATTGATTTACTGGTAATGGGTGCGCATGGCCATAGAGGACTTAAAGACATCATCTTTGGAAGTACGGTTGACGCTTTGAGGCATAAAATAAATATCCCGGTGTTAGTGGTAAAATAAGAAGCATAAATTTAAACAGGGGTTACGATTTAATTACATCAACAATCAGGAATGAAGCAACGTGGTTTGTCTCACCACGACTTTGTCACTCAACAGAAATTTACAAGTAACCAGGTGACCTCATCCTCCAATCCTTCTTCCGATCAGCAGTTTAAAAATTTTCTGATTGCTATTTGGTGTCAGCCCGAATAAAAAGCCGGTTTCTAATTCCCAGTCGGGGCTTGATAACAAGTTGAACATGGGTCCCAAAATATGCTCCTGGTAGTTGATACTTTCAATTTTACTAAATGTACCCAGGGAAGAATAATATTCTATACCTAACCCGAATTTATCATTAAAGTTGTAATAAGTTTTAAATTGGGGTTCTATCTCCGCATGCTTACCTGGACCTGTAAACACAAATCCGATATTGGGATTAAAGCCGAGATAAACTTTACCTATTGTCTTATCTATGATTGGGCGTAATTCGCCATCCATAACATATTTGTTTTCTCCGTCCGGTTTTATGAATCCAATTTCCATTGATAAGCTTGCACCCACGTTCCATCCCCATGATGCAGGTACGGTGTATCGCGGACGGATGTGATTACCCAGGTATTCAAATTTACCGTCAGGTGAAACACCCGTAAAAGTATAAAAGCCAAGTTCAAAATTTCCACCAAGGCCCCTGGTGATTTCCACAGTTTCATTTAACCAATGTGCAGAATTTTTATTTACCAGATACCTTGAGCCCTCGAAAGTATAATTCTGGTGCAGCTCAACAAATGTGACTCCGTTTTCTGTAATAGGAGATGAATATACCTGTATCTCATTATCTGCCTGGGCACGCACGATAACCGGAATCAATGACGCATAAAAAATGCAGCAGTAAATTGTAAGTTTTTTCAAGCTATATTTTTCAGGCATAAAAATATTATTCCTCCCTGAGATTAATGCATTTTAATTTTAAAAAGAAGCAATCACTTTTAAGCAAATATTCCTTCCCATATTAAAGATACCTAAATGCCCGTTAGGAGATTGCGCGTAATACTCAAAATATTGCAAACTGCTGAAGTGGAATTGTTAGGCCAAATTTAAAATAATTTTTTACAGTAAATAGGTCTTTGATGTCTGACCTTTGAATTAATTAGATTTCATGTTACCAGGTGAGTCCGATAAGGTTGTAAACAGCGCCCTTGTTTCTGTTTTATTCAAAGTATGATAACTATTCGGTACCGGGTTAAATTTTTATGAACCTTTAATTACCTATGCAACGGCAAATTGTTAGCTTTTACTAACAAAAATATTTTAAATATATTTAAATCTTTAGATAATAATTTCGGCAAATCGTTTGTTTTTTTTCAATAACATTTAATACAGGTATAACTTTTACATTTGCATGAATTTATCGAAATTGGTGTTTAACGGAAAAGAGGAATACTAACACCAATACTCAATATAAAAACATAATAGAATGGAAACAAAATTGATACTCGTTCGTCACGGTCAGTCGGCGTGGAACCTTGAAAATCGTTTTACAGGCTGGAAAGACGTTGATTTAAGTCCGTTGGGAATAGAAGAAGCCAGAGCCGCCGGCGAAAAACTTAAATCAGTCAAGATAGATATTGCTTATACTTCGGTGTTAATCCGGGCGAAGCATACGCTCGAAATAATCCAGGATATTGCAGGATTACAAAACATACCGGTGATAGAAGATAAAGCTTTGAATGAGCGCATGTATGGTGATTTGGAAGGGCTGAACAAAGCCGATACTGCAGCAAAATTTGGCGAGGAACAAGTCCATATCTGGCGTCGCTCGTTTGATGTTGCGCCTCCCAATGGCGAAAGCTTAAAGGATACCTACGACAGAGTCATACCTTATTTCAAATCTCATATTGAAAAAGATTTAAACAAGGGTTTAACTACATTGGTAGTCGCTCACGGTAATAGCCTTAGAGCGCTCATTATGTTTTTAGATAAACTTTCGCCGGAAGAAATATTAAAAATAGAAATTGCTACCGGTGTGCCAATTACCTATAGCTGGCCAAATGAAAACGTCTAGCTTATTGGATGGTTCTGTCATTGATTGCTTGTATTTCATGGATAGAAAAAAACAAATTCAAAAATCAAATGAATCAGTTTTCAATACAGGAATTAATCGGCAATACCGACATCTATTTGCTTGACCAAATAATGAAAGGGCGTTACACACCAGGTGAAAGAATGTTGGATGCCGGTTGTGGAAACGGAAGGAATTTAGTTTGGTTTTTAAAAAATGATTTTGATGTGTACGCAATCGATAAAGATGCAATGTCCATCAACTATCTGAAAGCTAACTATCCTCATTTCGACAAAGAAAAATTTCAATTATCTGAAGTTGAACAGCTTCCTTTTAAAAACGACTATTTTGATCACCTAATCAGCAGCGCGGTTTTACATTTTGCAAAATCCATTTCGCATTTCAATGATATGATGAAAGAAATGGTTCGCGTTTTAAAACCAAATGGTTCTTTATTTATAAGGATGACATCTGACATTGGGATAGAAAATAGAGTAAAGCATATTGAAAACGGCGTTTACGAAATTCCTGATGGTTCCATTCGTTTCCTTTTAACGCCTACCCTTCTTAAACATACAATGGAGGAAAATAATTTATCTTTCATCGAGCCATTGAAAACAGTAAATGTAGCTAACATGCGCTGCATGAGTACGTTGGTTCTAATGAAAAAATAGTAGAAATGTTATCCCGCGAAACTCACTGATGGCCGCTATCTTCTCCGAAATGTCGCGCAGGATTAAATAAAATTGCTACCTTTAATAAGGTCTTTATTTTTCAACTTAACGATCGCATCATGAAACTCATTTTTTTATGTCTAACCGCAACGACTCTTTTATTGGGATGCAATAATCAAAATCAGGCATTCACAACAAAAAGTGATTCAACCACAGTTAAAACTGCAACGCCCACCGCAAAACAGCAATCGCTTCCTTTTAAAAGCGATGTACCAGATGCAGCCATGCAAATAAAGCTTGCGTTACTGGCAGCGCCGCCGGAAAAAAGAGATAGCTGTACGGTGCTTGGCTACGATGCGAATAATCAACTGGCTATTATAAGAAAAGGTACCAATGAATTGGTTTGCCTTGCTGATAATCCAAAAGATACCAGCTTTTCGGTAGCCTGCTACAATATGGACCTCGAGCCATTTATGCAAAGGAGCCGGGAATTGAGAAAGGAAAACATAAAAGGCCAGCAGTTGTTTGACGAACGCGCGAAAGAAGTGAAAGAAGGTACGCTGAAAATGCCTGATGGGCCTGCTGCATTGTATGTTTATGCTGCCAACTCTAAAGATGTCAATCGTGCTACCGGCGAGGTGAAGAACGGATATATGCGTTATGTTCTTTATATTCCATTTGCTACAGCAGCTTCTACCGGTTTACCAACAAGGCCGTCTGCTCCGGGCATGCCGTGGATAATGGACGCCGGGACTTACAGAGCGCACGTCATGATTGATCCGTAAGCAAAATCAATAAGATTTGATAATACCATCCCATGAAATTTTCAGAGTGTAAGAATAGGAATCCTTTGAATTTCTTTGTTTACTGTATTCTTAAAATCCGGCATGATTCTAAAAATAGATAATAAGCTGACACTTGAGTTAACAGCGCAAAGACATGCTGACGCATTGTTTCAGGCGGTTGATAAAAATCGTAAACATCTTTCAACGTTTCTGCCCTGGGTGGGCAATATGAATTCAGTGTACGACTTTAATGAATATATAAAAAATTGCGAACAACTTTATGAAGAAAAAAAGGAATTGAGTTTCGTTATTGTTTCTGATAAAAATACCGTGGGAAGAATTGGACTTAATAATATAAATCTTCAAAATAAAAATGCTTCCATTGGATATTGGCTCACCAAAGATGCTGAAGGAAAAGGAATCATCACAAGATCATGTAAAAAGCTGATTACTGTTGGATTCGACCAATTAGGTATGCACAGAATTGAAATAAAAGCAGCAGTCAATAATCTGAGAAGCAGGGCGATCCCACAAAAATTAAATTTCAGGGAAGAAGGAATATTACGGGAGGCTGAACTAGTAAATGGAACTTTTCTTGACCTGGTATTATATTCAATGTTAAGAGAAGAATGGAAAGAATGACAACGAATTATTCTCACAGAATATCTTTACGCTTTGCGATCAAACCCGGTAATTATTGAATGCCACTTATTTTAATTGCTCAGGTTCATTCTTATACCGTCATTCCGGCTAATTGCTGATTTTGATGTGTTGAGAATATAATCTTTATGTCTTTAATTTATATTCGATAAACCTTAGTAGAAAAAAGAATCAACGCTAGTTTTCAACCTTATTACCTTATTCTAAACCTCTGAGAATGAAAATAGAATACAATTTATATACTCATTTTATCTTTATGACACCTTGCGGCATCGTAAAATAAGTTTCAAAGAAAAATATGAAACGTTTATAAGTTCTATCAACAATCATCACAGCCTTTTGGGCAATCCGGATCCAAATAAGGTAATAAGGTGAACGTATTGTAAATAATATTTTCTACTAAGGTTTTAAAACCCTCAGCACATCAAAATATTGATTAGCCGTGGTGCACCTGCCTTCGCTCCTGATATCCCGATTATACTTAACTTTATAACCTCCTTTAAAAATATTTTCAAGATGAAACAATTGAAATATCAGCAGATGATACCGTTTGGTCTTGCCTTCCTGGTACTATCTTTTTTAGCAACATCGTGTAATGCGCAAGCCAGGCTATTGGCCCTTTCAAAGGGCGATCACACATTGGCAATTGTTGATCCCGGGACCTTAAAGGTTTTGGCCCGAGTTCCAGTCGGAAGCGACCCGCATGAAGTGATAGCCTCTTCTGATGGAAAAACAGCTTATGTATCTATTTATGGCGGGGGCGCCTTGCACGAGTTGAACATTATTGATCTTGTTGCAAAAAAGCCTTTAAACACTATTGATACAAGGCCGTTGTTTGGACCGCATGGGCTTACATTCGTTAATGGAAAAGTTTGGTTTACTGCCGAAGGTTCCAAAGCCGTTGGCCGTTACGATCCTTCAACCGGAAAAGTTGACTGGTGTATGGGAACCGGCCAGGACAGAACGCACATGATCCACGTGGCTCCCGATGGAAAGAGTATTTACACATCAAATGTTTCATCCGGAACGATGAGTCTTCTTACAGAAACATCAAACGGAAATCGTCAGGATTGGTCGCAAACAATAATTTCTACGGGAAAAGGTACCGAAGGATTTGATGTATCGCCGGACGGTAAAGAGTTGTGGGCCGCAGCAAGTGATGACGGAAAAATTTCTATCATTGATCTTGCTGCAAAAACAGTAGCCGCTACAATTGATGCAAAGGTTTTTGGCGCCAACCGTTTGAAATTTACTCCCGGCGGGAAAATGGTATTTATAGCAAGTCTTGGCTCCGGAATGCTCACAATCTATGATGCCCAAACGCACAAAGAGATTAAGCAATTAAAAATTGGCAGCGGAGCAGCAGGCATCGTTATGGATCCAAATGGATCGCGCGCCTTTGTGGCTTGTTCTCCAGATAATTACATAGCAATTGTTGACCTGAAAACGCTGGAAGTTACCGGCCACCTTGATGTTGGTAAAAACCCCGACGGGCTTGCATGGGCCGCTCAAAATTAATCGACTTGATAACTAAATATCAAAAATAGAAATCAGCAGAATTTCTTTGTCTGCCGGTCACGCAGATTTGTTCACTGCGATGAAAATAACAGATCGACATTCGGATCCATAATTATTTTCTCAGGTGGACTATCCAGTAAAACAACTTTTTTTGTGATTTTATCTTTTATGTCAAATGTTTTAATATCAATTTTACTTCCATTTACAAAACCTATCTGCAAAGGAAATTCAAAAAGAGGTGTTTGAGTTTGTTTAATTTCCAGCGCAACCGATTTTTTTGTATTATCATACTTCCAATCAATATGAAGCATGGGCTGGCCTGGTGTATAAAGCCATTGGTTAAAAAATGATTTTAAGTTTTGCCGCGATACTTGTTCAAATATTTTTTCCAGGTCATTGGTATTGGCGTTGCTGCTGTAATAAGTTTTATAATAAGTGCGGATGCCTTTCCAAAACAAACTATCGCCCAATTTTCTCCGCAACATGTGAAGTACCCACCCACCCTTTTGATAGCTGTTCGCGTTCAGTAGTATCATTAGATTTTTACTTTCAGTAGTATCAACCACAGGCGTATTACTGTTTTTGGAATAGCTAATGACTTCAGTGCGCTGTGTTCTTAAAAGATTTTTTAAAGAATCTTTTCCATATTTGTTTTCAAGATACAAATCGGTCATATAAGTAGCGAAACCCTCGCTGAGCCACAGATGTGGCCAGTCCTTTTCTGTCACATTATCGCCAAACCATTGGTGCGCTATTTCATGCGCCATCAGGCTTTCAAGGTCTTTTGTATTGACCGAGTTTTCAAAATAAAAAATACAACCCGCGTTTTCCATTCCCCCAAAGATGGTTTTCGATTGCACGTTGGCCAGCTTCTCAAAAGCATATGGCCCGATGCGGGAGATATACCATTCTAAAATATTTCGCGCGATGGCATAATGCGCAAAGCCATTTTCCTTGTCTTGCGGATATACCCAACTTGAAATCGGAATACAATCCACATCGGCTAAATTATTTACTGCAAAATCCGTAACCCCTATCACCATTACTTTCGTGGGCAAAGGCGTTTCTTCCTTCCAATGCGTTAATTTGAAGTGATTGGGAAGATTGGTTTCTTCTACTTTTTTTCCGTTGGATATTACCTGGTAATGATCCGGTGCCGTAACTATAAAATCAACGGTTGCTTTATCAGAAAGATGGTCATTGCATGGAATCCAGTTATGCGCTCTGTTGGGCCAGTTGTCTGCAAAAAAAGAACGATCTCCATATTTGGTATTGCTAATGATAAGGCCGTCTGCAGGGATGCCTTCGTAGCTGATGGTGTAAATATTTTTTGTGCCAGCCAATGCTTTATCATTGATAATAAGATGTTGTGAATCTTGCGAAAAGTTGATTGCATTTCCGTTTTTTGTAACAGATGTCACCGCCATTCCTTTTCCATCTTTATTTCTGTTTACAAAATCAAACGAAACATTTTTTTCTTCTTTTGTAAAACCCGTGGTGATTTCCGCTTCCCCTTTTATAATATTGTTGCTATCGTTAAGTGTAATGCTAAAACTATAATGTTTTACATCAAGACCATTCGTTGGCATTTGTGCAACGAGGGCAGGCACATACAGTAAAGCAACAAATATTGCAAAAAACACTTTTAGCAAAATATTTTTACTTTCAAACATCTTCATAAATAAATTTTATGAAAAGTACAAATAGAAAATGAGATGAGGATTAATTTTGGGTAGAATAAAATTGCGATACGAAAAACATTCCCGTTCCTGGCTTGTGCGACTTATAAAAATAAGTTTGAAATGAATCATCTAAATTATTCATAATAAACTTACGCGGAGGATTCTATTAAAAAGAGAAGAAGAATCTTAATTATTTGTTTGTTTACCGTTGGTTAATATTGATAAAACAAAATTACTGTCAACCATCTTCATAAATAACTTTTATGGAAAATCTCTATTATTTTATCTTACAAGAAAAGCCGTGACTAAACACGTTATCTTGATTATTACACTCTTTATTGTGGGACAAAAAATATTTGGCCAATCAGATATGTTCACATCAGAAAATCTACCCTTCATAAATGGAGGCTGCATAGAAATTGCACCCAACTATCCAGGCGGACATAAAGCCCTGGAACGATTTTTCGCTAATAATGTAAAATATCTTAAAACTACAAAAGGACAAAATGGTGAAGTAATCATTACTTTTAAAGTTGATACTTTAGGAAATACAACTGACATTAAAGTTGCAAAGAGCTTTCAACCAAATTTTGACCAGGAAGCAATCAGGCTTATAAGGCTTTTGAAAGGTTGGACACCTGCTACTATAAATGGAAAAAAAACTACTTATTATCTCAGTCAACCACTAATATTCAGGACTGACAAGACACATAAAGTTCAACCCAACACTTGTCGCAAGTTTCCCCTTCGCTATTAAAAGTTCACAACAAGAAAATTGAAACACAAATGATCTTTAAAAATAAGACCGAAATCGCTAAGGCTCCCGCGTGTAAATTCTCAATTAGATTCCACTCCACTGTCGATTTTCCGTTTCGCAGATAGTATAATCGCAAATCATTAAGGCGATTGATTCTTACATACCGGATAATTCTATTCACG
>Ga0134126_10002507_pt1 | contig 23131 bp, 15 predicted proteins | sample KB31752_FD_96881 | JGI IMG/M metagenome (GOLD analysis project Ga0134126, IMG submission 96881) | Terrestrial soil microbial communities with excess Nitrogen fertilizer from Kellogg Biological Station, Michigan, USA - KB3-175-2 | ecosystem: Environmental > Terrestrial > Soil > Unclassified ... | reverse complement strand
TTTCGCGCTCACTTGCGTTCGCTCGGCGTCAGCATTCCTTGCGACGATCACGTAACCGCTGGTACGGAGTCTCCGATTAGCCGCGAAATAGTACTCGGAGACATAAAGATTGGGAATCGCATTGCCGTTCAGCCGATGGAAGGCTGGGATGGCACAGCGGATGGCAATCCGAGTGAGACCACGGTTCGACGCTGGCGACGCTTTGGTCAGAGTGGCGCCAAGCTGATCTGGGGCGGCGAAGCTGTCGCTGTTTGCCAAGCCGGACGCGCGAATCCCAATCAACTGGTGATCGCACCACACACAAAAAAGGGACTGGCTCAGCTTCGAACCGCGCTGATCGAAGAACATCGACAGACCACCGGATCCGATGATGGATTGCTGATTGGCCTGCAGCTTACGCACTCAGGCCGCTTTTGTCGTCCGAACCGGAAGGATCGCGCTGAGCCTCGCATTCTTTACCGTCATCCCATTTTGGATCGGCGCATGGGATTGGCTGCCGACTGTCCTTTGCTGACCGACTCCGAGATTCAATCGATCATCGACGACTTTGTACGGGCAGCACAGATCGTCCGCGAGCTTGGCTTTGATTTTGTCGATGTCAAGCACTGCCATGGATATCTCGGGCACGAATTTCTCAGCGCGCGCGAGCGCGAAGGAGACTACGGAGGCAGCTTCGAGAATCGCACGCGCTTCCTTAAGGAGATTGTCGAAGGCATCCACTCAAATGCTCCCGGATTGGGAATTGGTGTGCGTCTCTCTGCATTTGATTTGATTCCGTTCCAGCCTGATCCCAAGCAGTCGGTGAATGGAAAGCCCGGGCCAGGAATTCCCGAAGATGCTGCTCTTCCTTATCGCTCCGGCTTCGGAGTGAATCAGAACAGGCCGACCGAACCCGACCTCAGCGAGCCGGAACGGTTCATCGCTCTCCTGCAGGATCTCGGAATTCGCCTGGTGAACATCACCGGAGGCAGTCCTTACTACAACCCGCACGTGCAGCGCCCCGCGTTGTATCCGCCGTCCGATGGATATCTCCCACCGGAAGATCCTCTGGTTGGAGTCGCGCGCCAGACGGGCATCACTCGCGAGCTCAAACGCAAGTTTCCCGAAATGGTATTCGTTGGATCAGCCTACAGTTATCTGCAGGATTTTCTTCCCCACGTTGCGCAGGCTGCGATTTGTGAAGGCTGGGTCGATTCCGTCGGACTAGGGCGCATAGTGCTGAGCTATCCGGAGATTCTCTGGGATGCGATGAACGGCGCTCCTGCGCAGCGAAAGCGCGTCTGCCGAACCTTCAGCGATTGCACGACAGCTCCCCGCAACGGATTGCCGTCCGGTTGCTATCCACTCGATGCTTATTACAAAGATTCGGAAGACGGAGAGCGGCTAAGAGCTATTAAGGCGCAGGCCGAATCCAGGCGCCCTGCATTGATGAATGCAGCGGTGGTTAAGGAAAGCGCAAATGGGGATTAAAGAGCTTCTATCGGGGAAAAAACCAGGACGCAAGGTGCGAGGAATTGCTGCCGCGCTTCTGCCCTATACGGAAAGCAGCAAGATTGCAGTCGAGGCCTTCCAGAGACATTTGGTCGCCACTCAGCGTGCCGGATTGATGAATGCGGTGAATATGGACACCGGCTACGTGAATTACCTCTCGGATTCCGAAATGGAACAGATTCTTGGCTGGACGCGTGAGGCCCTTATCAAAGGCGTGCCATTTGTTGCCGGAGCGTACGTCGAAGGGCGATCAGGCGATCTCGTGAGCCTTTATCGGCGCGCAATGGATCGAATTGTCAGCTTCGGCGGAATTCCCATTTTGTTTCAGACGGCTCGTCTGCACGGGAAATCTGCCAGCGAAAAGATTTCGGTGTATCGCGACATCTGCAAGGATTACGACCAGGTGCTCGGCTTTGAGTTGGGCTCGATCTTTGCTCCTAACGGCGAAATCTACGACGACGAAGTGATCAAAGGCTTGCTTGATATTCCCGAAATGAAAGGCATGAAACATTCATCTCTCGATCGACTGACGGAACTCAGACGGCTTGCGCTCCGCGACGAGCGCCGTGCGGACTTCGCGATCTATACAGGCAACGATCTCGGCATCGACATGATCGAGTACGGATCTGATTACCTGTTAGGCCTGGCAACATTCGTCCCAGAGAAATTTGCCGAGCGGGATCGTCTGTGGGAGTTGGGAGATCCGGCGTATTACGAGCTATCGGACTCATTGCAGTATCTCGGCAACATTGCTTTTCGTACTCCGGTGCCGGCGTATAAACACTCGGCGGCTGTTTTTCTGAATTTAATTGGGCGAATCCCGAGCGATCTGCCTCATCCACGAAGTCCCCGTCGTCCGAGGTGGGAGGCGGAGATCTTGAAGGACTGCGCCGCGCGACTTGGCGTTCTGGAGAGCGCAGCAAAGGAGTACGCGGTGCACCGCTCGTAAGAGCTGAATCGTTGCGCTACCCTAGTCATCAATAGCTCGGGGAAAATCATGTCAACCGTACCCGCAGTAAGCGCCCTCGACGCCAACACGCAGACATTTCCGGTTTTAACTTCTGCCCAAATCGAACGGGCGCGCTCGGCCGGCAGCATTCGTCAGGTAAAGAACGGAGAGGTGCTCTTCCGTCCGGGTGACGTCGGCATACCCATGTTCGTCTTGCTCTCCGGCGGCATGGAGATTTTGCAGCCTTCGTATTTGGGCGAGCGATTGATCACAACTCATCCTGCGGGCCACTTCACTGGCGAACTCAGCATGATCTCCGGGCAGCGCTGCCTGGTGCTGGGCCGGGTTACCGATGCCGGAGAATTTCTCGAGATTCCCGTAATCAATTTGCGGACTCTGATCGCACGAGATGCCGAGCTGAGCGAGCTGTTCATGCGCGCGTTCATTCTGCGCCGGCTCGCCCTGATCACGCACAAGCTGGGGAACGTGATCCTGCTGGGGTCGCGCCACTCGGCTGAAACGCTGCACCTGCGCGAGTTCCTGGATCGCAACGGACATCCGCACACCTATGTCGATCTGGATCGGGATAAGGAATCGCAGCAGCTTCTCGACCACTTTGCCGTGAAGTTGGAAGACATTCCTCTGGTGATCTGCAATGGCCAGAATGTCCTACGCAATCCTTCCACGCGCGAGTTGGCCGACTGTCTGGGACTCAACGCTACCTTTGATGACTCAGAGGTACGCGATGTGGTGATCGTCGGCGCAGGTCCCGCCGGACTCGGTGCCGCAGTGTATGCGGCTTCAGAAGGACTGAATTCACTGCTGATCGAGACCGAGGCTCCCGGTGGGCAGGCAGGCTCGAGCTCCAAAATAGAAAACTATCTTGGCTTCCCCACAGGAATCTCGGGCCAGGAACTCGCGGCGCGTGCTCTGAATCAAGCACAGAAATTTGGAGCGAGAATGCTGATCGCGCGCTCGGCGATCAAGCTCGATTGCGCGAAGCATCCTTACAAGCTCCAACTCGATGACGGAGCTGTGATCGCGACGCGCGCGATCATTATTGCGACCGGCGCGCACTACAACAAACCTGAGATCGAGAACCTGGAAAAGTTCGAGGGTCGGGGAATCTATTACGGCGCTACTCACATCGAGGCGCAACTATGCGCGGGCGAAGATGCAGTCGTAGTTGGCGGAGGAAACTCAGCCGGTCAAGCTGCAATTTTTGTCTCGCAGATTGCGCGGAAAGTTTACATGTTGGTGCGCTCCAGCGGACTCGCTGAGACAATGTCGCGGTATTTGATCCAGCGCATTGCAGAGAATCCCAATATAGAACTGCTCTGCAAGACAGAGATTACGCATCTGGAAGGCGCAACCGAGCTCGAACGAGTCACTTGGGCCAACAACGTCACTGGCCAATCATCGACGCACGCAATTCGGCATGTATTCGTCATGACGGGAGCATCCCCGAGGACTGATTGGCTTCGCGGCTGCATAGCTCTCGACGACAAAGGTTTCGTGCTTACCGGACGCGATCTCGAGCCTGGGGGATACGGCTCTCTCTCGGCATCGTGGCCGCTCGCGCGCGCTCCGCAAATGTTGGAGACTAGTTTGCCCGGGGTCTTTGCCGTCGGAGATGTTCGCTCGGGAAACGTGAAACGCGTTGCCTCTGCGGTTGGCGAAGGAGCCATCTCAGTTCACTTAGTCCATCGCACTTTGGCAGAGCTGTAATCAACCGTGAAAGAACTTAGAAAGGCGAATTATGCAGTGCAAACATACGAATGAAATCCACATGACTCAAACCGACAAGCACGTCTGCGAAGATTGCGTGAAGACCGGAGACACTTGGGTTCATCTGCGCCTTTGCCTCGAATGCGGCCATGTAGGCTGCTGCGACTCGTCGAAGAATAAGCACGCGACCAAGCACTTCCATCAGACCAAGCATCCGCTCATCCGCTCGATTGAACCGGGCGAAACTTGGGTGTGGTGCTACGTCGATGAGATAGCGCCGGGAGAGATTCGCCAGGGCTCATTTGCTGCGGCATAAGAGCTTTTGCCGGGAACCGCGAGAATAGACATCGAGCGCTCATCTTGTACAATTTCGCGCGTGTCCATTCCAGCACGGTTTCTTTCTGCTCTTCTTGTTTCATCATTTCTGATTTCGGCCGCTCACGGTCAACAACTCGATCCGAAGCTGTATCAGGGCTTACGCTGGCGAATGGTAGGCCCATTTCGCGGCGGTCGAACGGTGTCTGTCGCCGGCATTCCTGGAAATCCGAATGTCTACTACTTCGGCTCTGTCGGCGGCGGCGTTTGGAAGACGACGAACGGCGGTATCACGTGGAATCCGATTTTAGATTCGCAGAACGTCGCCTCGATCGGGGCTATCACGCTCGCTCCCTCTGACCCGAATGTCATCTATGTTGGCACCGGCGAGCCTGATCTGCGCTCGGATCTGTCGACCGGCAATGGAATGTACAAGAGCACCGATGGTGGCGCCACGTGGGAGCACATTGGGCTCGAAGACTCGCGCCAGATTGCGCGCATCGTGGTCGATCCACATGATCCGAGCACAGTCCTGGTGGCAGCCGTCGGACATGCTTACGGTTCCAATCCGGAACGCGGCGTGTTCAAGTCAACTGATGGTGGGCGCACGTGGACGAAGTCGCTTTTCCTGGACGACAAAACCGGCGCAATTGATGTTGCCGCCGATCCAGATAACCCGCGCGTGGTCTATTCAGCGATGTGGCACGTACAGCGCCCGCCATGGAGCCAATATCCACCTGACAACGGCGATGGCGCGATCTATCGCTCTGCCGATGAAGGCGCGACTTGGGCAAAGCTCACCGGCACAGGTTTGCCGCAAGGCGATTGGGGACGTGTAGGCATTCGCGTTGCGGCGGGAACGGATGGAAAGCGGCTGTACGCATTGATCGACAACAAAGATCCTAAGCAGGCTGGCTTCTATCGCTCGGATGATGGTGGCGCAACCTGGTCCCGAATCGGAACTGATTCGCGCATTCTTGGACGCCTTTGGTATTTCGGCGAGATCGCGATCGATTCGAAGAACCCGGATGTCGTTTACCTGCCGAATGTGTCTATCTATCGCACCGAGGATGGAGGCAAGGATTGGGAAGCCATTAAAGGTGCGCCCGGTGGCGACGATTACCACGCGCTCTGGATCGATCCGACGAATCCCCAGCGTATGATTACCGGAAGCGATCAAGGCGCGACCATCAGCGTAGATGGCGGCAAGAGCTGGAGTTCCTGGTACAACCAGCCGACTGCGCAATTCTATCACGTAATCACCGACAACGAGTTCCCATATCGCATCTACGGCTCGCAGCAGGACAGCGGTACCGCAGCGATTCAGAGTCGCAGCGACTACGGCTCAGTCACTTTCCGGAATTGGTACTCGGTCGGCTCTGGCGAGAGCGGATACATCGCACCCGATCCAAATGATGCAAACACCGTCTATGGTGGCGATCCCTATGGACCAGTGCTGCGCTTCGACCGCATCACAGGCCAGACGCAGGATGTCTCGCCTGTTCCGGTGCAGGCGTTCGGCACCGAGATCTCGCAGCGCAAGCTACGCGCCACATGGACTTCTCCCATCGTGATTTCGCCGCGTTCACACACGCTCTATTTCGGCGCGCAGTATCTGCTGCGCTCGACAGATCGCGGCATGAGCTGGCAGCAGATCAGCCCCGACCTCACCGGCTTCGAGCCGAAGAACCCGCAGTCAGGTCCAACAACGATCAGCAACGCCAAAGCTCGCGGCTACGGAGTGATCTATACCGTTGCACCATCTCCGCTCGATGAGAACGTGATCTGGACCGGCAGCGACACGGGTGTGGTCTCGCTCACACGCGATGGCGGCAAGACATGGAACAACGTAACGCCTCCTGGTCTGAGCGACTGGAGCAAGATCAGCACGATCGATGCTGGTCATTTCGAAGCCGGCACCGCATACATTGCGGTCGATCGTCATCGGCTTGATGACATGTCGCCGTGGATCTATCGCACTCACGATTACGGGAAGACTTGGACGAAGATCATTAACGGCATCGGCCCGACCTCGTTTGCGCGAGCGGTTCGCGAAGACCCGATCAGAAAAGGATTGCTATTTGCCGGAACCGAATTCGGCGTGGACTTCTCGACCGATGATGGAGCGAATTGGAATGCACTTCAACTGAATCTGCCGGTTGCCCCGATTCACGATTTAGTGATCAAGAACAATGACCTCGTAGTCGCGACTCACGGCCGTTCATTTTGGGTGCTTGATGATGTGTCCCCATTGCGGCAAATCAGCGCGCAATTCGCGAATGAACCCGCACACCTGTTCAAACCGGCAAAGGTGTTCCGCGTGCGCCGAAGCGTCAATGCGGATACGCCTCTTCCGCCTGAAGAACCGCAAGGCCAGAATCCTCCTGCAGGAGCGGTGATTTATTACGGCCTCGAACAAACGGCAGGCGAAGTCACGCTCGATGTTCTGGATTCTTCAGGCAGAGTAGTTCGGCACTATTCCAACAACGACCGACCTGCTACGCCACGCGTGCCACCACCGTTTCCGAACTACTGGCTTCCTAAACAGGAAATACTCTCGGCGGAGTCCGGCATGCATCGCTTCGTCTGGGATTTGCGGTATGCGCCGCCTCGCGGAGGCGGCGGCTATGCGATGGCGGTTGCAAACCTGAAAACAGAAGCGCTGCCGCAAGGACCCTTAGTGATTCCCGGTGCTTATCGTGTTCGGCTCACGGTGGCGGGCAAGAGTTACGAGCAGGCACTGCAAGTCGCGCCTGATCCGAGAGTGAAAATCACACAGCAGATTTTCGTTCAGCAATTCAATCTGGCCAAGCGCATCTATGACGCGATGGAGCGGGCGGGTTCGGCTCTGCGGCAAATCGATCAGCGCCGCACTGAACTGAAGCAGCAGCCTAATCCAGATCTTGATCGCAAGCTCGTTGAAATTGCCGGCGCCCCCCGCGGACAGGAAGAAGAAGGCGCACCTGCTCCGAGTGGAGTGACTCTGCGGCAAGTCAGCACGTCACTTTCGCATCTGCTCGGAGTCGTCGAGAGCGCCGACGCTGCTCCAACAAAGCAGGCCAGTGAAGCTGCGCAAGCTTCGCTCAAGCAACTCGACACGCTGCTATCTCAGGCGAGCGCACTCGGTATTAAGCCCTGAGCCGGCCAAGCGCCGACCGTCTCGGAGTCCGTTTCTTTCGGCGTTTAGTCCTGCGTTAAAGCGGGAAAGAGTGGACGTGATCCAAGCGACGTTCTGAATGCGTAGAGTGCAAGAGCGAGAACGAGCAAGAGCGGCACGAGTCCACGGGCAAAGTACCACCGCGACGGGTCTAAGGCGACGGGGAAACCTTGGAGGAAATTTTGGACCGTATATGCCGTGATGAGTCCCAGCAGCCCAAACCGGATCAGCACGATGGTCGTAATTGCTGCCAATACAAACGCACCAATCGTTTCCGCAACGACGTTTTCTTGTCCCCCGTTTAGAAGCACATTCAATGCTCCAAACAGCAGCACGGCCAGCCAAAATCGCTTGGTAACAGTTCGCAGGAGAAAAAACAGAAACAGCATAGTGAGTCCAAAGATGATCGGGCCGATGAGATCCGACAACATGATTCCAACGAATTTGCGCACCGAGCCGAGCGCCAGGTTGTTGGCATCAATCGGAGTCTGACCGTGAAGATGGAACCAGGCGGGAAGCCCATTTACGATGTGAGCGACCAAAGCAAACAGGCCTCCGCCCAGGCATCCAGCCAGAACGTCGCGTCCGACCATGGGATTGCGAAATTCCCAGTGCAACAACCGGGTCCAGGAAATGAGGTATTCAGGCCAGCTTCGGCGCACGTATGGCTCGAGCGCCACGTAATAGATCCAGATCAACCCGGCAACGAACATCGCGATCGCCACCTGATCGCACAAGATCGTGAACTCATCATCAAGTTTGGTTACGTGATGCGCTAACAGGATGCGGTCCACGCCCGTGACCAGAAAACACCAGGCCGCCAGCCGAAAGGCGCCTTTGCGATCTCCGCGACCGAGGTGGATGTTTTTGCGCGCAAGGAATGCTGCAAGAAATGCGAGCAGAGTTCCGCCGACTACGATCACAAACAGAGAGGTCACGCGTCTGGCCGCAACGCGGTTGCTGGGCGTCAGCTCAGGTTCATCGATCCAGGGCGTGATCACACGAAATACCACCGGCTTTCCGTGGTAAGAGGCTCCGAGTACGTGGATCGGAGTGTTGTCGCCTGCGTACGTGCCTTCCCATCCTCTCTGGATGTCGAAAGGCTCGGGAGGAAGCCAGCGCGGCGGAGCCGGTTTGAAGCGACTCATCTCCAAGCCGGCAGCCTCAAACAGCTTCTGCCAATCAGGATCGACTGTAGGAGTGGGAGCCTCGTCCTGTCGAGGAATGCCGAAGAAGCTACGCAGACGCCCGACCGAATCCAGAGAGACGATAGCCATTCCCGAGACCAAGGGCGGGGGATCGAACCACTGCATTCTGGAACCTGGATTATGTGGAATCAGCGGCTCCGGGCTTTGTCGATAGATAAAGCTCAGCGCTCCTGGGCTCGAGCCGGTGATCGGCTGCCCATGCGGGGAGGGCATGTTATTCGCGTTGCGGTAAAGCAAGTACGTGTAATTACGCTCGAACCACCACGCCTGGTCTGCAACTTGCGCATAGCCAAACGTAGACGCAAGCTCCGCAGCCCGATCTTGGAGCACATCGGGACTTTTGTTGATGGGATACAAGCCTAAGTCTGTGGAATAATTTGCCACCCAAAGTATGGCCACAAAAACCACCAGCACTGCAGAAACCGCGGCCCATGCAACACGCGGTGAGAGCGCCTGTTCGCCTCCGGCAGCTGCGACCATCTGAGGTGATGGCGTCTCGCCGGCAGCGAGAGCCGCAGCCAGCGGATCCCCGCCGGGAAGCGCCGCAGCAACCTGTAGCGCCGTTTTGGGACGCTTCGTCGGGTCCGCTTCCAGCGTGCGCAGAATCACGCGTTCGACCAGCGGATCGAGATCGTGTACAAGCTGACTTGGGTGGGTGACCGAACTGTGTTCGCGAAGCCGCAGCAGGTCGTTGAGGTTGGTGGCTTCGAAAGCGCGTTTTCCGGTGAAGACTTCGTACAGCACGAGCCCGAGCGAATAGATATCGCTTTGCGCAGTGACTTCTTTGCCGGCAAGTTGTTCGGGAGCCATGTAGGCCGGAGTTCCAGAGCTGATCTCTGATCCCTGAATTTCGGTTGCAATGCCGGCAAGTCCGAAGTCCATGATGCGAACCTTGCCGCGGTCATCGAGCATGACGTTCGCCGGCTTCAAGTCGCGATGCAGCACGCCATGCTCGTGCGCGGCTGTAATCCCGGCACAGAGTTGGCGCGCAATTTCGAGAGCTTTGTCTTGAGGCAGACGGCCGATACGACGCAGCAGCGTCGAGAGATCCTGGCCATCGATGTACTCCATGCTGATAAATGGCACGCCATTGGCTTCGCCAATGTCGAATACTCGACAAATATTCGCGTGCGAGATGTCGCGCGCGATGCGGACCTCGCGATGAAAGCGCGCCAGCGCGGCGCCGTCCTGCACGAGTTTCTCCGGCAGAAATTTCAGAGCGACATCCTGATCGAGCTTCAGATCTTCGGCGCGGTACACCTCGCCCATGCCGCCGCGTCCGATGAGGGCAACGATGCGATAACGCTCAGCAAGCAGCGTTCCGGGAAGAATGCGTCCGCTGTCGGCGCGCAGCGATGCAGCTGATGTGCGCGAGGCAGAGGACGGCGGCAGCAGCGGAGCGGCGGACGACGGGCTCCGGTCGAGGGTGACCTGCACGTCGGATCCGGCGGAGCTGGGCGAGCCACACGTCGCGCAGAAGCGTGCAGATTCCGCCAGGCCGCTTCCGCAATGGGAACAATAGGGCATGGTTGGACGGATTTTACCGTAGACAGAGAGAGGTCACCCGGTCTGTGGGACGATTTGGATCCGACAACAGCCATGAAGCACGCAAACATTCATGCGCGATCTTCAGTCGCAAAGGTGAGCCGCAAAGCGGAGAGGCAGCGTACGTCCTTTTCAAAGGGCAATGGTTAGAATTTCCAAGTGCATCTAGACGACACGATCGTCGCGGTCTCTACGCCTCCCGGGCGTGGCGGTATTGGGGTAGTGCGCCTCAGTGGAGCCGAGGCGCGACGCATCGTCGAACCTCTTTTGCGACTGAAACGGCCTCTCGAAGCAGGGGGAGCTGTCTTTGATGAGTTGATCGATCCGACCTCGGGTGAGCGTGTCGATGAAGTTGTTGTTACTTTCTTCGAGAAGCCGCATTCGTACACAACCGAAGATGTTATTGAGATCTCTGCCCACGGCTCGCCGGTAGTGCTGCAGCACATCGTCGAGCAGGCGCTGAATCGCGGCGCGCGCCTTGCCGAGCCGGGGGAGTTCACCATGCGCGGCTTCCTGCACGGCAGGATCGACCTCACACAAGCAGAAGCCGTGCGCGATCTGATTGAATCGCAGACGCTCTTTCAGGCTAAGGCAGCTGCACAGCAACTGGAAGGTGCGCTTTCGCGGAGAATTGCTCCGATAAAAAAGAAGCTCGTCGAGTTAATTGCACTGCTCGAAGCCGGCATCGACTTTGCCGAAGACGACGTCGGCGTTCTTCCCGACGAGCGGATACTCGCTTCCATTGACGAAATTCGAAGGCCGCTTACTGCCTTGTCGGAGTCTTTTGCATATGGGCGCATTGTGCATGACGGACTCACGCTCGCCATCATGGGGCGTCCCAATGTGGGCAAGTCCAGCCTTTTCAATCGATTGGTAGAGCGTGAGCGCGCCATTGTTACTGCCATTCCGGGGACTACGCGCGACCTGGTTGCAGAGACCGTTTCCCTTTCCGGAATTCCGATCCGGCTGGTTGACACGGCGGGAATTCGCGCGGCGGCTGACGAAGCGGAGGAGATCGGTATCCGCAAAGCCTATGAGGCCTTGGCGGATGCAGATATCGTTCTTCTCGTCAGGGATCACACTTCCGCTCAGCACCCCGAAGAAGAGCAACGCCTGCTCGATGCGACCGAAGGCCGAAAAAGGATTCTGGTGCGGAACAAGATCGATCTTGATTCCGAAACGGAATTTGTGCCGGGCCGAAACCATCTTCCGGAGATTCGCACGTCAGCGATCTCCGGCAAAGGCATTAACGAGCTGCGCGAGCGCATCGTTGCGGAAGGGGGCGGAGACGCGCGTGAGCAGCAGGAAAGTGGCTTTATCACTAATCTGCGGCAAAGAAAGCTGGTCGAAGAGTCTCTCAGCGCACTGTACGCGGCCGAAAATGCGGTGCGCAATCGTATACCTCACGAGATGCTGCTGATGGATTTGCATTCGGCACTCGAATCCCTCGATGCTCTTACCGGCCAAACGACAACGGAGGACATTCTGAACCTGATCTTCAGCACGTTCTGTATTGGGAAGTAAGAATCGCAATTCGCGAAGCCATTAACTTCTCCCAGTTGAGGTTGCTCTAGGTCGAAGGATCTCCGAACAAGCTGAGAGGATTCCCAGGCCGTCCCCCAGTCCCGCGCAAGTGGGCTAATATAGGCTTTCCTAAGCTTCAGGCGAGCAGGTTCCCCTTGGTTTTACCGTCCGAACTCCGCAGTTTTCCTGCATCCAACGCAGTACCCGGTCCCGCTTCAGGACGATCAGAAAAACCGAAGGCTCCGGCCAACAATCACGAACGGCGTTCTTATCTGCGAACCTCGTCGCCGCTTGACCGCTCGCGTTTTCGACGGGCCCTGGTCGTGGCCATCGTGTTGCCCTTCCTGATGGTGGCGCTGTTCTGTGCGGCGCTGCTGTGGGCGGTTCGGCAGGTCGTAGCGGCAGATCACGCCGTACAGCACTCAGGTCAGATTGTTACCCAAAGTTATCAAAGCCTGGCTTTGATTCTCGATATGGAGACCGGGGTACGCGGATATCTCGCGACTGGGAACCGGGAGTTCTTAGAGCCCTATGAGCGGTCCGGACCCAAAGTTGATGCTGCCCTGGAAGGGCTGGACGACCTGATTGAGGAAGAAGACATACAGGAGGAGCAGCACGTTTCTCATATCAAGACAGCGTTCGACGATTGGCGCAAATTTGCTGAAGATGCCATCCGCCAGCGTCGAGCGGGTGCTACTGCCGCAGCCGAAATCGACAACGCACGCGGCAAGTTCCTGATGGACAACATCCGCGACAACTTTGCCTCGCTGGTTGCCAGTGAAGAAGAGCGCCGCAATAACGCTCAGATTTCGGCGCACAACGCAGCGCGCTTCACATCGCGCCTAGGCATTTTGCTCGCGCTCGCAGTAGCGGCGATCATCGTCATCTTCATAGGCTACGAGCTGTTCGCTCTGTCACGCACCTATGAGACGTCCCTCACCCGTTCCGATGCGCTGGCACGCGAACTCGGGCGGCGCGAAGCCCACTTCCGCGTTCTAGCCGAAGCCATACCGCAGATCGTGTGGGCTACCACGCGCGATGGAACTCCGCAATACTTTAACCAGCGCTGGTTTGAGTACACCGGGGCGCCTGCCAATTCAGAAGAGCCTTGGCCGGAGCGTGTCGATCCTGATCATCTGGATCAAACACTGTCAACATGGAAACAATCGCTGTCGTCGGGCGCTCCGCTGGTGGTTGAAACTAAGCTGCGAGATTCCGCCGGCAACTACCGCTGGCACTTGGGACGTGCTCTTCCCTTGCGCAATGAAAGAGGCGAGATTGCCCGTTGGTTGGGAACCTTTACCGACATCGACGACCAGAAGCGCGCAGAGGAAGCCATGAGCCGTTTAGCGGCGATCGTTGAAAGCTCGGAAGACGCGATCTACAGCAAGGATCTCGATGGACAAATCAAGAGCTGGAATCGCGGTGCAGAAAAAATGTACGGCTACTTCGCGCGAGAGATGATTGGCCAGAATGTTGCCCGGCTCACTCCTTCCGATCGCCTGCACGAGAATGACGACATTCTCGAACTGCTTCGCCGCGGCGAATCGATCGAGCATATCGAAACCATTCGGCTGCGCAAAGATGGGTCCCCGGTCGAAGTATCGATGGCGATCTCGCCGGTGCGGAGCGCAGCGGGTGCAATCGTGGGAGCTTCGACCATTGCGCGCGACGTTACTGAGCGCAACCGCGCAACCGAGGCGCTGCGCAAAACCGAGAAGCTCGCTGCCACCGGGCGTCTTGCTGGCACCATGGCGCACGAGATTAACAATCCCCTCGAAGCCGTCACCCACCTGCTTTATCTCATCGACAAGAGCTCCTCGCTCGACCAGGCAGCACGCAATTACACGCAGATCGCAATGGCAGAGGTTGATCGCATCGGACACATTGCCAAGCAGGCGCTCGGCTTTTATCGCGAAGCCTCGTCGCCGATCGACGTGAAAATCTCTGAGCTCATAAGCAATGTTATTGAACTGTACAACGCCGGCGCGCAGAACAAAGGCGTAGAGCTGGAAGCGCAACTCGAAAATGACGCTTCGGTGAAGGCGTTTCCGGGCGAAATGCGCCAGGTCTTTTCCAATCTCATCGTGAATGCTGTCGATGCAGTGCTCCGAGGTGGAGTCGTGAAAGTGCGCGTGAAGCACGGTCGCGACTGGGCTTCGCGCCGGACGGGCATTCGCGTGCTCGTTTCTGACAATGGTCCCGGAATTCCCCCGCACGTTCGACCGCATATCTTCGAGCCATTCTTCACCACAAAAGGCGAACGCGGCACCGGCATTGGCCTGTGGGTCTCAGAAGGAGTGCTGGAAAAGCAAGGCGGCAGGATCCGGCTCAAAAGTTCGACTGGACGGATGCATGGCACTACGTTTTCGGTCTTCCTGCCTTACAACTGAGAGATTGAGAAATTACGCAGCTACGTGGTGTGCGAGAAATGCGTTAACAGCGTGGCGAAGGACATCCTGCACGTGATCATTTAAGGCGCGCAGGTCGGGAACGAGGTTGCTCACGTCGGCTGCCAGTAGATTCTCTTGCACGACCTCATAGACGGCTCGTTCCAGCGCGCGAAATTCTTCAAAGAGATCATCGATGGAGCGGCCCTGCTCCCGGCGCAGTGCTCCGTGTGCCCCTCCGCTGGCGAAACTCTCGCGTTCTCTGCCGGGATGCAAGCCAATCACCAGCGCTGATACCAATTCGGGAAGACCACGGCTCGCGTTTCCCTTCCGCAATCGTCGCAACGAAGACACCGAGGAAAGTGTCAGATTAATGATTTCATCCTGGTTCTCTTCCATGATCTGGCGCACGCGTTTCACCGGGAGAGGCTTGTGAGGCGTGCGCTCCGAAATCCTGCGCTCGATGGTTTCGACCAACCGCTCAACTTGCGTAGGCTTCACCAGATAGTCGTCCACCTGGCTGCGAATCGCCTGCAGCGCAGATTCGAAGCCGGGATATCCGGTCAGAATCAACGTGACACATTCCGGCTGCGTACGCCGCATCGCGCTGACCACCGTGAATCCGTCGCCGGCATTGCCGATGTTCAGATCGGAGATGAGCACATCGAACGTCCTCGATTGGATAGCAGTCAGCGCTTCAGAAACGCTTGCGGCAACCTCTACGGTGTGGCCATGCATGCGCAAAATCGCCGGAAGGGTGAGCCGGATGCTCGGCTCGTCGTCGACGAAAAGCATGCGAAGCGGTGACAATGAAAACCTCGGATCGAGCGGTCCGAACAGAGTTCAGTCTGAGTAGGCGTTTCGCTGAACTTCCTTCTACATAGATGCGAATTAGGGCTATTTCGTATAGACGCCTAGGTCTAGTACGCCGTTGATCTCGTCCGGGCTGTCTTGATCGCGAGAGAAGACAACAGTGCGCTTGCCAGGGTCTCCCAGTGGGTCAAAGAGTTGCAAATCTGTGATGACAAACATTTTGTTTCCGGTTTCAGCGATGTATTCGTCGTATGTGAGCCCCGTGAGCAGGTAAGGATGATTGCGCCACAGGAGCATCAGTGGCCGATTTTGGCGCACTGACACGATGAGCGGATCGGCCTGCACGGGCGCTCCCGGAGTGAACCGTGCCTGCAGGGCAAACTTTTGACCATCTTGCAGGACATAGTCATGACTGATTTCCTTGGCGAGAGCCTCGGAATCGGCAACTGCATCGAGACATCGCGAGCCGCCGTAGAGCCGGTCAATGAGATATTGCTGGCTGACGTGAATGCCGCGCGAGGCTGCCATGTCGCTGACGACCGCCGCCCAACCCCAATTCGCGCATGGCTGCTCGGCGGGTCTCAAATCCAGCTTCTCTGCCTGTACCTTCTGTTTATGAAGGACCCATGCCGGCGATGCATCCTGCTTCCCTCCGGCATGCAGTGGCGCAGAAGCGGAAAGAGCATAGAAGCAAATGCTCGCAGCAATACAGATAAACCGCGGATTTCCCATTTCGATACTCTACGCCGTGATTACCTCGCTGTCCTATTGACGTCACGGGTGCAGTCTCGCACCCAGCGCCATCGCACGGAAAGCACGAGCCACACAAGATTTTGAGGCTGGGCCATTCTATTCCGCTTTGGGAAGGCTATGCGGCAACGCGAGCAGAGGGTCGGTACAGACAAAGCGATAACCTGTGGATCGACAGGATTGATCGAGCCTTTCTCAATGCTTCTTTTGAGCATGCAGGCGCAGTATGGAGGAAACCGCCAATACCGCTGCGAACACAATGGCCACGCTCATAAAAGCCCCCAAAATGACTGTAGTCAGCCTATTGGATGCAGCTTTTCGCAACAAGTTACGACGGCGCTCCTCGGAGCCGTTACGGAAGTATTTCGCGACATCATACTGAGCGCGACTTTTGAAGGCCTAAGCGGTTGACGCTATCTGCCGCCACAAAAAGGCCGGACAGGCGAAATCGCGGATGACGGAATTTGTCAGCGGCATTAAACTATGCCTGTGAGCGGCCGCCTGAAATTCCTATTGCTCGTGGTAGTAGTCGCGGCCATTCTTTACGTCCTCATCTCCCCGTTGCCGGAACTGGCGGCCACCAGTACTCTTAATTTTCCCGTTGTTCCGCTGATCATCGTTCTCCTGGTGCAGAATCTCGTAATTTCCTTGCAGGTCTCGACCGTGCAAATTACGGATGTATCGCTGGATGAGGATTTGCCCTCGTGGAACTGCGCCCTGCTTTGTTAAGCTCTAATCCCCATTTGTTTGCCATTGGAATTTTCAGTATTTTTTTCAGATTTTCCTTGATTCATGCCCGTAATAGTGGCATCTAAGGGCATCGCGGAGGTTGTAATGGGGCACTGGAAAGAGATCATGCTGCGGGGCGCGGTTATACCGTTCCAGCAGGTGGCGATGTTACGTGAGCAGGTAGCGACCCTGCGCGGCTCATCCAACAGCGAAGAGCGCATGCGGCATGAACTCGCTCGTTTCGGAGCCATGCTGCACGAGAATGGCTTCGTTGCCGCGACTGACGGGAATCTCTCGGTGCGTCTCGAAGATGGCCGCGTGATGATCACTCCCAGCGGTTTCAGTAAGGGAATGATGGAAGCGCGCGATATGGTGATCGTGGATCCTTCGGGCAAAAAGCTCAGCGGCAGCCACAACGCCTCCAGCGAGATTCAGATGCATCTGGCGATTTACCAGGATCGCCGCGATGTGAACGCCGTTGTTCACGCCCATCCTTGCACTGCGACTGCCTTTGCCTGCAGTGGAATCGCTTTGGAAGAGCCAATCTGCGCTGAAGTCGTGATGACTCTGGGACGGGTTCCCTTAGCCCCCTATGGGACGACCGGAACCCCGGAGCTGACCACCAATATCCGCCCGTTCATCGCCGATCATTCCGCCATCCTGCTGGCCAATCACGGTGTCGTCACCTACGCCGAGGATCTGCTCACGGCCTACCTGAAGATGGAAGCGGTAGAGCATTTCGCCAAAGTCACCCTGGCGGCTCGGCAGATAGGCGCACCGCAGGTTCTGAATGCCGTCCAGCTCGATGCCTTGGAAGTCGCGAGGCAGCGCTACCTAAACCGCCGGCCAACAAAAGCGCCACAGCCGGAGCTGACGTTTGCTTTTGCCTTATCTCAGCTCGCGCGAAGAAACTAAAAGAACCGCCGCCGGTAGGCGGGGGCCGGAGATGGCGAATGCCAGCTCCGGGACTGCGATGATTCGGGCAAGTTCGATACGCGCAGCCGCAAACGCGCGGCCGCCCCACCGTCTACCGGCGCCAGTTCTGTGAAACAATTCCGTCGCAAATCCCGTAAACTTAACTGAGCCATTCAGGCCGTCTTCCATGAACATTGGTGAAGCCATGCGCATCGCCCTGCAATCGCTGTGGGCGAACAAGCTCCGCTCTGTGCTGACGCTACTCGGAGTCGTGATTGGCGTGTCTTCTGTAATCGCCGTGGTCACGTTCGTGAATGGCATCAACGGGTATGTAGCGGAGAAGGTCTTCAATCTCGGGGCCGACGTCTTTATCGTCAGCAAGCAGAAGAACGTCATCACCAATTTTGAAGACTACATGACTGGCCAGAAGCGCAAAAATTTCCAGCTAGATGACTATCAGGCTGTGCGCGATGAATGCACTGAATGCAAAGTAGTCGGCGCGTCTCTTTACAAATTCAACGGCGTTGTGAAGTTTTCGCAGGCGTCGAGCTCTGACACGCAGGTGCGCGGCTGGACTCCGTCGATGGGCAGAATCTATGACCTCGATGTCGTGAACGGCCGCAACATCAGCGATGCCGACGAGCACTCGAATCGTCAGGTAGTCGTAATCGGAAACGACATTCTCGAGAACCTGGTTGGCGCCACCGATCCAATCGGCAAAGAGATTCGTGTTGACGGCGACTCGTACACGATCATCGGCGTAGGAAAAAAAGAAGGCAAAACTCTCGGCCAGAGCCGCGACAACTGGGTCATGCTGCCGCTCACGACCTTCATCTCGAAATACGGCTCTCACGACAACAGCAACAGCATTAAGATCTGGGGCAAAGGTTACGGCGTCGGCGTACCCATGACGAATGCCATGGACCAGGTGCGCGTGATTCTGCGCACGCGACGCCATGATGCTCCCGGAGCAGTCGACAGCTTCGAGATAGATACCAACCAGACGTTCATCAGCCTGTGGGCGAGCATCAGCCAGAATTTCTTCTTAGTAACCGTTGCGATTGCGTCGATCTCGCTGCTGGTCGGCGGCATCGTGATCATGAATATCATGCTGGTGTCGGTCACAGAACGCACGCGTGAGATTGGCATTCGTAAAGCGCTTGGTGCTAAGCGCCGCGACGTGTTGAGCCAATTTCTGATCGAATCCGGCACCATGGCTTTGGTGGGCGGAGTTATCGGCACGATCGGCGGCATCTTCATTGCGAAAGTCGTCACGCTTTTGATCGGCATGCCGTCAGCGATCGCGCTGTGGGCGGTGATTGCCGCGTTGCTGGTATCGGCCAGCGTGGGAATTTTCTTCGGCGTGTATCCCGCGCGAAAGGCTGCAAAGCTCGATCCCATCGTCGCGCTCAGGGCGGAGTTGTAGATCATGCAAGGTAAAGACCATCTCGAAACCGTCCGCATGGCGATGGACACCATCTCCAAGAACAAGCTGCGCTCCGGCTTGACCGTTCTGGGAATCGTCATCGGCGTGATGACGGTGATCGCAATCTCCTCAGTGGTGCGCGGCCTCAATTCACGCATTCAGGAGCAGGTGGCCGAGATGGGCTCGAACGTAATCTGGGTCTATCGCTTTGACGTGTTCCAGTTTGGCAGGCCCAAACCGGAACTGCTCCAGCGCAAAGAGCTGTCGCTCGACGATGCCATGGCATTGCGCGATCTTCCGTATGTGAACTCTGTTTGTGCCGGCGTGCGCTATGTGAACCCCATCTTTCAGGCCGGCATTTACTCGGTGAAGTACAAAGGCCGTAAAGCGACCAACACGATCCTGGAGGGTGATACTGCCTCTGTGAAGGATGTGTATGACATCGCTTTGAAAGAAGGCCGCTTCTTTACTCAGGAAGAAGACGAGCGGCGCGCGAACGTGATCGCAATCGGATACGACACCGCAGAGGAGTTGTTCGGAGATGAGCCGGCCATCGGCAAAGAAATCACCATCGAAGGCGAGCTCTTCACGGTTATCGGAGTGGCCGACAAACGCAAGTCGGGAATCGGCGGCGGCAAAAATCCGGAAGACAACATAGTGTATTTCCCGCTGCACACGTTTAAGAAGCTGCATCCCGAGCTAAAAGATCACTGGGTCAGCGTGAAGGCCGAATCGCATGCGTCGATGGATACGGTGAAAGACGAAATCCGCGACGTGTTGCGCCGGCGTCGCCATGTGAAATTCAATCAGCCGGACAACTTCGCCATCTTCACTCCTGATGCGCTCTCCGATTTCTGGAACCAGCTCACGGGCGGAATCTTCGTGTTCATGTTCGCCGTCTCCAGTGTCGGCCTCATGGTCGGCGGAGTGGGCGTGATGAACATCATGCTCGTATCCGTGACTGAGCGAACACGTGAGATTGGCGTGCGCAAAGCTATCGGCGCCACCAAGCGCAACATTCTGTTTCAGTTCACGCTGGAGGCAATCACGCTCTGTGCTCTTGGCGGCGTGATTGGAATCATCACCGGCGGAATCATCACCTGGTCGATTCGCGCGGCGTTTGAGGCCCTGCCGGCCACGATGTCTCTCTATTGGACTGTCGCTGCGTTCTCGGTCTCGTGCTCGATTGGCCTGCTCTTCGGGATTTATCCGGCATGGAAGGCCGCGAATCTCGATCCCATCGAAGCGCTTAGATATGAGTAAGGACGTAGCAGGAACCCATTAAGCGTCTGGCCCACATTTCACCAGTACAAACGCTAACAAGACTTAAGGTGCTCGTCGTAGGCCAATTCCGCCTCATTCGACGTCTACTTATATTGTGAACGTTCGAAGTTTCGCTAAGAGTCTTGTTGCACTGGGTGTCATTGCACTCACCAGTTATTTCATCGAAGTGCATCTTCATCGCAAGGGCGTGCCCGGTCGCGACCTAATTCTGCTTTCAAATGTAATGGTAGGCCTGGTGGGAGCAGCGCTGGTCTACGTGCTGTCTCTGCGCGAGCGGCAGCGGCAGCAATACGTTGAGTGCCGCCTTCGTGTGATCGCGGAGATGAATCATCACATCCGAAATGCGCTGCAAGTGATCACCTTCTATACCCGCAAGGGCCAGAAGCAGGAAGTGGGTATTGTGGAAGCCGTGGAACGGATTCAATGGGCGCTGCGGGAAGTGCTACCGCAATTGCCTGAGCAGCCGCTACGCAAGAACGACTCTCAGGGCGTGTTCGAAATTCAGAAGTTCCGGGCAACGCACTCACGTTCGCTTAATTGAATCCAGCATCAAGGCGTCCAACTCCCACGATTCTGTACTCGATGCGGATCACCTGAATTCCTTGGGGCAGCGAATTTCGCAGCCAATTTTCTCCCTCCAGACAAGAAATTCTGCGAGTTTTGCCAAAAAACTGCAGATTTTGCCCGAGCAGCGGCGAAGCACGCAGGGATTTATGCGAATTTGATATTTAATCGCTTCTCTCAGCACGACTTAGGATGGTTCGCGCCACTTGGCCGGCGAAGCCTCGCAGGGAAAGAGGAGCGAATTCCCCTCCCGACTGTGTAGGTGGACATATCGTTGTGGCCACGGAAGGTGTTCATCGCCAGCGTCGCACCAAACCAACTGATCTCGAACATCCGTGCGATCCTCCCCAAAAAAAGAGCAGCCCTTGGGCTGCTCTTCAGTGCGTCTAGGAGGCGGCTACGCTGGCGACGGGTGCCCCGGAGCCAGCCCCGGCTGCCGTGATGGCTCAGGCTTCAGCACCTGCTGCACGCCACCATCGCTGCCGCTGGAGGGCATCTTGATCGGCGGAAGCTCTTTGCCTTCGATGATCAGCTTGATCTCGTTGGCATCGAGGACTTCGCGCTCCAGCAAAGCCGCCGACATGCGATGCATGATGTCCTTGTTGTTTGACAGGATCTGTACCGCGGATTGATATCCGGCATCGACTAACTGACGAACTTGCTGGTCGATGTGTTGCGCGGTCTCTTCGCTGAAGTCGCGGTGCTGATTGATCTCGCGTCCGAGGAAGATCTGCTCTTCCTTCTTACCGAACGTGATCGGACCAAGCGAGCTCATGCCAAATTCGCACACCATGCGGCGAGCGAGATCGGATGCCTGCTCGATGTCGTTGCCGGCGCCGGTCGTCATCTGACCAAGGAAGGTTTCTTCCGCAACGCGGCCGCCCATCATGATGGCCAAGCGCGTTTCCAGATATTCCTTGGTGTAGGTGTGCTTATCGTCGATGGGCAGCTGCATGGTTACGCCGAGCGCCATTCCACGCGGAATGATCGTGACCTTGTGCAGCGGATCGGCGTGCTCGCGCATGGCGGCAACGAGCGCGTGACCGGCCTCGTGGTAAGCCGTGACCTTCTTCTCGTGATCGGAGAGCAGCATCGACTTGCGCTCCGCGCCCATCAGCACTTTGTCCTTCGAAACTTCGAAGTCGTACATGTACACCGCTTTGCGGTTCTGTCGAGCGGCGTTCAGCGCGGCTTCGTTGACCATGTTGGCCAGATCGGCCCCGGAGAATCCCGGTGTGCCGCGAGCAAGGATCGAGAGATCAACATCATCTCCGATGGGAATCTTTCGGGTATGAACGCGGAGAATCTCTTCGCGACCGCGAACGTCAGGACGCGCGACAACCACGCGGCGATCGAAACGGCCAGGCCGCAGCAGTGCTGGATCGAGAACGTCGGGACGGTTCGTCGCGGCGATGAGGATCACGCCCTCGTTAGATTCAAAGCCGTCCATCTCAACGAGCAGTTGGTTGAGCGTCTGCTCGCGTTCGTCGTGTCCTCCGCCCAGGCCGGCACCGCGGTGGCGTCCGACAGCGTCAATTTCGTCGATGAAGATGATGCAAGGAGCGTTCTTCTTGCCCTGCTCAAACAGATCACGAACGCGGCTTGCGCCGACCCCGACAAACATCTCAACGAAATCAGAGCCTGAAATGGAGAAGAAAGGAACGTTCGCTTCACCGGCTACGGCACGGGCAAGCAGAGTCTTTCCCGTTCCGGGAGGTCCGACGAGCAGAACGCCTTTCGGAATTCTTCCGCCAAGCTTCTGAAACTTCTGCGCCTCACGCAGGAACTCAATAATCTCGCGCAGCTCTTCTTTGGCTTCGTCTACGCCGGCCACGTCCTTAAACGTAACTTTCTTCTGCTGCATCGAGAGCAGGCGCGCGCGGCTCTTGCCGAACGATAGAGCCTTGTTACCGCCGGTCTGCATCTGGCGGATCATCACGAACCAGAGCGCCGCGAAGAGGATTAGAGGAGAAAGATTCAGCAGGTAAGTCGGCCAGCCATTCCCGGAGTTGTCCTTCACGGTGATGTTGACGCCTTTATCGCGAAGGTCCTTGATCATGTCCGGATAATTGGCCGGAACCGTGGTCTGGAAGGCGCCCTTGCCGCTCTTATACTTGCCATGGACTTCGGTGCCGATCATGGTCACGTCGTTCACATCGCCATGGTCCACGTCCTGCATGAACTGCGAGAACGAGACTGATTGTTCCTTGGCACCGGCGCCACCGGCTTGGACTACCTTCCAGAGCAGTACTCCGGAAAGCAGAATGACCAGCCAGAACGCCACGGTCTTAACGGTTGAATTCACTCTCAATGCTCCTAAACCTACCCTCTAGGACTCCGATA
>Ga0134126_10002506_pt1 | contig 23132 bp, 20 predicted proteins | sample KB31752_FD_96881 | JGI IMG/M metagenome (GOLD analysis project Ga0134126, IMG submission 96881) | Terrestrial soil microbial communities with excess Nitrogen fertilizer from Kellogg Biological Station, Michigan, USA - KB3-175-2 | ecosystem: Environmental > Terrestrial > Soil > Unclassified ... | reverse complement strand
CTGTATATGCAGAACGTCCTGGGCTACTCCCAGCTGCGGTCCGGGCTCTCGTATGTGCCGGTGAGCGTCGGCATCGGGTTCGGCTCGACCGTGGCGACGAAGATGTTCGTCCGGACCGGTACCCGTCCGATCATCGTCTCCGGCGCACTACTCGCCGCCGGTGGCATCTTGTGGCTGTCGCGCATCCCGGTGGATGGCACCTATCTCGGCAACCTGCTCGCCCCGCTGGTGGTCATGGGGGCCGGGCTGGGGCTGCTGTACGCCGGTGTGCAAACGGCCGCGAACGCGGGCGTGCCGGAGGATCAGGCCGGACTGGCCGCGGCCCTGATCACCACCTCCTTCCAGCTCGGGTCAGCGCTCGGCCTGGCGGTGTTCAGCGGGATCGCGACCAGCCGCACCAGCCACCTGCTGGCCGCCCACACCCCGCCCCCGGAGGCACTCACCGCCGGATTCCAGCGGGCCCTGCTCGTCAGCGCCCTCTGCCTCGTGGCCGCCGGAGCCATCGCGCTGCGCGCCTCCAACACCCGCGGCCAGCCCGCCGCCACTCCAGAAACCCAGCAACACCGGGAACCCTCCTACGACCCCGCATAACCAACACAACGAAATCGCCGGGTGTGCGGCGCTGACGGGCGACCCAACAGCGCCGCACGCTGGTCGGCGAGACCAACGACGGGTTCTTGCCCGATATCCGGGCTCGCCCGCTGAAGTAAGAGCATGTCGCTGCGCCGATCGACGGCGCGGCCGAGGCCCTGGCCGCGGCGGCCCAGCCCGACGAGCGGGCCGGGCACTCGTGCGTCATCTCGCCGGCGGCAGCGGCGACTACGCCCGGCGTTCTCCACCGCACGGCCCGGCGCCCCGGAGGTTCCCGATGCCGGCCTCGAGCAGCCGGCGTCCGGGCGGCGCCGAACTCGGCCTGGGCTGGGCCATCAGCTGGCGGGCGGGGTCCAGATCCTGAGGTAGCGGCGGATGGTGGCGTAATACTCCAGCGTCGGTCGTCCGGTGGACAGGTTCCAGAGCATCATCCCGCCGGTCTCCCCCGGCCCGCGGTCGCTGATCCACTGGGCGACCTGGCCGACGGTCCTCAGGTCGGTAACGTTGGGATCGCCCGGGCTGCCGGAGGCCACGCCGACGAGCACGTTCTCCTTGCCCAGCACGTCGGCGTATAGCTGCCACAGCTTGCGCTGCCCGTCGGTGTCGTCGCCGTAGGCCATCGTGGAGACCCAGTCGAAGTTGTCGCCGATGTTGCGCAGTGCGGGGATGTCGCGGTCCGGTTGGTAGGTGACGTAGGTCAGCAGGGCCTTGTCCGCGCCCTTAGGTCCCAGATGGCTGCGGAGCTCGGTGACGACTTCCTCGAAGCGTTTGCCGGGGGGCTCGGGGCCCTCGTTGTCGATGTCGATGCCGTCGCAGCCGAGGTTGTCGATGAACAGGGCCTTGGCGTTCGCGGCGAACGCGTGCGGGTCGGGAATGTCGTTCCACTCGACCGGTGGATCCGGGGTGCCGTTGATGGAGGCGAGCACGCGTATGCCCCGCGCCTGCAGGGCCTTGATGCCCGTGGCGGTGTAGTGCCAGCCGTGCTTTGCGCTCATGCCGTAGCACATGCTCAGCCCGTTGGCCGGATACAGGTTGTAGAAGGCGATCTTCACTATGTTGACCGGCGTGGTGCCAGGGATCTGCTCAAGATCAAGGCCTGGGCCCCGGTCCCGGTCGCTGGCCACGTAGCCGAGCCAGTAGGCCTCGACCAGGGGCCGCGGTACTGACACCATAAGAATCCCTCCCGTGCATCCGTCCTGGTATATTCTGTCTCCTTCAGAACTTATTCTGCCCTCACCGAAATCCGCCTTATCGAGGCCGCGCCGTAATTGGCCAACTCGTGAATAAGCACTGGTCCGATTATGGGAATACAGGATCCCGTTACAGGATCTTGTGACTCTGAGCTATGGGCGCTCGCAGAGTTGCCGGTTCTGGGTGCGTTGCCGTGCGGGCGGTGTGCGCATCTGCGTGCCCGCTCGCCGGGCCGTTGAGCCCCGAGACCTCAAGCTCAACCGGCCGCGCCTGTTTCGCTGAGATCACCTCATTGGGTTCCTTCTCCGGTCAGCATGTGCCGGGATGCAGCCCGCTAGTTGGTGATCCAGCGCTGTGTCTGCTCCTCCCAGGTGGGCGGGGCACCGGGCAGCGGCGCGCGGTGGCCGCTGCGTAGGCCGTCGGTGATGACAGCCAGATGACGCTGCCGGAGCTCGGCCGTGCGGCTGGGGTCTCCGAGTTTGACGCGGGCGAGGAACTCCAGCATGTACTCGACGTCGAGGAAGGCCACGTCGTCCCTGAGCTGGCCGGAGGCCCTGGCGCGTTCGAACAGTTCGGTGGCCAGCGTTCGCATCTGCTCGGCCAGGGCCAGTTGCTCCTCGCTCGGCTGGAACATCCCGGCCAGCCGCACCGTCAGCCCGTGGGTGTTAGCCGCGACGATGCGGCGGAGGAACTCGGTGTAGGCCTGCCACGGATGAGCGCCGGAGTTCAGGGCGCGCTGTACTTCGGTGAGGTAGGTCTGCTGCCCGTTCTTGCAGAGGGTGCGCAGCAGGTCTTCCTTGCCTGCGTACCGGTGATACAGGGCGCCGATGCCGACGCCCGCCCGTGCGGCCACCGCCGACACCGGGGCCTCGGGATCGTCAAGGAACACCTCGCGTGCCGCCTGGAGGATGAGCTCGTCGTTGTGTGCCGCCTGCGCCTGACGGCCGCGGAGCCCTGATGGATTGCTCACCACGCATCCATCCTAGCAGTTGAACGGATCGTTCAGTTCTGATAAATTCAGAACTGAACGATCCGTTCAGTATCAGGCGCATTTGCGGAGGGACTGGCGATGAGCAGCATGCAGGGGATCGAGGAGTTCCGGATCAGCATCCCGCAGGCGGACCTGGACGATCTGGCCGAGCGGCTCGGGAAGACGCGGTGGCCGACGGTGCTGCCTGGTCCCGCCTGGCAGCGCGGCGTGCCGGTGGGCTACCTGCGGGACCTCGCGGCCTACTGGCGCGAGGAATTCGACTGGCGCGCCCAGGAGAAGCGCCTGAACGCCCATCCGCAGTACGTCACCCGGATCGACGGCCAGAAGATCCACTTCCTCCACGTCAGGTCGCCGGAGCCGAACGCCACCCCGCTGCTGCTACTCCACGGCTGGCCCGGGTCGGTCGTGGAGTTCCTGCACGTCATCGGCCCGCTCAGCGATCCGCGCGCACACAGCGGCGATCCCGCCCTGGCATTCGACCTGGTCATCCCGTCACTGCCCGGGTTCGGCTTCTCCGGGCCGGTCGCCGAGCCAGGATGGGGCAGCCGCCGGATCGCGTCGGCACTCGCCGAGCTGATGCGCCGCCTGGGCTACCAGCGGTACGGCGCACAGGGCGGGGACTTCGGCGCCTTCGTCGCACCCGACCTGGGCCGCGTCGACCCCGAGCACGTGATCGGCGTGCACGTGAACGCGGCGACCATGGGCTTCATCCCTTTCGGCGACGTGCCCGAGGATGAGAAGGCAACGTTCTCCCCGGTGGAAAAGGAGCGCCTGCAGCGGCTGGCCAGCTTCATGTCGGACGGCAACGGTTACTTCCAGATCCAGGCCACCCGCCCGCAGACCCTCGCCTACGCCCTGGCCGATTCGCCGGCCGGCCAGCTCGCCTGGATCGTGGAGAAATTCAGGGAGTGGACCAACTCCGGGCACGAGCTGCCCGAGGACGCCGTCGCGCGGGACGACATCCTCACCGACGTCAGCATCTACTGGTTCACCGGCACCGCCGGGTCAAGCGCGAACGTCGTCTACTACGAGGGCATGCACTCCGGAGACTGGCCCACGCCGACACCGGTTCCCACCGGAGTGGCCGTCTTCGCCGAGGACATCGCCATCAGGCGCTATGCCGAGCAGCTCCACAATATCGTGCACTGGAGCGACTTCGACGACGGCGGCCACTTCGCCGCGCTGGAGACGCCCGGCCCGCTCGTCGATGACATCCGGGCGTTCTTCGCCTCGCTGGCTGGCTGAGCGTCCTCGGCTCGGGGGCGACGGTCGCCGCCCCCCGAGGCCATATTCGACTGGTGAGAGGTCGCGACTCGTCCAGCCTGATGAGACCGGCGCTCGTGGAGCGGAAGCCGCAGCATCCGAAGTAGAACTGGCCGCACGGCCAGCGCATGACCGGCCGGTGGGTGGGCTTGAGCTATGACGGCCTGGTGACCGGCTGGCAACGATGGCCAAGACCGAGGCAGGGGCCCGTGAGCTGATGGACGAACTGCGCGGCAAGAAAGGCTGCGGCATCCGCATGACCGCCGAGTTCTGCGAGGTCATCATCACCGCCGACAGCGCCGAGTGGCTAGCAGAGTTCACGCGAAGCCTCGTTGAAAACAAGCTCGTAGCAGCAGGCCACGACATCGCCACCGTCAGATCGATCTACCGGTGGCAGGCCAAGATCGAGGACCGCAGCGAGACCAGCGTTGCACCGCACACCCACGCTGCCACGGTCTCCTGTACCAGGGGAACGGGTGCTAGTACGAGGGCACCTAACGCGACCAGCGAGCATTCAGGCCCTGGCGGTCGGATCGCGCCCGACGCGGCGCGCCCGACGCGGCAGGAGCGAATGCGCTGCCGGTTAACCGAATGAGTTGCGCAGGTCAGCGTTGATGATGACATTGAGGCGGTATCGCAGCTGATCAAGGCGCGGCTCATCCTCCGCCGAGGCCTCCCCGATCAGCGTCCAGGTCAGGCGCTCGTCATTGATGTCGAACCGGATCTGATCACCGAGGCGATCGGGCCACAGCGATGCCCAGACGACCCGGCAGGGCCGAACGGCCTCCAGCACCCGGGGCGGGACCCCGCCGTCCTCCAGGTGCAGCCACTCCCGGCGTGCCTGATCCGCGACCGGGTCACTGAGCGCTTCAAACATCGCCCAGGCCGGCGGCGGCTGCGCCTTACCCCCGCCGCGAAGCTCCCGCACCCGCTGCTCCTTCGCCGCTGCGCCAGATGCTCATGTACAGGATCACCGAGACAGCCGCCTGGGCCAACTCACACAACGCCGTCGACTGGCCGGTGACGCCACCAGTGCAGGGATCCTCAGCAAGTCACGCGCGCCACGCTGAATAGCTTTTGCCGGGTCATAAGCAATACAGATCGCTTAATACACGGGTGATCATCTCGTATATGCCGAATCTGCATCCCCGCCCGAACTGGGCAAGAGCTTCGCGGAGCTTGCCGTCAGCCGACCGGTTGCTGGCGGCGACGTGCGCTTCCTTTTTCGCCCGGCCGCACGGGGGTTAACCCCACGCCCCTGCCGTGGGTTGGCACCATGGCCTGACCGGCGCGCGGGAACCAGTATTGAGCCGGTCACGACACCGGATCATCGGAGGTCAGATCATGCTCAACTATCTGCCGCTGGGCTTGCGCCGCGAGCTGGCGGCGCGGGCCAGCGGCCTGGCGGCGCGCCGCCGCGTCTTGACGGGCGGGGGCGCCGTGGTGGCGAGCGCGCTGATGGCCCTCACCCTGATGGCCGCGGCCGGCGCGGCCGCTACCGCGCCCCGGGCCCCGGCTCTGGCGGCTGCGGGTGCCGCGCCCCCGGGCCCGGCCGTGCCGCACCTGGCCTGGCGGGCGTGCGGCGGCGGTTTCTTCTGCGCCACCGCCCAGGTGCCGCTGGACTACGCCCATCCCGCCGGGACGAAGATCAGAATCGCGGTGATCAAGCACCCGGCCGCTGACCCGGCGCGCCGGATCGGCTCGCTGTTCGTCAACCCGGGCGGCCCCGGCGGCTCGGGCGTGACCGCGTTGCGGGGCGGGTACTCGGTGTTCCCGCCGGCGGTGCGCGCGCGGTTCGACATCGTCAGCTTCGATCCGCGCGGCATCGGGCAGAGCACCGTCCTGAAGTGCTTCGCCACCAACCAGCAGGAGCAGCAGCTGCTGAGCCCCGTCTCGTCGGAGGGGTTCCCGGTCGGCGCGGCGCAGCAGCGGGCATGGGAGAACACCTACGCCCGGTTCGACAAGGCGTGCGCCGCGCACGCCGGGCCGCTGCTGGCGCACGACTCCACCGCCGATTCCGCCCGCGACATGGACCTGCTGCGCCGGGCGGTCGGCGACGCCACCCTGAACTACCTCGGCGTCTCCTACGGCACCTATCTCGGCGCCACCTACGCCAACTTGTTCCCCGCCAAGGTCAGGGCCATGGTCCTGGACGGCAACGCCGACCCGGTGCGGTGGGCCACTGGGACCGGCGGCTCTGCAGCCGTGCTGAATACGTTCCTGCGGATGGGTTCTGACCGGGGATCCGCGGCGGCCCTGAAGGCGTTCCTGAATCTGTGCGGCCGCGCCCCGGCCAGTTCCTGCGCGTTCTCCGCCGGCAGCCCGGCTGCCACCCGCGCCAGGTTCGCCACCTTGCTGAACCGGCTGGCGCGCCATCCGGTCACCGTGGCCGGGACCACCTACACCAAGGCGGTCACGGTGGACAGGGTGGTGGTCAGCGGACTGTACTCGGCGGTGCCGATACCGAACCTGACAGGCGGGTGGTCCGACCTGGCCACCGCCCTGGAGGGCCTGTGGACAGCGACCAGCGGCGGACCCGCGCCGGCCACGATCCCCTCGCCCGCCAAGGACTTCCCGCTGGCGGGCAGCGAGGTCCAGCCGGATGCCAGCGCGCCGTACTCGGGCGTGGAATCGGCGCTTGGCGTGCTCTGCTCAGACAGCCCGAACCCGCGGATCCCCGCCGAGTACGCGGCGCAGGACGCCCTGGCGTCGGCCCGGTCCGGCGTGGTTGGCCCGGACTGGGTCTGGCCGCCCATGGAGGCGTGCGCGCAGTGGCCAGTGCTAGCGCGGGACCGCTACACCGGGCCGTTCAACCGGCCCACCGCGGCACCGATCCTGGTCGTGGGCAACACGGTCGACCCGGCCACGCCATACCGGGACGCGGTCGCCATGTCCCGTGAGCTGGCCCGCGCGCGGCTGCTCACCGTGGACGGCTACGGCCACACTGCGCTGGGCAACCCTAGCAGGTGCGTCGCCGCGGCCGAGGACAGCTACTTCGTCACCCGCGCGCTTCCCCCGCCCGGAAAGGTGTGCCACCAGAACGCGCCTCCGTTCCCCGGCTGACGCCGGGCCGCAGCTGAGCGCCCGCGACCGGAACGTCCCCGGGTTCTTCCGAGCCCGGGGACGTTCACGATGCATGGATTACTCGAGAATCCCGTACTCGTCCTCAGCACCAACTGCATCGCGAGCCGCATAAGCCGACGCGGGTCTATCGGTGAACGGCTTGACCTCACCGAACGGTCAGATATGCACGGTCATATCAGGCTTCGACAATCAGACCCCAACCCCACGGGCTACAGATCGAGACCTCTTTGCTGTCAAGGGCTTGGCTGGGTTTCTTTGGCGGCGTGCCGCGGGTTCGCGCGGCTGCCGGACGGGGTCGGCGGCGGCCGTATGGCCAGCGACGGCGGGGTACGGACCTGCATGGGAAGCACGCCAATGCCCGGCGCCAGACCGGTCGCGGCACGCGACACCGCGCCCAGCATGCTGAACGCTTCGATACCGGTTACCTCAGCGACCCGTACCCGAAGTGGTCAGCGCGCATGGCCAGATCAAGGACGGCGGCAGGCCCAGAGCGGATGAACGGCGTGGCGGTAGCCCCCGCGAGCCACCACCAGCCAATGCCGCCGGGCGGCAGCCGACTGCGCAGTTTCCATGACCGCAACTATCCGACTGCCGTCCCCCCAATGCTGGCAGGAATCGGACCACATCACCGGGCGCCAGCACGTCATTCCCAGCCAGTCAGCTCCGCGAATCCGCGCCACAGACGACCGGCGCCCCCGATCACACGGGCGTAACCCATGCGGATATCTACCGGCGGACCGGCCTGCAACTGTCTGGCCAAAGTCGGCCGCCAGCGGGTCAGAAAGGGAAGAACTCTTGACCATCTACAGCCAGCGTCGCGAGAAGCCGCGGTGGTGGGCAGCCGCCACTACCGCAGCGGCGGCGGGCACCGTGCTGCTCACAGCGTGCGGAAGCAGCAGCAGCACTTCGGCAAGTGCCGCCATTTCCCCGGCCAGCGGCCAGGGGCTGGCGGGTTACGCCGGCGCATCGGGATCGCCGTCGGCGCTGCCCACCGCGATGCCGTCGGGCATGAGCGGGATGCCGTCCTCGGTGCCTGCATCCACGACCACCGCGCCGACCGCGAATCCGGTCGCTTCTGACACCGTGGCGATCCGTAACTTTGCCTTCGGCCCGCAGATCGTGACGATCAAGGCAGGCACTACCGTCCACTGGACGAATAGCGACGCCGAGGCGCACACCGTGACCAGCGATACCGGCGCATTCAAGTCGCCAGTGCTGCAGTCGGGTGCCAGTTACTCCTACAAGTTCACCACGCCTGGCACTTACAGCTACCACTGCACCATCCATCCATTCATGACGGGAAAGGTAGTGGTCTCGTGACGGGGGATCAGGCTGGCCGCCCCGGTACGGGTGAGCCAGAGAAGATCGGCGGTGAGCACGGCATGACTAGGCGCCAGCTCATGAGGCACACCGCCTGGTTCGGCGCGGCCGTGGTGCTGACGGTCACCGGTGGCGAGGTGATCAGCCACATCGCCGGCGACGGTACCCCGGCGGCGGCCGCAGCGGAGCCGAGTGCGCTGCGGTTCGTTCAGATCAGCGACAGTCACCTGGGGTTCAAGGGAACGGCCAACCTCGATGTGGCCGCGACCTTCGGCGCGGCCATTAACCAGGTCAACTCGCTCGGCCACGAGCCGGATTTCGTCATGCATTCCGGCGATCTCACGCATCTGTCGCTGGCCGCGGAGTTCGGGCAGGCCAAGGAGATGATGTCCGATATCCGGACGCCGCGAGTCTTTACCGTTCCTGGCGAGCACGACACCATCAACGATGCCGGGAAAACCTACCGCAAGTTCTTCGGCGCGCACACGCTGGGCGATGGCTGGTTCAGCTTCGACATCAAGGGCGTTCACTTCATCAGCCTGGTGAACACCACGAGCGTGGACGCCCTTGGTCACCTGGGTTCCGACCAGCTGGATTTCGTGCGGCGCGACGTCACCGGGCTGTCCTCCGAGACGCCGATCGTGGTGTTCAGCCATATCCCGCTGTACGCGATGTACCCCAAGTGGGGCTGGGGGACTGGCGATGCGGTCACGCTGCTGGGCATGCTGCGCCGGTTCGGTTCTGTGACATGCCTGAACGGTCATGTCCATCAGGTGTTCGCCAAGACCGAGGGCAACGTCACCTTCTACAGCGCAGCGCCCACCTGCTACCCACTCCCCGAACCCGGGCAGGCGCCGGCCCCGCTGCCGGTGACGCTGCCCGCGGGCGAGCTCACCTCGGCCCTGGGCATCCGCACGGTGAGCTTCCAGGCGGGCAGCACGAGTCTCGCCCTCACCGATGAGCGGCTGACATGAGGTCGGCCGTGCTGGCCGGAGTGCGCGGGCTCACTGCCGTCGCCACGGCGGTGACGGGATACGTGCACGCCAGCCTGTACGTGGACGGGGGGTACCGGGTGATCCCCACGGTTGGGCCCGGGTTCCTGCTGCTGTCCAGTGGCGCATTCGCGGTGGCCGTCCTCCTTCTGATCGGTGGTTCGCCCGTGCTGCGGCTGGGCGCGGCGGGTGTGGCGGCCGGCGCGCTCGGCGGGTTTGTGCTGTCTCGTACCGTCGGGGTGTTCGGCTTCACCGAGTATGGGCTTCAGCCTGCCCCGCAGGCCCCCGTCAGCTTGATCTCTGAGCTGGGCGCGCTGGCGTTGCTTGTGTCCTGGGAGGTGCTGCTGCGCCGCTCCGGGGCCACCCCTCCGGCCTTCGCCCGGGCCGTACTACGGCGATTGGCGCCACGAGGTCGCTGACGGCGGCCAGCCCGGTGCAATCCATGCTCCGCATGGATTGTGTAACTCGCCTGGCTATTCCTGGACGACGAAGCATGCACCTGGAGAAGGGCGGTGGGATGAGGAAACCCGTGCGGTACGGGCCATGACTGGGCCGGCGCGGCGTGCCCTGGCAGCCTCGCGCGGCCCGGGCGCGCCGCCGGCCGGGAAGGAGCCCTGGCCAGCCGGAGCTCGAGCGGCGCGGTTGCGGGCGGTGGGCGGCGAAATGTACGCGGACTGGGACGCGGTCTACCGGGATAACATCGGCCCGGTGCACCGGCTGATGTTCGCCAAGGTCGGCAACCGGCCGGATGCCGAAGACCTGACCACCGAGGTATTCCTGGCGGTGTTGCGCCCACTGAAGCTGCCTGCCTCGGTGGGCGCGGTACGCGCATACCTGTTCGCCACTGCCCGCACGGTGCTGGCCCGCTACTGGACTCGGACCCTGAGCCTGCAGGTGACCACCCTGACCGAAGACCCCGAGGAGGTCTTCACCGCGGCTCGGCTGGAGTCGGCGGCGCCACGGCAAGCCGAGCGGATCCTCGCCGCACTGCCGGAACGCTACCGGCGCATCTTGCAACTACGGTTCCTGGACGCGTGCACGGTCGCCGAGGCAGCGCAGGCGATGGGAATCAGCACGGGCAATGCCAAGGTGCTCCAGCACCGGGCGCTGCGCCGGGCCGCTGAGATAGCGGCCGGACTGGAGTGATGATCATGGGCGGTATCACGCGATACATCGAAGATCTGGTGCGCTCTCGCCGTCCGCGGCGTTCCCTGGTCGCTGAGGAGGACGTCAGTCTGGCGCGGACCGCGATCACGCTGCGTGCGGCGCGGCCGGGCAGCGGCGCGCCAGCCGAGGACTTCGTGACCGCGCTGCACAAGAAACTCGCGGCCGAGCTCGACCCGCCCGCTCCGCCCCGGGCCGTGGATGCACGGCGGACCGTGCTGCGCGCAGCCGTCGTGGCCGGCGCGACGGCCACTGGCGCTGGGATCGACCACGCGCTGACGTCCCGCGCCACGGACACCGGTTCGTCCGCCGCCGCGGGCACCCTGACGCCAAGCCAGGGGATCTGGCTCACCGTGGCGGCCAGCACCGACCTGCCCGACGGCACGGTACGCGGCTTCACAGCCGGGGCGGTCAACGGCTTCATCGAGCGCGCCGGCGGCCGGCTGCGCGCGGTATCTGGAACCTGCACCCACCAGGGCTGTCGGCTGGCCCTGGCCGCCCGCCCCGCCCGGCTCGTCTGCCCTTGCCACGGGGCGACCTTCGGCCTCAACGGCTCAGTGCTCACCCATAAGTTCCCCATCGCCCTGCCCGCGCTTCCCCGGCTAGAGGTGCGCGAGACCGGCGGGGCCGTACAGATCTACGCACCCGGCCCGGCCGGCCCGGCAACGTGATCGGGCCTCTCACGCGGTAGGGGCGTCAGAGACCCAGCCACGTTGTCAGCCCCCAGGTCCGTGACGAGCGGCCGTCAGGGCGCGGGCAAGGCCGGGGCAGCCGCGATGGTGCCGCGGCTGCTGAGCAGGGACGGCCTGGAGGATGTCCTGCATCATGCGTTCCTGCCGGGCCCAGAACGCGGCCGCTCGGCATCCCCGGTCTCGCGGGCCTGGCGCTCGTTCTCCCGCAGGCTCGCGTGCAACGGTCCAAGAACGATTGAAGATCAGCAGCAGGATAGACAGGGAAATGAGACACGCCGCCAGCGTCGTACCGGCGGCATAGCATCAGGTGTGACCACGATCGGAGTACTTGGTGCAAGTGGGGTCTATGGGCGCGCGCTCGTGCCACGGCTGGTCGCGGCTGGGCATGAGGTCCGCGCCCTGGTGAGGCGGCCTGAGGCTGCCACCGCCGCGGTGGCATGCGGTGCGGATGTGCGGCGCGCCGACATCTACGAGCCCGAGTCGCTGCGGGCGGCCCTTGACGGGTGTGAGATCGGAGTGAATCTCGCGACCAGCCTGCCCGGCCCGAAAGGGCGCGAGAAGGACTTTGCCGCGAACGACAAGTTGCGGCGCCTCGGCACACCGATCTGGGTCAAGGCATGCCAGGACGCCGCGGTCGCCAGGATCCTTCAGCAGAGCATCGCATTGGTAAGCAGCGGCATCGGCGATGAGTGGACCGACGAGGACACGACGTTCGCGCCCGATGGCACGACCGCCGGCCTCGCGATCGCCGCGTGCCTGGCCATGGAAGCCGCCGTGCGCGGCTCGGCGCTCGACTGGCTCGTCCTGCGCGGTGGCCTGTTCTACGGACCGGGCACCGGTTACGACGACGCATGGTTCGCCGCGGCCCGTGCTGGCCAGCTCCGCCTGCCGGCTGACGGCAGCAGCTACGTGTCGCTTGTCCACATCGCCGACATGGCACAGGCGACGGTACAGGCGATCTCGCAATGGCCGTCTGAGCAGGTCCTCATCGTGGCCGACGATGCACCAGCGCTTTGGCGTGACGTGCTCGGTGAGGTGGCCGCGCTGGCAGGAGCCGCCCCGCCGCAACCGGGCGGCCGGATCGGATTGCCCTCCTGCCGCGTGCGCAACCGCCGGGCTCGCGAGGCTCTGGGATGGGCGCCTTTCTATCCCAGCCACCGCATCGGGCTGGCGCGCTGACTCCTGCGGGTTTCAGTTCGCATGGTCGCGTCACGCGCGACCATGCGACGCAGGCTGTTCATGACCTGCCTGCGTCTTATCACGGACGAGCTCCTTATGCAGCGCGGTCACTGCCCAAATGTGCGTCCGGACCGGTGACCACCGGTCCGGACGCGGGTGTTTCGGACGGGGCTACGGGGTGGCCCTGATGGGCACCAGTTCGTAGCCGACGGACGACTGCGTTCCGTCCGGCGCGGTGACATCGGCGATGCCGACGATGTCACCGGCGTCGTTGATTCCCCTGGCGCCTGCCAGGTACAGATCTGCTTGGGTATGCGCCGGTCGGCCGAGCCGTGCCGGAATTCGTGGCTAACCTCAGGTAGCTGGCGGGAAGGCTGGCTGGATCAGTTGTCGAGGTTGTGCTCTTCGTGGCACCAGGCCAGATATTGTGCTACGCGGTGTAAGCCGCTGGTCTTTCCTGGCTTTAGCCAGGTGCCAGCTCCGAGTATTTCCGTGAAGCTGGCGCACCGCATTGTCTGGGGCGGAGGCCAGCCACCGGATGGCCGTCAGCTCCCGCAGTAAATAGGCGCGATTTATCGTGGTGAGTACCGCAGTAAATCATCGGTGACGGACCGCGGGTTGCAAGAACCGCATTCTGCTGATAATCAAGGAGTTGCATCCCTGCGGGCGCCGGAGGCAGGTGCCGCAGTAAATCTAATCTCCCGGGATAGTGCGACGAGCAGACAGGATGGCAGCTGATGCCTAAGTGGCCAGATGGCAATAGCGGGAGCAGTTATCCGGCCCCGTTTACCAGCAATCAGAAAAACGGTTCCCACCGCATGGTCATCGCGGATCCTTGCCGTCCCCCCGGGAACCCGCTCGGGACGATCGACACACCGAAGGTTCCGGTAAGCAGCACCTATCACGGGGTCACGGTGACCGAGGACTACCGGTGGCTGGAGGACGCTTCCGCGGACGCAACGGTCGCCTGGACCAGGGCTCAGCAGGACCGCAGCGCCGCCTATTTCGGCGAGGTCGGCTGGCGGACCGCGCTGCGGGCCCGGGCCGAGCAGCTGCTGAAGTTCGAGAGAACGGCGTACCAGCAGCTCCGGCGGGGTGGAGGCACCTTCTTCGCGCTGAAGGTGCAGACACCCCGGCAGCGGCCATTCCTGGTCGCCCTGACCGACCCCGGCGATGTGGCGACCGAGCGGGTGGTGGTGGATCCGGATGTCATCGACCCGTCGGGCGAGACCACCATCGACTTCTTCGTTCCGTCCCCGGACGGCGCCAAGGTCGCCGTGTCCTTGTCTGAGCACGGCACCGAGGACGGGACGCTGCACGTCTACGACGCCGGCACCGGAAAGGTCGTGGACGAGCCGATCCCGCACGTGAACCTGATAGGCGGGTCGGTGGCCTGGCGTCACGACGGCTCGGGGTTCTGGTACACCCTGTGCGCCGATCCGGCGGGCTTCCGGAAGCAGGTGTGGTTCCGTGACCTCGGCGACCCGGCCGACCGTCTCGATCTGGCCGGCCCGTTCGCCGACGAGCGGATCGCGGAGCACCGCCTGTCGGTTTCGCCCGACGGCCGCTGGGTGATGGACCGGGTGCAGAAGGGCGACAGCGGTGAGTGGCAGGTATTCCTCCGCGACCAGGAGGCCGGCAGCTCATGGTGGCCGGTGGCGGAGGTCCCCGATAAGTGCGTGCGGGCCGTGCTCGGCGCGCACGCACTCTACCTGCTGTCCCTGCGGGACGCCCCGCGGGGCCGGGTGCTCCGCCTGCCGCTGACCAGCGGCGGCACGATTGCCGGGGCCGAGGAGATCGTGCCCGCCGGCGACACGGTCATCGCAGACCTGGCTGTGACCGGTAACACAGTGTGGGTGGTGGATATGGACGGCGGCCCGCAGCAGGTGCGGGCCCTCGACGCCCAGGGTAAGCCCCTCGCGAGGGTGGAGATCCCGCCTATGAGCTCGGTGTCGTCGCACTACGCCGGCCTGGTGGCGCTGGGCCCGGACCTGATCGCCTGGCCGCGCGAGTCCTTCACCGAGCCGGCCACCTGGTGGCTGGCCGCCGCCGGCGAAGCCCCCCGGCCCACCGCTCTGAGGACGACGGCTTCCGCCGATCTGTCCGGGTTCGAGGTGACCCGCGAGTTCGTGAGGTCGAAGGACGGGACCCGGGTGCCGATCAGCGTGATCGCCGCCCCGGGCACGCCACGGGACGGGACCGCGCCGGCGCTGCTGACCGGCTACGGCGGGTTCGGCATCTCGCTGGGACCGCATTTCGATCCCGATCTGCTGCTGTGGCTGGAGCAGGGCGGGGTCTACGTGGTGGCCAACATCCGCGGCGGCGGCGAATATGGCGAACAGTGGCATCGCGCTGGCCGGCTGACCGCTAAGCAGAACTGCTTCGACGACTTCATCGCCTGCGCGGACTACCTGCACGACACCGGGATCACCCGTCACGAGCGGCTGGCGATCATGGGCGGTTCCAACGGCGGGCTGCTGATGGGGGCGGTGCTCACCCAGCGGCCGGACATCGCCTGCGCGGTCGTGGCCGCGGTGCCGGTGATGGACTCGTTGCGCCATGAGACCAGCACCAACGGGAAATTCAACATCCCCGAATACGGCACGGTGGAAGATCCCGAGCAGTTCGCGGCGCTGCTGGCCTATTCGCCGTATCACAACGTGGTGGACGGGACGGCCTACCCGGCCGTGCTGCTGACTGCCGGTGAGCATGACAGCCGTGCCGATGCCTGGCATGCCAAGAAGATGACGGCCCGGCTCCAGCAAGCCACGTCCTCGGACCGGCCGGTGCTGCTGCGGCTGGAGTCCGGCGGCCACCTGGCCGGGTCGCTCGATCAGATCATCGACCAGACGACAGACTGGTACGCCTTCCTCTTCCATCAGGTAGGTCTCGGTTACCGCCCCGTCGCCCCTGCCTGATCGGTCTGGCAGCCAACCCGCCGTTCCAGCCGGCACCGCGCATCGGCGTAGCGGACTCTAGCTCCTGGCTCACCAGAATGACGGCCGCGCACAGACCACCTGCATGTGGGCAGATCCAATAGCCCAAGCCGACGACACACATATCCGCACCGAACGACCCGGTATGCAGCCATCGGCTGGCGAATTTCTAGGAGATCACTGGCCACGCAGAACGAGACCTCTTTGTTGTCAAGGGGTTACTGGGCTCTTGGTGGAAGCTTTCGTGGCTGCGCGGGTCTGCTGGCGGACGGTGGCTCGTAGGGTGGTGGCGGGCTCGGGAGTGGCTTGTCCGAAGAGCCGGTGCCGGGGTGTGAGCCGGTCGCGCTGGAGTCAGAGCCGTTCCCCGTCTGCCCTCCCGGGCCCGCCCTGGGCGACGGCGGCGGCCTGGCGGGCGTCGGCACGAAGCCGGGCGTAGATCGCGTCGCTGATCCGCCGCTTGAGCGCGCGGAGTGCCTCTTTGCGGGTCTTGCCCTCGGCGATCTTCTTGTCGTAGTAAGCGCGGCCGTCGCTGTGGCGGTGGCGGATCTGGGTGATCGCGGCCATGTGGATCGCGTGGCTGGCTCGCCGGTTGCCGCGCCGGCTCAGGCGGTAGATCTTCCGGTTCCCCGACGACACCTCGACAGGCGCGGTGCCGTTGTAAGCGGCGAAGTGATCACGGCCAGGGAAGCGGGTGATGTCGGCGATGTCACCGATCACGGTAGCCGCGACGACGGGCCCGACCCCGAAGACCTCGGTCACGGTCGTGCCCGATGCCCGGACCGCGGCGGTCAGCTTCTTCTTCGAGGCGCGCAGCTGCGCATCGACGTGGCGCAGGTCTTCCAGGAACTCGCCAGCGAGCTGGAACCGGGCCAGGGCAACAGCGCCGGCCGGGGTGACCTGGTCCAGGAGCCGGGCAGCCTGAGCTGCGGTGATCTCCTTGGCCACGCCGCCGGGAACAAGCTCGCTGAGCACCGCGTGCAGCCGGCAGGTGACCTGGTTCCGCGACCTGCTCAGGTCACGGTGCCGCTTGGCCCAGACCTTCAGCACCGCGGCGTGATCATCGGCCCGACCGGGCGGCAGCTGGCCGAGAGCAGCGCCGCGACCGCGACCGACCGGGCGTCGTCAGGGTCGTTCTTGCTGATGTTCCCGGTGGCCAGCAGCCGGACCCGGGCGCCCAGTTTCGGCGGCACGTCCAGCACCCGCTCGCCCGCGGCGAGGAGCTGCTGAGCCAGCAGATGACCCAGGCCGCCAGCGCCCTCGACTGCCCAGGTCCGGTCAGGCCAGTCCGCTGCCCAGGCCACCAGCCTGACGGCCTGGGCGGAGGACGCGCGGACTCGCAGCCGGCCCATCGGCTCCTCGGCTGCGCCGATGGCCACGGCGGTGTGCGAGGCCTTATGCGGGTCGATCCCGATCATTACGGTCGCCATGGGCGTGCTCCTGGACATCGTCAGGGACGGGGGGAACCGCGGCGGGCATGCCTAATTCCGGATCTGCGAACGTCGCTCCTCTTTCGAGCCACGCCACGGCGAGTCCCGGCCGGCCAGCACCTCGTTCTGAAGCCAGACCACAAAGCATGCAGCCGGCAGGCGGTTCGGGAGCTGGCCGCCGGGACTCTCGGACGCTACGGCAACACCGGAGCACCTACAGCAAGTCTCAATTAGATGACATGCATCGGCTGGTCGGCTGTCAGCGGACTGGGCTGGTGCGCGGTTTGCTGCTAGCGCCGTAAGGACCTCCCCAGCTCAGACGCGTCACGATTGGCTTGCAGGCAATTCGCGTGCGGGGGCGTTCGGGCGCCCCGGGGAGCTTGAGGAGGTCCCGATGCCGATCATAGGCGGGCTGGATATTCACCGGAAGCAGCTGACCTTCGACTATCTCGATACGGTGACCGGGGAGGTCAAGCGCGGCCAGATCATCCCGGCTGACCGGGCGCACCTGCGGGTCTGGCTGGCGCGGTTCGCTGGCCGTGACGACGTCGCGTTCGCAATGGAAGGGTGTACCGGCTGGCGGTATGTTGCTGAGGAGCTGGCCGCCGCTGGCGTCATGGCGCATCTGGCCGAGCCGGCCGATACCGCTGCTGCCCGGGGCCGCAAGCGGCATGCCAAGACCGACAAAACCGACTCCCGGCACCTGCGGCAGCTGCTGGCCGACGGCCGGCTGCCGGAGTGCTGGATTCCCCCGGCCCGGATCCTGGAGTGCCGGGCGCTGCTGGAGACCTACCACGACCTGCGCCGCGAGCGCACCGCCTGGGCTCAGCGCATCCACGCGGTCCTGTTCCACCAGGGCGCCCCGCCGCTCGGCGAGGGTGCCTTGCGCACTGAGCACGGCGTGGCCGCGCTGCGGACCACGTCAGCTGCCTGCCTGTCACCGGCCGGTCAGCTGCAGGTCGACATCGCCCTGGACATGATCACCGGCCTGGACGCCCGGCTCGAGGCGCTGCGGCACCAGCTGACCGATACCGCCCGGCACCTGACCGGCGCGAAAGTGCTCGCCAGCCGGCTGTACGGGGTCGGGCCCGTCACCGCGCTGGCGCTGACGTCGTGGCTGGGCGGCGCGGGCCGGTTCTCCTCCTCACGTCAGGCGGTCCGGTTCGCCGGGCTGGACATCACCGTGCATTCCTCCGACGGCAAGCGCACCGCCGGGCACCTGTCCCGGCAGGGACCGCCGATGCTGCGCTGGGCTTTGTACGAGGCCGGCAAGGTCCACGCCCATACCGCCGCCCCTGACCACGGCTACTACGCCGCGGTCAAAGACCGCAAGAACAGCAAGCGCGCCGCCTTGTCCGAGGGCCGCAAGATCGTCCGGCAGGCCTGCCACCTGCTGACCGAGCTCGGCGACGACGCGCTCACCGCCGCCTGAGACCCTCTGCCCCTGACCAACCGCCATGACCAAGCCCGTGACGCGCCGGCCTAGGCCAGGCACGCAGCCGCACTCAACCGATGGGGTACCACCGCGGCCAGCTCCCGCCAAGCCGCTGTCAGCCGCTGCCGGTCCTTGCCCGGGACCAGGCGGACGGCCTGATTAGACTGAGCGGCCGCATCCCCGCCAGGCGGGGACACCCAATCAATCATCATGTCGCCGGGACCCAACCCCGAGTCCCGTGCACCTAGGTAAGGCTGGCTGCCCATGCCCCCGCCCCCCGGCCTCACGGCTGGTCATCCGCAACCAGGAAGGCCCAGCCTGAACCACTAACCGCGCCCGGAAACCCCCCGGCAACCTCCGTCCCCCGCGGCCTCCATGATCCGCTCCCGGGCGGCTGCGTCAAGCACGCCTGCGGCACCGCTGAGCGGGCGCTACGCGCTGCTTGACACAGCCGCCCGCTCGCAGGACCGGCAGCTATCAGGGGACGAAGACCAGTTCAGGCACGCCCAGACCAGGGCAACCACAGCTACAAAACCCCCTAAATCGAACCCTCTTGCGCGTCAGGCCGATACAGGTAAGGCGGCTATGGCGCGGCTCTGCGCGTCCCTGCCGTCTGACCCCCTCCCGCGCAAAGCAGCGGATTCCGCGCGTGGATTGCGGGACTGTCGCGGAGCAGGCGGAGATGGGGGCCTGGATTCAGCCGGTGCCGAGGGAGATGTTGCCGTCGTTGTCTACGGCGGCGCAGAAGGCGACCGTCGCGCAGGAGATCGCGGTGAAGCCGTTGAACACGTTGGCGGGCTGGGGGTCTGCTGGGATGGGCGCCGACCAGAGGCCGGAGTACTCGGTGACGACGTTCCCGCTGATGTCGGCGGCCACGCAGAAGGCAGCTGACGTGCAGGAGACCGAGGTGACTCCGGCTGAGTTCTCCACCCCGGCCGGGCCGGTCCAGCCCGAGCCGGTGTAGGTGAAGGCCTGGCCGAAGCCGTCCATGGCGGTGCAGAAACTCGCGGTCGGGCAGGACACGGCCGCCAGTGGCTGGATGACGCCCGCGTCGATCGGGTCTGGTGCCGACCATGACGTCCCGTTGAACGTCATGGCGTCCCCGCTGGCGTCGACTGCCGCACAGAAGTGCGAGCTGGCGCAGGACACCTGCGAGGCCGCCGCGGGGGCGTCGACCTGGGTCTGCGAGCTCCAGGAACTGCCATTCCAGCGGGAGGCAAACACGCCGGTGTTGAGGTTGCCGATGGTCACGCAGAACACCGGGGACGTGCAGGACACCGAGGTGAGGTAAATGCCGGGCAGGGAGCCAGTCCAGTTCTTCCCGTTCCAGACCCAGGCGCCGCTGCCGTACGCGCTGGAGGAATCGTCAGCAGCCATGCAGAAGGTGGCGCTGGTGCAGGAAACGGAGACCAGCGGAACCCCGGACAGCGTGGTCTGCGCGCCCCAGCGAGAACCGTTGTAGAAGTAGACCACCCCGTCGGACCTGGTGGCTGCGCAGAACGAGGCGGTGGGACACGACACCGAGGTGGCGGGCCCGCCCAGGACCGGCTTCGGCGTGCTGAAGGTCATCGCGGGCCACACCGTCTCGGCCGCACCCGACTTGGCTGTCCCGCCCGGCCCGGTGACGCTGAGCGTGAAGCCGTACCGGACGGCCGCAGATCCGGTCAGCGCCGGCAGCTTCACCGTCTTGCTGATCTGAGCGGCCTTGCTGCCCGCCGTGCACGGCACCCTGACGGGAAACCCGGATAGCGCGGGCGTCACCGACAGCTCGCAGGCCGACGACCGCTGAACCGTTGCCGACAGCAACGCAGTGCCGCCTGCGCTGGTCAGGCCGTCAGGAGACGCGCTCAGGCTCACCGAAGGGGCGGCCGGCAGCACCTTGACCGTCGTGTACCGCGGCACCGACGTCCCGCCCGGGCCGGCCGCCACCACCTCGAACTTATAGGAGACCACCGCGGCACCAGAGTCAGCGGGCAGCCGGACCGTCTTGCTGGCCTTCCCAGCCGAGCAGGACACCTTGGCGGGCAGGCCGCCCACGTGCGGAGTCGCGGAGAACTTGCACGATGTCGCGTGCGCGACCCCGGACGCGGTAAGGACGATCTTGCCGCCGCCGTGGCCGAGGCTCGCCTTAGAGGAGCGGAACGCCGCCACCGACGGCCGGGATGAGTGCGTCACTGCTGCGACGGCGGGTGATGCCGGCAGCAGGGTCACCGCGACAGCCATTCCCGCCCCGAAAACGGCATGCCACCAGCCGCGTTCTGCAACCACCTGGGTCCCGCCCTTCACTGATCAGGCGGCGCGCCCCTACGCAAGCCGCCCGGCGATTCTAGGGGCCAGCATGATCAAGCCAGAACTTAGATGGCAAAGCCGACATCCCCGGGCCCAGCGCCGTGGCGGCGCACCACGCCAGCACGGGCGACGACCGGCAGCAAATACGGGGACAATCCTCCAGGCCCTCAGCGCTACGGCCCGGCGCCCCCACTCCCCGGCCACGTCCGCGCTGCCGGGCAAGCATGTCAATCAGGATCCTGGCGCGGCCGCTGACCAGTACAGTCACCAGATTCGAGTCGCGTCTCCAGGGCGATGCGCACCCCGGACGCCGAAGATTTATTGATCTTTACGGACGAAGCTCAGCAGCCCTGCGATCGCAGATCAATCATTCGGGCGCCGTTCCGCCGGCAAGATCGACCACTCGCCAGCCACGCAGAACGACGGATATTTCGCCTGGACGGGATGCCTGGTGCGGTAGCTGTCAGGCTAGAGAGAGGCCTATGCCCGCAATGGCATTGGTTAGCGCCTTGTCCTGCGGACCTTCGCCGCGCGCTCGACGAACTCAGTCACGGTGGCGCCGAGAACTGGTGGTAGGTCCGTGCTCTCATCGCAACACGGCGGCTTATCCCGTCCGGCATTCTCGGGCGGCTGCACGCCAAGCAGCCGGTACAGCTCGGCATAGACATTCAGGACCGGTCCCGATCATCGTGACGGCCGACGAGCAAAAATTCCAGGCGCGCTGCCGTCCCTCGAACGCGACCACCACTCTTAAAGAACCTCGCAGGTGCCGGACACACATGTGATCCACTGGCGTCGGACCGCTCAGCCGGTAGCTGAGCGCCCGGCAACCCCGGGCCGCCAGGTCATTAAGGAACTCGTCGAACGCCCTGGCATGAGTCCGGTCCAGCTCACTATCTGCTGGTCCGCGCGAGGCGTGGCGATGACCTCGGTAACCACGCCCGGACTCTAGCGGCTCTCCGGAGCGCCACCGGGGTGCGCCGGGCGGAGAACGCGTCCCTCACCCCGGCGCATCTGGTCCACGCTCTCGCGCAGGTCCTCGCGATCCAGCAAGGTCGCGTCCTCAAGTCGGTGCCACACCTGTTCCAGCAGATCCCGGTCCTGCCCCGCCAACCGCAACTCGCTGACCAGGTGATTGACCGCGTGAACGCTGCGTACATCCAGCAGCAGCCGGGGCGAGCGCTGGGCAACAACCAGGACGCCTGCCGCTGTCCAGGCGCGTACCGTCTTCTCGCTCAGCCCGAGCAGCCGCGCTGCGATAACAGGCCGTATGGTGCCTTCCTCGGCCAGTGCGCTATCTGACACCGCCAGGAGCCTAGCCCGGCGCTCGTCGTCCTCCGGGAGCGTCCTGGCCACGTCCTCGACGACCTCAACCCGTTCGAACAGGCTGCGGAGACGCTTCTCCTCCACGGCGATGGTCATGGCACCCCCCAGGTCGCTTTGCTTCCGAGTATGAGGCAATTTCTCGGAACCCGCCAGTGGCGGCGTTCCCAGCCCGCAGCCGAGGCAACCATGAGTGCCAGGCCCAGATCGCAGTCGGGCGCCCAGTATGCCAGTTGGCTACAGGTTGCCTTCCATGATGCGGTCATAGGTTCGGCGAGCGCGGGCGCTGCGGGCGCGGGCACCGTAGCGGCGCAGCATCTGCGGAGACGACCAGCCGTTCAGCTCCATCAGGTCACCCTCCGCGCCGCCCCGGTCGAGCCAGGAATGGCTGAAGTGATGCCGGAACCGATGCGTCCAAGCATCCACCCCCGCCTGCCGACCCCGGCGGATGATCATCTGGTAGACCCCGTTCGCGGTCATCGGCCCCCGGTTGTTCACCCCCAGCCACAGCTGCGCCCGCCACGCCTGCTCGTGTCGGGACCGGACCCGGATGTAGCGGTCCAGGGCCCGCGCGGCCGCGTGCCCAATCCGCACCACCCGCGCCCGGCCGCCCTTGCCGCGCACCGTGATCTCCCGCCGCCACAAGTCGACGTCGCTGCGCCGCGGATCGGCGTCATACCGGATCCCGGCGAGCTCCGCGGCTCGGATCCCGGTCGCGATGAGCACCGCGAGGATCGCCGTGTCGCGGCGCTGGATGAACGACCGGCCATAGCAGGCTTTGTTCAGGGCTGATAGTTCTTCGCTGGTGAAGACCGGCACCAGCTTCTCGGTCACCTTGGGGCCGCGCAGCCCGGCCGTCGGGTCCGGGAGTTGTTCCTCGTCGGCGAGCCAGCGGAAGAACTGCTGCAGGGCCCGGAACTGGTTACTGGCATAGGCATCGCTGTAGCGGGTCAGCAGGTGGACCATCCACCGCTGTACCTCATGGCTGCCGACCTCCTCCCAGCGAGTGGCTCCAGTGCGGGGTATCAGGTCGGCTGCGGCGAACCAGGCCACGACCTCGGTGTAGGTCCGTGCTGTCCTGGGGTGCTTTGCCCTCAGCGGCCAGGTGCAGTCCGAACGACCCGATCTCCGGCGCGAGCGGCCCGGCATCCAGCGGCTTGCGCCGCCGCGGGCGCGGTGGCGGAACAGTCATCGTTTTTCTCTCTTCCTGCGTTACCGCAGGTGAGAGAGCTGACACCGCCAGCTGGACTGGGTG
>Ga0134126_10002505_pt1 | contig 23138 bp, 21 predicted proteins | sample KB31752_FD_96881 | JGI IMG/M metagenome (GOLD analysis project Ga0134126, IMG submission 96881) | Terrestrial soil microbial communities with excess Nitrogen fertilizer from Kellogg Biological Station, Michigan, USA - KB3-175-2 | ecosystem: Environmental > Terrestrial > Soil > Unclassified ... | reverse complement strand
CCGTTCCTTCCCTTGCAACCCTACGTCGCCCGTAGACAAAGAAGAAGAACGCCGCCATGCCGACAAAGCAAAGAGTTCCCCCAAACATCCATATCTCGTATGAAAACAAAGACTTGATCTGCTGCGCTGGGAAAAACACGACTGCAATTCCCACGACTGTGGTCAAGGACCCGCTAAGCCCGGCCAGAATCAGTGTGGCCCGGCTGTAATGACCTCTTGTGAATGGTTGCCAGAGAGCAATCTTAAGCAAGGCGCTAAACATATATTTTTTTTTTAATGACAGCGCGACCACCGAGAGGGACAGCAACCGCTGGAACGACTCTTCCACGCTCGAACCGGCAACGGCGAAGTTGATGCTCACGAGCGCAAGGGATATGATGGCGTGCACGATGAGCGCGGCGTAAGGTGTGGCGTGTCTCGGGTGAACCTTCCCAAGCCAAGCAGGCATATAGGAATCGAGGCCGGCCACGAATGGTATGCGAGCCGAACCACCGAGCCAGGCAGAACCGATGCCGGCAATTGAGAGGCTCAGTACAAACGCGAACGGAGCTACCACCCAGCCTCCGCCGACACGATTTGCCATATTACTGACGGCCTGAACAACCCCTTGTATCACGCTAATTTTGTCGCGGCTGACTGCCATCAGCAACGCCAGCGTGGCGGCGATATAAAGCGAACCCGCCAGAATTCCGCCGCGCGCCACGGCTCCTGGTAGAATCTTGTGCGGGTTCTCAATCTCATCACCCATCACCGACGCGAGTTCAAGTCCCACCAATGCATAGCAGATGACACCGAAGGAATTCAGTAGAGAGCGGGAGACGGCGGGGACCTTGAAGTCAGCAGCCGTGATCGCCGTGCCAAATCGCACCGCGACCAGCATCCCTAAGCCGATTAGGACGACCGCCGCAATACCCGCGCCCATGCCCCCGAAATTGTTGACCCACTTACCCACGTTCAGGCCCACAATGTTCAGGATCACCAACGCAGTCAGCAGAATAACCGAAACGCCTAATGCAAATGCCTTGTTGCCAGCTAGCGATTCGTAGCCCGGGCCCAATACAAACACGGAGACCCCGACGAAGTAGAGCACCACGGTCGGAACGTACATCATATTGTTCGTCCAATAGCACCATCCGGATAGGAAGCCGTGCCAATCGCCGAAAACTTCTTTGGCCCACAAATAAACGCCACCTTCCCCCGGGAAGCGGTGAGCGAGCTCGATTACAGCGATAGCTTGAGGCCAGAAGAATAAACTCAGAGCGATAATCCACAGCCAAATCGTGACGCCACCATTGGCTGCTATGGAGGGAAGAACATTCAGGTTGAAGACCGCCACTACGAACAGCAGCACAAGATCCGAACGCCTCAACGTGCGTCGAAGAGTCGGGACTGTCCGGGCCGCCTGTGTATCGCGCGATGTGGCCATGTCATTCGGTAATTTCGACAGCTCGTTGACCACGGGAAGGGCCCGCGCTCTATTGACCGGCGCCTACAAGCGCTGAGCGACGCTCTTGCTGTGCCTTCGCGAGACCTGGCGCCACGTCTTCGAAGGCAGTCAGGTGTTTTTCGATATCGACATCCGTGTGCTGCACGGAGATGGTCCACTGCTCGTCCCACCAGAAGGGCTGAGGTATTACTCCGCGGTTGACCATGCCAAACCAGTACTGGCGCCATAGGTCCTGATCGATTTTTAGCCAGTCCCGGTAATTGCGAATTTCCGTTGGGTAAAGCATGAAGACACCATTCGCTCCCGCAATGGCGACATATGCCTGAAGATTGACCTTGGCGATGATCTTGCGATAACCATCCGACAGTTTCTTGTTGAGTCTCGCAACATGGGCGTAGTTCTCGCGCGTCAGCACTTCACGAAACATCGCTAAGCCCGCCGCCATCGAAACCCGGTTTGCATTGTAGGTTCCTCCGTGAAACACCTTGTGACTTGAAATGAGTCCCATGATGGCGTCGCTGGCGCCGAAAGCTCCTAGAGGCGAGCCACCGCCAATCGCCTTCGCCAATGTGATGATGTCTGGCTTTACTCCAAAGTATTCACTCGCTCCGCCCGGCGCGAGCTTCGCCCCGGTCTTGACTTCGTCGAAAATGAGGAGCGCGCCGTTTTTCGCCGTAATCTCGCGAACGCCTTCGAGGAAACCTGGCCCAGGCATGCACATACCGACATTCATCATGATCGGCTCAAGAATTACTGCGGCGATCTGATCGGGATATTGCTTAAACCGGTGCTTGACACCTTCAAGATCGTTGAAGCTTGCGATCACGACATTATCGAGCGTCCCTTGCGGGATGCCCATGCCGCCAGGAACGGCATTGGGTTCGCGAACGTCGCCCACCTCTTCTGCCTTCGGTTTCACACTGACGAGAGCCGTATCATGCAACCCGTGGTACCCACCCTCAAATTTCAAGATCTTGTCTCGCTCTGTCGTCGCACGGGCCAAGCGACACGCATGCATGGTCACTTCTGTGCCGCTCGACCCGAATCGGACCATATCGACTGGATAGCGCGCACAGATTTCTTCCGCAAGCTCCCACTCCATTTCGTGCGGCATGCCAAACGTGGTTCCGATCCGAAATGCTTTCTCTACTGCTTTGGCGATGGCGGGATGATTGTGCCCCGCCATCAGAACGCCGAAACATAGATTGTGGTCGACATATTCGTTGCCGTCGATATCAACGAGCTTGCCTCCGTGCCCTTCCTTGGCGAAGATCGGATGAGGTTCGTATCCCCGGTAGTTACTCGCGACACCGAGCGGAATACGCTTCTCGGCGCGGCGGTGGGCCTTGGCCGATTGCGGCGTACGCTTTTCGTAGGTGGCAATTTCCTTGTGCAGCGCTTCGTGCATTTCGAACGCTCCGTCGTAGCTGAGTTTCTTGTGTTAGCGGGCAGACTACTCACCGTCCGCGGTTGCTTCCAGCCCTGTGCCCGGTTCTCCGCGTTGCCGTCAATGCCGAGGAATCGTCTGACTATTTGTGTGCTGCCGCGTACACTTTCCTTCCCATGAACCAGGTTTCGACTACCTTCGTATTCCCAATCTGCTCGAGATGACCTTCATGCGCCAGGGTGAGAATATCCTGGTCCACGACCACGAAGTCCGCTGACTTGCCGGTTTCCAAGGAGCCGATCTCGGATGCCCGGCCAAGTGCGCGTGCGCCGTTGATCGTATAGGCATCGATCAGATCGCGGATATCGAGCCTTTGGTGCGGGCTTTCCGGCGGCAGCCCGTGACGCGCCCGTGTGACGCCAAATTCCATGTTTACAAAAGGCTGCGGATCCTTCGTGAGAACAGGCGCATCGGATCCCGCAACCAGGATGGCGCCTGCTTCTTTGGTCGTTTTCGTGGGGTAATCCAGCTGCTCGTAGTAACTCTGGGGGTCGTGCAGTGCCTCATAGGTGTTACCGAGGACCTTGTTGAAAAACGGCACGACGCTCATGTCGTAGCCGGTGGGCTCGGCATACATCCAGCTGTATGTAAATGCCAGGTAAAGGTGATCTCGGCCCATCCGGGCAACATCCTCCGGCGAGGCGAATTGGATGTGAGCAATCGTGTCCGGCCGCGAATCGTTGCCGTCAGCCGAGCGCGCTGCTTCGATCGCGTCAATCGCCATGTGGACGGCCTGATCGCTGATCGCATGAATGTGCACCGTATACCCGGCCAAATGTGCGCGCTGAACGTATTCGTTAAAAATCGCCGGCGCGTGCTCTGGAATTCCGTACGAAATTGCGCACTGGCCAGGATGATACCCGTACGTCTTGATGAAGTCGGCCACCGCTTCCGATGAGACATATTCTTCCGGCTTGGCCCGGACGTACGCGCAAACTGGCGAACCGATGTCGACATACCCTTTGACAGATAACTTGCCGTTCGCATCCTTCTCGAAGATTGGCTGTAAATAAGGTACTGGCCGCGGCGAGTTCCCGAGCGTTGGAGGGATGTTGTTAGGGTTGGCTTCGGGCACGCCGTCCGCGAACACCTTGATCGCGTCTGCTCGCACAAGGGGATTCGGCGCGTATTTTCGCCGAACGGTGTCTGCTTGGGAGAACAGCCTGTCGTAATCGATTCGTCCGGAGGAGTCGCGGAAAGTCTCAGGGATATAGTATTGGGCCATGTTGATACGAAAGGTTAGCTGGCCCCTCTGAATTAATTCGTCGTACACCCTTATCGGCGACGGACCCAGGGGCGAAACGCCCACAGCCGCATCCTGTACAGCTGTGATTCCCGCGCTATTCAAGCGCTGCGCGAGCCGTTCCGGTTCTTGCACTAGCTTGTCGAAATAGGCTTTAGCGACGGCACTTGAATCAATGGGAATTTTTCCTTGGTCGGTGATGTCCCCGGTCGGCTCACCATTGGCATCGACACCGACGTACGTCTTGTATTGCGCAAAGTCCGTGGACAGCGTCCTCTTCGAGTATCCAACCACTTCTCCTTTTGCGTTTTTTGCAAGAGCCAGCGCGGCGCTATTGTAGGCGCCGTGATGCTCGTCCCAGCCGGTCATCACGATCGGATTTACTCTAGACGCCGCGTCCAAAGCCGCGCGCACCGTCGGGTGCGCGGCATCTGCCTGGTTCCCTCCGCCATACTCCCAGTTCGACACTGCGAGCCACTGCCCCGATGGCACGTGCATACGTTCTACGCAGCTGTGGACAAACTCGGCGATTTCAGCCAGCGTTCTGGCCTTGGATTCAAGATCGCACCCTCCGAAATCCACAATGCCCACCGGGTGGATGTGGGCGTCAACGAGTCCCGGCAGCACAAGCTTGCCGCCCTCCCGTTCGACGACCGTCTTGGGCCCCACGAACTTTGCCGCTTCTGATGCGCTCCCAGCAAAGACGATCTTGCCATCACTAACCGCCAGCGCTTGTACGACGCTGCGTTCAGGGTCCTCCGTATAGATCTTCGCATCCATTACCACGACGTCCGCCGTTTTCTGGCTAGCTGACTGCGCAGCGGCCCTTCCTTCCGCACCGCCGGCCTGACGCGATCCTGCTGAGGTTCCGAGACCCACACCCAATAAAACAGCGATGAGCGCGGCCACGATGTGCGTGGAGCGCCTCAACGACGTGCCTCCCGCAAGCGCGTGACATGAATGTTCCATATCCAGGCTCCTGTGCAGGTTCGATCTCTTTGTTCGTTCTATATATAGAACATGTGTTCCGTGATGGCTTCGCATTGTATATAGAGCGGCAGTTCTGTCAAGAGGAATATCCGCCACCCGCCGCGCTGAAACTCTAACAAGCGCGAAGGATCAAATTGCAGTTTTAGGTTAGACTAAACACGGCCTGTCGGGCCCAGAAGGCAAAATATATGTGGAACGGCTCGCAGGCCATCGTAATCTTCCCGTCAACAGATGTTGGAAGGGGGAATGATGGACAACAAGCAGATGGGCAAACAGCTCCGCGAACTGCGGCGGCGCAGGAAATTGTCATTGCGGGCACTGAGCCGCTCGACGGGCGTGGCGGTCAGCTTTCTTTCCGCCGTGGAACAGGGGAAGAACAATGTGTCTGTGGCCAAGTTGAAAACGATTTTAGATTCATTGAATGTAGGGTTGAGTATGTTCTTTAGCGATAATTCACAACCGCCGAAAGTGGTGTACCGCAAAGAAGAATTGACAGAGATCGGGATACGCGGAACCGGAATTTCCTATCGAGAGGTGGCGGCAGGGCGGCACGGCCGCGCTCTGCAACTCACCGTCGAGCGATACAAGCCAGGCGCGCAGACCGGGCCCGAGATGCTTCAGTACGAAGCTGAGGAAGTCGGCGTCGTCTTGAAAGGAAAGCTTGAACTCACTGTCGACTCCAAGGTGCATGTACTCGGTCCCGGAGACGCCTACTACTTCGATAATAACCGCCCTCATCGCTTCCGCAACGTCGGGCGAGGCGCATTAATGACAGTTTCCGTGAATACACCGAGCCGTTTCTAGGCGTGTGGTCGTTCCATTCGCGGTAAACGCCTTATTCCGGCGCTCTAAGAGGCCAGCAGCCGTGCAACTGATACGACGTGCCGAAAATTCCGCGCGCAAAGAATCCGCGCTCGATAGAATCTCCGCACGGTCGGTTCCCGTCTTCCTGTCTTCGCTGATGCCCTTGACCAAATAGTGCACTGCCTATAGCCTGGCGGCCTATTCGGGCCTCTCTCGCTTTGTCGCGATGGATGCGATGCCTGCCTCTAGGACGTCCATCGCTTCTTCGAGTTGGTCGTCGGTAATTACTAGAGGCATCAACAAACGGATTACATTTCTAAACGCGCCAGCAGAAATGACGACGACGCCATGTGAATGACAGAAGTCTAAAATCTTCTCCGTTTCGATGTCCGCTGGCGTGCGTTCCTGGGTTGGCCGGACGAGCTCCAAAGCGCACATCGCTCCGAGTCGTCTGACGTCGCCGATGACAGGCCACCGCTTCTGCCATTGAAGCGCCCGACGCTCAAATTGTAGCCCGAGGGTTTCCGCCCTCCGACACAGGTTTTCGCGTTCGATCACTTTCAGCGACGATAGAGCCGCCACGCATGCCAGCGGATTCCCGCCAAACGTCGTTCCCAACGCTCCCGAGGCGGCGGCATCCATTAAATCCGCCCTCCCGGTAATCGCACCGAGAGGCAACCCACCCCCTAGCGATTTCGCGGTCACAAGAATGTCCGGCTCAATTCCGAAATGCTCGCAAGCAAACATTCGGCCGGTCCTGCCGAAACCGGTCTGAACTTCATCGGCAACCAGCAAGATGCCGTACTTGTCACAGCCTTTTTTCAGTTCGCGAAGAAAACCTTTCGGAGGTACAACGAATCCGCCTTCGCCTTGCACGGGCTCCACGATGACGGCACCTACTTCCTCGGCGGGCACTACACGCTGGAATAGGTCCTCAATCGCTGTCGAAGCGCAATGGAATTCGCACTGCGGGTACGATTTTCCGTACGAACAACGATAACAGTACGCATACGGAATACGATAAATGTGCCCCGGCAGCGGCTCGAAACCCGCCTTGTACGGGTGCGGTTTGCTTGTCAGCGCCATCCCCATCGCCGTGCGCCCGTGGAAAGCGTCTTGAAAGGAGATTATAGCGGGGCGTTTCGTGGCTGCCCGGACAATTTTCACCGCATTCTCAATAGCTTCGGCGCCAGAGTTGACGAAGAAAGTTTTCTTGGGAAACGCGCCCGGAGTGATCTTGTTCAAGATCTCGGCCAACTCGATGTAACTGTCATAAAGTGTGACGTGGGCGCATGTGTGTAGGAATAAACCGGCTTGAGCTTGAATCGCCGCAATAACCGCAGCGGGACGATGGCCGCTGTTGAGACACCCGATTCCGCCAGAAAGGTCAATCAAGACGTTTCCATCTACGTCTTCGAGCAAGGCTCCCTCTGCACGCGCGACAAAGATTGTCGAAAGCTGATTGAGTCCGCGCGGAAGCGCTCGGGTCCTCCGACGCTGTAGCTGGGCGGAGAGTGGACCAGGAACCTCCGTTTTTAGTCGAATCGAACCCATTTCAGCCATGTCTCCTCAGTCATTGGCAGAATTCAACGGAGCTCGCCGTGAATCGCACCCAATCTGAGTCCGGAAAACAAACACCCTGAACCCGGTTCCTGATGCCAACCCCAACTTCTAACAAGCGTTCTTGTTCGTGTCGATACCCCTATGGGGTTACTTAGCGACGACATCTGTCAAAGCGTAGTGTCTGGGTGAAATCCGACGAGCGGTGCTTTCAGGCGGCGGAAATCGTCAGCTTTGGTTTTCTCCATAACTATAAGTGCAGTTCCATTTCACGGTCTCTTGTTGCTGCCAAGAACGCCGCGAAAAGTTCCGCCTGCGAGGAAATTTCAAGTTTCCGGTAAATGTTTCTGCGATGGACTTTCACCGTTCCAGGACTGATATCGAAGCGTCGCGCAATAGACTCCGTTGAATGGCCTTGCAGGATGAGCGAAACAATCTGGTGCTCCCGCAGAGAGAGTTGCGATCCACCAAAACTTTCGAAGTCACCCACCAAACGATCGGCCGGCGCGTTTCTGTCCAGTTCGACACGATTTGGTATAGCCATCGTTCGGCTCGCACCGCTCCATCGCTTCGAGCAGATCACGCGAAGCGTGGGTTCGATGGCCTGCAAAATGGAAAGATCGTGCGGCGATACAGGCGAGCATTCCTGCCATCGAAGAAGCGATAGTACGCCTGTCACTTCATCTGGCAGTTCGAAGAAGCACCCGATTTCGTCGCCGATATTGGTTCGATGATAATGTGTCTGATAGTACTCGGATTGGCGGAAATGGTCGGGAGCCAGGCTAATGAGCTGATAGCACCCTGTCCTTATCCCATTCAAGGCTGCGTGGAAAAATGGGTCCAGCAAATAGGGGCCGCTCGTATAGTCGGCGACCAACACGCGATGATGCTGGTCTTCCTGAATCGTATGGCCCAGCGTCATCGGCCGAGCGCGGCCACGGTAAGCAAACGCTAATATGAAGTCGATTCCTACGAGACGAGAGATGGCCTTATAGAGCGCGTGATCGAATCGCGGATTTTCGAGCGCTGCGATGATTTCTCCGACGCCGCGGCTCCACTGCTCAAGGAGAAAGCCTGAGCGAGTCCGGCTTGCGTTCATCATGCACCAGCCTTTACTTTCCTCAGACAGCCTCAAGACTCACGCAAGAAACAAATGTCCTCGTGGTAACCATGGAAAGCCGGCGCCGGGCTCGAAACCTGAAACCAATGGCAGGCTAGGAGCACGAGCGCCGCAGCGCGAAGAATAACACGGAGCGCATTGAGTTTCCCGCCCTGAGCGAAGAAAACAGCGCGGCGAAATCAGTTAAGATGTACTCGTATTGGAACCCGAATTCAGCCAAACTTATGCGAATCATTGAATATGACTCTTCGGTTACATGATTTTTGCCTGCGGCTCCGTCCCAATATATCCCTGGGGGTATTGACAATCGGAGTAGTGCGCAGTAAACACACCAGGCAACGCATTGCACCGTATCGAGTGCCGCACAGCATCGATTGGATGTGCATGCGGATTCCCACCCAGAAGGGCCGCTCCCCAAGAACCTAACAGCGGCCCTTCTTTTTTAGGAGAAACATCGCGAGGGCGATGCCGGTTGCGCGGCGGCATTGACCGTAGGCCTTGGAGCTTACGGCGTTTTTGCGAGCCTATTTAACCAGGAAAATTGCTTTGGGGGCCTTCAATAAGAGCGCTGCCTAAACAGAAGAAGCTTTTGGGCAGTTGATTTTCCTTGCGCGAGTTCAGCTTGCTCACGGCGCTATTTCAGAACTCTCTCGGTCATGGCGGTAGGACAACAGGTCAGTATTTTGTAATGAACGGCATACCCTCTAAGGCTATGCAATTGGCGTTCTGTTCCCCATCTCCGTCCCCAGTTTCAATTCGAACTTCAGGGCGAAGCCGGAGCCGCTGGGCTTCGCCGCTTTACTCGCCCTCCCATCCAACAAGGTTCTTGTAATGCATCCTCGTATAAACGCCCCAAATCCGATGGATGTGACCGTCCTCAACTTTGAACAGCTCCGAAACAAGTGCGCTCGTTGGATGCTCTGCCCAGCCATCACCATTCTTGCTCATGTCGAGGACACTACCATCCGTCAAATGGATCGAGCGCACGGTGGCTGGGTGATTGAACCGAACCAACGCCAGGACGAGTCCCTTCTGCTTGTCCACGACCGGGAATCTGCGAGGAGTGATCGATCCGATGTATTTGAATCTTCCCGTGTCGATCTGCTCCGGGCACGGCATGCGATCAAAGTCTTGAGCACCCTTACCCGCGGCGTCGTTGCAATCTGCAGTGCCGTTCAGCGTCCGGTAGCCCGTGCTCGCAAAGGGGATCATCTTTCCGTTCGTCGTCACGATGCCATCAAAGTACTTGTTCACCGTCGCGATCATCTCCTGGCGCGAAGGGCGGCTGGTAGCTGGCACATCCTGGCTCCAAAGCGGATCGGGATCGACGAGCTTGTCGGTATGCGCTGACTCCTCTTCATTTGCCTCGCCCTGAGAACGCACGACGATGGTTTCCACCTCGCTGATTCTGCGCCCCAGTACTTTGAGCCGCAGCATCATGAGCGCCGGCATCCCATTCTCTTCGATCACGTCTATGCTTCCCACCTCGCCGGCTTCCGGTTCATCGCAGTAAATGCGATATTTCCCCACACTGGTGATTGTTTGCCAAAGTCCGTCGCCCAACTTGAGAGGTGCCGTGTCCTCGGTGAACTTGACGTCTTTGGTTGTATGCAGACGCGAAGCGTCGTGCGCAGCAAGTGCCTTCAGGTATTCGTCGACGAACCCATTAAGACAAGTTCGGTCGCAGTCGCCGGAAACTCGCGAACCTGACCCGGCACCCGACGCCGGTCGCCCGACACCTGAACCCGTCATCAATATCGCCAAAATGAGAATTCCGATCATGCCTGACACGTTTTGCATGCCTTCGCCCCCCTTAAGCAGACGTCAAAATCTTTCCGTGACAGCTGTGAATACACCAGCGCGGGGCGGCTTGTGCCTCGCAGTGGTTTTCGTTAGATGCCTATACTATGCGGCCAATTGGGTGTCCATACCACTTGAGGTATATGGCCTAGCTTCGGCAGTTAACTTTCAATAGAGCCGGTCACACTCCGGGAGAGATAATCTACGTTCAAGTCACCGATGGCCTTCGCGAGGCTAAGAAGACGGTTCCCGTCGCCGGGAGCTGAGGACAAGCCAGTGCCAACAGGTCGAAAGCAAGGTAAGTGCTTTCGGATTCGGTGGTGGCTCCGCGTCACTTTGCTTCTCTTGATAGCCTCCACTCTTCTTCCGCTCGCTGCTTGCAAATCATCGAATTCTTTAGACACGATCAATGATTCGTCTGACTGGAGTATGTACGGCAGGAGCTTTGACGAGCAGCGTTTCAGCCCTTTGAAACAGGTCAACGAGCAAAACGTCCAGAAATTAGGCTTGGTTTGGAGCCGTCAGTTAGGTGGCAACCGGGGATTGGAAGCCACGCCCCTCGTTGTCAAGGGTGTCATCTATACGACTGGCGAGTGGAGCGTCGTCTATGCGCTGGATGCGCGGACGGGCCACGTTCTGTGGACGTATGATCCCAAGGTCCCTCGCACTCGTGCGCGCAAAATCTGTTGCGACGTCGCAAACCGCGGCGTCGCGATTTACCACGGCAAAGTCTATGTCGGCACGTTGGACGGTCGCCTCGTCGCTCTTCAGGCAAAGTCTGGATCTCCTGTTTGGGACGTCCTCACGGTCGATCAATCCAAACCCTACGCGATTACGGGAGCACCGCGCATCGCCAGAGGAATGGTCCTCATCGGGGGTGCCGGCTCTGAGTACGGTGTGCGTGGATATCTTTCCGCGTACGATGCGCAAACAGGCAAGCTGATTTGGCGCACCTTTGCGGTCCCCGGAGATCCATCTCGCGGATTCGAATCGAGCGCACTTAAGAGCGCCTCAAAAACGTGGCACGGACAATGGTGGATTGCAGGCGGTGGAGGATCGCCATGGGACACGATCGTTTACGATCCCCAGCTCGACCTGGTTTACACAGGTACCGGAAACGGAACCCCCTGGTACCGTGCTCTTCGCAGTGCGGGTGAAGGCGACAACCTGTACCTCACATCCATTCTGGCGTTGCGTGCGACAGACGGCGAGCTCGTGTGGTATTTCCAGGTGACACCAGGAGACAACTGGGACTACGACGCCACGCAACCGCTAATGCTCGCTGATCTGGATATCGACGGCCACACACGCAAAGTCATCATGCAGGCCTCGAAAAATGGCTTCTTCTATGTGCTCGACCGCAAGACAGGTCAATTTATCTCTGCAGACCCTTTTGTCCGTCATATTACTTGGGCTACCGGCATCGACCCGAAGAGCGGGCGCCCAATCGTATCAAAAACTGCCTACGACGGTTTGAAACCGGTGCTCGTTTCGCCCGACTCTGGAGGCGCGCACAACTGGTACCCCATGGCCTTTAATCCGGCCACTGGACTCGTCTACGTGCCCGCGAAGGAGGGAACTGCTGAGCTGCACGCCCCCGATCCCAACTGGAAGTTTGATCCAAGGCAGGCAAACCTAGGCGACGACCCGCGTTACGAGGGGCCTCTTGTCGCAAAAATGCACGCGGCCCCGCAGCCGGTCGGCAAGCTTGTCGCGTGGAACCCGGTCGAAAGACGTGAGATTTGGCATGTTACTCATCCTGGTGTGGAGTCGGGAGGAGTTCTTGCATCAGCCGGGAATCTCGTTTTCCAAGGCCGGTCCGACGGAGTTTTGTTGGCCTATCGCGCCACCGACGGCAAGAAACTCTGGGAGTATGACACTGGAACAGGAATCATGGCCCCGCCCATCACCTACATGCTGGATGGCGCACAGTACATCACTGTGATGGCTGGATGGGGTGGAGAGCCCGGCCTCATTAATTCTTCGAACTGGGGAACCACAAAGCCAGGGTTCGGCCGGATTCTCACGTTTGCTATTGGCGGAACAGCGAAACTGGAAATCCCTCCATTTCGACACAGCGGCCCGCCCGAGCCGGCCATACACATGAACGCTTCGCGCAAGATTGTGCACCAAGGGGAACTTCTCTACGGGACTTATTGTGTTTACTGCCATGGAAACGATGCCGTTGCTGGGACTCTTCCAGACCTCCGCTACGCAAGCGCCGAAGTACACCATCAGTTCCTCGGTATTGTGCTCGGCGGCGCTCGCGAGTCACGCGGCATGCCGTCATTCAGGGATCTGCTTACCGAGAATCAGGTGCGAGCGATCCAAGCTTATGTGCTGTCTCGTGCTGCGGAATCCGCGCACGCGAAGTGAATAGAGCCCGCACTGTCCGTTGTAAGTTCACCAAACTCTGACTCGCCTCAACCCCTTACGTGGCCACGTCGCGTTCCCAGGCATGCTTCGCTCACTGCGCCGAGGGCACCAGAATTCGCTGGAATCGAGGCGGAATCGAATGGATCCAAGTGTAAGGAAAGCGTCACTTCCAAGCTGCCGCCTCCGGCTTCACATGCCCAGGCTCCTCTACGCCTCTCGCTGACAACCAGAGAAGTGGGGATGCCCAACTTCTATTACGAATCTCAGAGGTAACAAAACTTCGTTTTGTTACCCTGCACCCTAACGTGGACGTGGGGAACCACGTTAATCAGGACTTAGGATTACTGCCGGTTTGCCGACCATCCGGAGTTGGCTGCCATCAACCAGCCAACTCCCAATAAACGGCCCACTCGGACGCAAATCTGGCCATTTCTGCGTACGGCGGCATTTACCGGTGCCGGAACCAATGACACACCCGAGGCGTGACAAGACCTACCCAATCTTCCAGGTTCAGACCTAGCCAAACGGCGGATGTGGACGCAGACGCGCTTATGGGATCTTGTTCCTGGAGGATAGAACATGTCTAACGCACTCATTGAGCTTTCAAATACGTTGGCAGAGGCAACCGGTCGCGCTGCCGTAAGCGTGGTAGCCGTCCACGCAGAGACACGCGGCTCTGCCAGCGGAATCGTGTGGCGTTCCGGGGTGATCGTCACGTCAGAACACGCACTGCGCCGCGATGAAGATATTCAGATGACGCTTCCGGATGGCCGCGTCGTACCAGCAACTCTAGCAGGCCGCGATCCCTCGATGGATATCGCAGTCCTCAAATGTGCCGAGGCCGATAGCGCAGTCCAACAAATAGGCGACGTTACCACCCTGAAACCGGGCAGCCTCACGCTCATCGTGGGCCGCACGCGGGCGAGTGGGCCGGTAGCCGCCCTCGGAGTCGTCAGCCTTGTTGCTGCGGAGCGCCGCACCTGGACCGGCGCGTCAATCGCTCCCTACATCCGGCTCGATGTCGGCCTGCAACGAACCGCCGTAGGTGGCGGTGTGATCGATGCGTACGGTAATTTAGTCGGCTTAGCGACGCCACGCTTTGCACGTTTCGGCGCGATTGCAGTTCCAGCTTCAGCCATAAACAAAATCACGGATACGCTTCTGAGCAAGGGGCGCATACCACGAGGATATCTTGGCGTCGGCTTGCAGCCTGTCCGATTACCCAATTCCCTTCGTGAATCGTTGCAGCGGAGCGACAAGGCCGCGGCGATCATTCTGGAAGTACACCCTGACGGCCCCGCGGATAAGGCCGGCATCGTCATCGGCGATATCTTAGTCTCACTTGCGGGCCACCCCATCACTCGACTGGAAGACGTTCAGTCTCTTCTTGTCGGGGACGCGATCGGCAAATCGCTCCCGCTGAAATTCGTTCGTGGGGGCTCCGTTCAGGAAGGGAGCATCGTGATTGGGGAACGCCCGCACGGAGGCGAATGAGTGGCCTTCACGGGATTGGTGAAATCGCGGAGAGACTCCGCCGCTCTACCGTTCTCGTCCACGCAGGGGGCCGCGGCAGCGGCTCCGGCGTGATCTGGTCGAGCGATGGGACGATTATCACAAACGCTCACGTAGCGCGTGGCACGCAGATCAGCCTTCAGCTTTGGGATGGACACGACTTCCCTGCGACAGTGGCGTCACGCGATCCACACAGAGACCTCGCCGTCCTTCGCATCGACGCGACGAACCTTCCATCGGCTCTTGTCGCCGACTCGTCACAGGTTCGACCCGGTGAACTCGCCATCGCCATCGGCAATCCTCTGGGTTTCATCGGTGCTCTCACGACCGGTGTCATTCATGCGGTTGGCCCACTTCGAGGTCTCAGTTCACAATCGTGGGTGCAGTCACATGTTCGCCTGGCACCGGGAAATTCTGGCGGGCCGCTTGCCGACGCCCGTGGTGGCGTGATAGGGATCAATACTATGGTCGCTGGGCGCCTCGCGCTCGCCATTCCGAGTAACGTCGTCCGAGATTTCCTTTCCTCTGACCCATCTGACGCTTGGCTTGGTGTGACCGTTCATCCCGTGCGAATTCCCCAACCCAACGCGGCTGGCTGCAGCGGGCGCACCTTCGGCTTGGTGCTCATCGAAGTGGAACTCCGCAGCCCTGCTGCCTGTGCATCTCTCTTGCCGGGTGACATCTTGCTCGGCACTGAACAAAAAGCCTTCACATCGCTCGATGACATGCAGCAAGCCCTGGAAGGCAGCGGTAGCCGCCTCCTGCGACTCGAATTTCTGCGCGGGGATTACACTCGGGTCCGTCGCGTGACCGTTCGGCTCGGAGTTCAGAACGCGTCAAGGAGTTTCGCGGCGGCGTGATTCGCGTGTTCATCGTCGCTGCTTCTCCGCTGGCGCGCGCGGGCTTGCAAAGTCTGTTCGGTACGCCGGATGTGAAAGTAGTTGGTAGTGCTGCAAACTTCGAGTTGCTCGCCGATCAATGGTTGGATACAAGGGCTGACATCGTTCTCGTTGACGCATCCGGCGAGCAGTTCGAAGGGGCGATGAATTCTCTCGCTAGGTCCCAACTTGCTTCTGAGGCCGCTATCGTGATTCTTTCAGATCGTTTTGAGCTCAGGTCCGTTGCTGAAACGCTGCGAGCAGGCATCCGAGCCGTATTGCCCAACGATATGTCATCGGACCAACTCGTCGCCGCCCTCGAAGCCGCGGCGGCGGGACTTATCGTTATACATCCTGCGGAAGTCGAGGCCATGTTTCCGGCGATAGAGCCAGCATCGCGTCCATCCTTAGACCTCACTGAATCACTTACACCTCGCGAAAGCGAAGTGCTTCAAATGCTCGCGAGTGGCCTCGCCAATAAGGAAATCGCCACACGACTCGCGATCTCTGAGCACACCGTTAAATTTCACGTGGCGTCAATCCTAGGCAAGCTTGGCGCTGGAAGCCGCACCGAAGCTGTCTTTATCGGTGTTCGGAGCGGACTCGTTCTTATCTGATCGGCTCGAAAGCCGTGATTGCAGTTCTGGTGGCACTTGGTTTGTCTGAGACCTTGGCCGATTGTTCCAGAGTGACGGGCTAACCGGACTTTGTGGGTATTAGATCGAATCTTTCCGACAGAGTCGGGCAGCTTGATCTAGGAGCGTTCGACCTTGGGCGTCGACTGAGCTCCTAACGGTTCGCGGAAAGGATCGATCGGAATCGGCCCGTATTCGACATCGATGATCTCAAGGTGCTCCGTCTTTGCCGGCGCGCGCAGTTCCACTCGGTCGCCGGGGCTCGCCTTCATCAGCGCAGTGGCGAGAGGCGAGCGCCAACTGATGTAGCCGCGGTTGAGGTCCACCTCGTCGATGCCCACGATCGAGACAACGCGTTCGAGGTCGGCGGCGTCCTTGTAGGTCACGGTTGCGCCGAAGAAAACGCGCGTAGCGCTTGAGGCTGGCCGCCGAGCGGCGGGATCGACGACCACGGCCGCGTCAATGCGTTTCGTAAGAAAGCGAATCCGCGAATCGATCTGGTTTAACCGTCGTTTGCCGTAGAGGTAGTCGGCGTTTTCACTGCGGTCCCCGTTACTGGCAGCCCACGCCACGACCTCCACTACCGCGGGCCGCTCGCGACTCAGTAGGAACACCTGCTCGTCTTTCAGTCGCTGCAACCCGGCGGGCGTTATGTAGTTTTTGAGTGCCGGGCCCGGGGCCTCGCGCACCGGTCCTCGGAGCGGCCGCTTTTCTCGCATTTGCCAATCTGTCATGGGATTCCGTGTACTTGTGGTTGACCGAATCTCGGAAAATTCGCGCCTCGGTCCAGATAATTCCTCATGCGGTGAACGTGACGTACCCAGCCTAGATGTCGAATGATATATCGGTCTTTCCTGTGGCACTCTTAGAAAATGCTGTAACCGGCCCGATTACATATCAAGGCGAAGACGTGCGCGGTTCGCCTACCCACGCTAACAATTCTGCGAATGCGATCGTGAGAGAAGCTATACCTCCCGATTAACGGGCAAACCGGAAGTAATCGAACATCGGCGCGGGTGGCGGGGTGCGCGGGGTAACAATTCTCCGTTTTGTTACCTCTGCACTCAGTATCCCTCGAGCAGCTGAAGTATCATTCATCGAAATTAACGTTTGAAGTATCGTGCTACAATCCGCGGCCATTGTGGCCAGCGAGAAATCCGTAACGGTCCCCGTAAAACCTCAATTTTGGGAATTTTATCGGACAAATTTTAAGCTCTTCGTACGCCGTCGTTGGCAACGGACCTGAAGACATAGCGCTCGCTCGGGCGATTACGCGAGCAAAGGTGCCGAACGCGAAAATCGGTGAAATGCCTCGTAGCAATTGCGGAGTACAACTCTGAAACCAAGGGCACTGCTTTCTCCATAGAGCTTGGAGAGCTTTACTACAACCGCATGCTCCGATTTGTGGGTATCAAGCAGTGTGAGGCGCAACTAAGTAAAGTGCTAGACAGCAATAACGCTGCCAACGATCAGGCGGTTTTGGTCAGCCCGTAGGCCGAGATCCTGGGGACAGCAGGGGACTTTGTCCGCCCTGGTTTTCCGAAACTGGAAAGCCAGGGCTTACTTTTCGTCGTCCGATTCGGATCTTGCATCCGTCCGCGCCACGTCGCTCGACCCCGTGCGTATCATTTCGTCGTTTTGTTACTACTTCGAGCGCGGATCCTCGCCGCTTCCGAGCCAATGGGGCCTTTTTCCCGTCTCCTCGAAGTTCGTCACGCCATCTGCTATCCTGCCGCGCATGAACAGGGCGCGAGTTACGGTAGCTCTCTGCCTTCTGCTTTTTTTCCCACCAATCACGAGTAGGACGTCAGGTGCACAGGGACAGGTGAGCATGACCCTCGAACAAGTCCATTCCATTGTCCAAAAATACGCCGAGCAGTGGAACCGCCAGAACCCAAAATATCCCCTGTGGGTGGCTCTCGCGAGCCCCGGTGATCCTGTCAATATTCCGGGCGCGACATTTGGCACGTCGGACAACCCACAAGCCGGAATGGAACTACCGGTCTGTGCACACGTGATTGTGATAAACAAATCGATGGTGCCCGAGAGCATCCTGACGACATTCACCCACGAGTATGGACATCTCAATATCGACTGGCCCACCCCGGTGATTTTGACGATGTTGCTTCAGAAATTGCCGCCATTAAGAGCTCGCTGACGTTGCTTCCGAAAGAAGGTTTAGAAAGTCTAGCGTTTCGCGAGGCCAGAGCCATCAGAGAGATGGCAAACCGCGACCCCTACCGAAGCGCGGTCCAGCGGCTCGCCGATGATCCGATCTGGATAAAATATTCTCGATAGCCCAAAGTTCATAGCTGAACGGCAAAACCTTGCGTTTTTCGCAGCCAGACTGAATCGATGGCCCTGACCGCGGACCGCCAAAAGTTTCTTTCGGGCTGAACATATTTCCTCTTTTTCCACCTCATTTGTGGTATAAAAACAGGAAGAAGTTCAGAGGGAGCGAATGAAAACAAACGTGTTCTCGAAACCTGAAGAATCCAGGGACCGTCTTCGACAGCTTGGTCTCGATGCATTGGTCTTCGTGCAGGCTATTCAGCGCGGACAGGCGATTGCCGCTGGGTACACTCCAAACCATCCGGCGATCTGCCGCGGAATTTCCCAGTGGGGAGAGGTTGTCGCTGCAATCCGTGAGCAGCTCTTACCGCGGGCATGGACTCGCATGGACGAAGACAATTTTCCCCTCACCGTCAATCCCCCTCGGAACATCGCGATATCGGTCTCAACTGGAGACGCGAGCACGGGGATCGTCGACGCGACCCCATCGACGCGATCTACAAAAGGCCCACGCACCGCGAACGCGGTAATCGTGAATGCGCTGCAGCTCAACCTCTTCGGCAACGTTCCGCTCCGGCCGGAAGAATTGAAGTGCTCGAACGGCGTGATGACCTGGATTTTCCTATTCCACCGCGACGTAGCCGCGCAAGAGACGCGGTTTGAACTTTCACGGCCGGTCAAAATGGATTCCGACGGCCACGTTGATGTTTGGGTCGAAAGGATAATCTTCCCCGCCTTGCCGTTCGGAACGGACGGACTTCTTGTGCCTGCAGATCTTCCGGTGTCGCCGGAAATCATTCCTGAGGTCAAGCGCAAACGTGCCTGAGGCTGCTGGGATGTTCAATCCGAATCGCCTCTCGGTTGCTCGAAAGAGGCAGGGCTTAACCAAGACCGACCTTGCGAAGCGCGCGAGGGTCGATCTCCGATCTGTCACTGCGTACGAGGCTGGCGTCTACCCGCCGAAATTGGAAACCGCGGAGAGCCTGGCCGCGGCGACCAAGTTCCCCCTCGAGTTTCTGTACGGCGACGACCTCGATGAGCCTCAACCGGACACTGCCAGTTTTCGGGCGATGTCGAAAATGACAGCAACGCAGCGCGACATGGCGCTTAGCCAAGGAACGATCGCTTTGCACCTGAGCAGATGGCTGGAAACTCGCTTTGAACTTCCCGAGCTCGATCTCCCGGACCTCAGCCGCGAAGATTCTCCGGAAGCCGCGGCGGACTCGTTGCGTCGTCACTGGGGCATCGGTGAATTGCCAGTCAGAAACATGATTCATCTACTCGAAGCGAAGGGAGTGCGAATTTTCTCTTTGGCGATCAATGCACGCGAGGTCGACGCGTTCTCACTCTGGAAAGACATCACGCCTTTCGTTTTTCTCAATGGGAACAAATCGTCAGAGCACAGTCGTTACGATGCGGCACACGAACTCGGCCACTTGGTGCTGCACCGTCACGGAACGCCGCAAGGCCGAGACTCCGAACGTGAGGCAGACAGATTCGCCTCGACATTCTTGATGCCGACCTCCAGTATCATCGCGCATGCCATGCGGAATCCTTCACTGCCGGATCTGATCAAGCTCAAAGTGATTTGGATCGTATCTGTGGCCGCGTTGAATCGCCGACTGTACAGCGCGGGGATGATTAGCGACTGGCAGTATCGGACGCTGTGTATCGAAATCGCCAAAAGGGGATATCGCAAGCACGAACCCCGTGAGGCCCCGCGGGAAATGTCCCACATCTTGCCTTCCGTTTTTGGTGCTCTTTATGAAGACGGAATCGGCAGGGCGGATGTGGCGAAGGCACTTAAAATTCCGCGCTCGGAGCTAGAGCAACTCATGTTCGGTCTCACGATGACCAGCATCGATGGCGGGCGGAATCAGACCGGGTCACCGGTGAAGGCGAAGCTGACGGTCGTCGAGTAAAATCCAGTTCTAAAATTCCCCGCTGCCGCTGCGCGCGGGTCCTTCCCCCGCGCCACCCTCCACGGGTGACGGCCCGGCCGAGAGGTGACCAGCGCATTCCCCCCCAAAGCGGACTTGACTTTACTTTCGCAGAATTGCTTTGCGGACGTTTTGAGCGTCTGGACAGAACGTATGGAGCGATAGCGATCGCGAGAGCGCATTCCGAAAAACCGAAACGAAGTCTGTCCAGTGCGGTCTTACGCAGAACCTAAGACGCGCGCGCCGTCACCCGCGGCTGACGCGGCGCGGGAAGGACCCCAAGGTCCTTCTTAGAGGTCAGAACTCGGAGCGGTGATTTCGAGGTCTGTCGCGCGACTCGCTCTTGGCGCCAGTCAGGTACAAGCTTCCCGCCCTCGTTCAGAACCATCTCGATGTTCGGTAGAACCCTTTTTCATATACCGCTCTACGCCACTCCGGACGGCCCGGCCAGCCTTCCTCGGGTCCACGGCGAAGGCTTTGGGGGCGATTTTCCTGGCGACTCGTGTCCACGTATGCCCTTCAGCACGAAGCGTGATTGCAAGCTGCCATTTTCGCTCGTCCGCGGGTCTACCGCCTTTGAGTTTTCGCCAGACATCTTTCATCCGAGCGCTACGCCGGGCCCGCTCCTCGGGAGAGGCCAGGGTTTTCCGCAGGGTCGCAACACGTCGCGCGTTGATCTCAGGATCTGAGAGGTTTTTCTTCATAGACGCGATCCTGGCCGCGCGTTTCTCTGGCGCCCATCCCTTTTTGATCGCCGCCGCGACAGCAGCTTTCACTTCGGGGCGGGCAGCCGCCTCTTTGATGGCCGCGATCATCTTTTCCCCGGTGAGTGGATTAGCCCATTGCTTCTTAGAGAACTCGCTTAAACGCGCCTTAGCCTCGGGGGTGGACCATCTCGCCTTTGCCTTAGCGGCCAGTCGCGCGCGGCGCTGCGGATCTGATGCGGCTTTCCTCATGGCGGCGATCCGCTCGGCACGCTTCTGCGGGTCGGCCCAGGCTTTCTTATTCGCCGCAAGGAAGGCGGCTCTTGCTTCGGGCTTCCTATGTTTGAACGCGGCAAGCCATTTGGCCCTCGTAATGGGATTAGCCCATTGCTTCTTAGTGGACTCGCTTAGCCGGGCTCTCGCTTCGGGATTTGCCATTCGTTTGCTCATGGCTTCGCTGATTAGCGCACGCAGAGAAGCGTTCATTGTATGGATCTCTCCTGACTCGCCTTTTTTCGCCCCCTTCCCTTCCGGTACCGTCGTCCCTTGTAGACGACGACGCGGGCGACATCGGAGTCAGTCCAGTAGCGAACGGTCGCCAACCCGACCTGCGCGGTCCTGGGACCTGAAAACTTGCCGGTGGCCAGCCAGCGTTCGAGTGTCGCCCGCGATATGCCTGCCTTTACTGCTACCTGTTTCGTTGAGTAGTGGTTCATGCGCGACAGCTTGTCTCACATTAACAACCGATGGGTCAATTGCCATGAAAGGTTTCGTGGCCACTTTTTACAAGCTCTTATGGCCATGAAACCTTTCGTGGCCTTTTCTACAGTTCCTATGGGCACGAATCCTTCCCTGGCCACTTTTTGCAGCTCTTATGGACACGAAAGCTTTCGTGTCCTTGCTGAGCGTACACGATTACGCCATGTTCATGCCCGCAAACCCGTGCAGAACCCATCGAGAGGACCTCAAAGTGAATGCCGCCAGCGATCAGCCATCGCGATCGTCAGACAATCCTCTTTGCAGGCGGGCAGTAGTACAGGTACACTCCGCACCCAAAGGGCAGCCGAGTCAGCGAGCCAGGAGAACGGCTCGATGGCGAGGCGACGGTTTCAAACCGGGTGGATCCGTGTTCGAGGGAAAAACCGCCCGGTGTTTGAGGGTCGATGGCGTGAGGACGTGATCCAGCCAGACGGAACGATCAGGCGTGTGCCGCGCTCGATGGTGCTCGGAACGGTCTCCGAGCTCAAAACCAAACGCAACGCACAACGGTTGCTCGAGCCAATCCTGGCGCGTATTAACTCCTTCGACTATCGGCCGAGCAAGTTCACCACAATCGAGAGGTTCGCGGACACGTGGGAAACCCAGGTGCTCATACATCAGAAGCCTTCGAGCGTTAAAGCGGCGAAGTCTCACCTGCGGAGTCACATAAGAAAGCAACTCGGCAAAGTGCTTCTTCACGAATTCACCACGCAAATGCAGCAAGCGTTCGTGACGCTGCTCGCGCAGAAGCGCGTTTCCCGAAAGACGATTCAAAACGTACTCGGGACGCTCGCCTCAATGGTAAAAACCGCGAAGGCCTGGGGTTACTCAATCCAGCCGATCGTAACCGGCGAGCTCCATCTGCCGGCCGATTCCGTTCGGGAACCAGCCCGTTTTTTCACCGGCGAGGAAGCGAAGAACATCATCACTATCGCGCCTCAGCCCTACAGGGCGATGTTCGCGATCGCTGGAATGGCTGGATTGCGGGTTGGAGAGATCGTCGGCCTACAGAAGGCCGATCTCGATTTCGACACCCGTCGGATCTTCGTGCGGCGATCTGCTTGGTATGGGCGAGTCCAGACGGCGAAAAGTCCAGCCAGCCAGAAGCCGGTTGCGATGTCAAAAGATCTGGTGCCACTGCTCGAAGAATATCTCGAAACGTGGCGCCCGAATCCGGAAGGCTTTCTGTTTTTGAATCGCAACGGACGCCCTTATGCCGCGAACAAAGTCGTCGAGTATGGGCTCTGGCCCGTGCTCGATAAACTAAAAATCCCGCGCGCCGGGATGCATGCTTTCCGGCACGCACACAATAGCTTGCTGGGGCACGTGGGAGCCAATCCAATCGTGATGAAAACGCAGATGAGACACTCAGATGCACGTGTCACGCTGGATTTCTACTCCCACATCATTGGCGACGACCAGCGCGCAGCCGTGGACAAAGTGGGCGAAATTCTGCGCCCAAATGAGCCCAAATCTGGGAGTGACGGTGAGTATATTCAGTAACTTGCGGGTTCGCGGACGTGGGTTCGATTCCCATCGCCCGCTCCATAAACTTCCTTGGTTGCGTTGCCTGATTCCTCGAAGGCGAGTGGGGACGCACTACGGCCGCAAGGGTCCTTGCGCCTGAATTT
>Ga0134126_10002504_pt1 | contig 23148 bp, 13 predicted proteins | sample KB31752_FD_96881 | JGI IMG/M metagenome (GOLD analysis project Ga0134126, IMG submission 96881) | Terrestrial soil microbial communities with excess Nitrogen fertilizer from Kellogg Biological Station, Michigan, USA - KB3-175-2 | ecosystem: Environmental > Terrestrial > Soil > Unclassified ... | reverse complement strand
GCGCCTGCGGGGTGCCGCATGAAGCCGATCGCGTTTCACAACGACCTCGCGAATGAGCGGCTTGACGCGTCGGTCCTGGTCAGCCAAGCGCCCGCCGATTCCGCCGTGCCAGCCGGCATCGGCCGCCTCGGCGGCCTGGGCCGCAACGGCCCTTGGGCGTCGCTCACCAGGCCGGTTCCAGCGCCGTCGCCGGACGTGACCTTCCTCGCGGCTACGTCGTCGCCGTCCGGCTCGACGGGCAGTTTCGCCGCGACGTCGCTCGCTCCGTCGAGCACCTGGTCGGCCGGCAGCAACAGCGGCGACTTCACCTGGAACTACCCGCTGCGCACCCCGCCGGCGCTCGGCGGCCCGGTGCCGGCGCTCTCGCTGTCCTATGACTCGGCCGTGGTCGACGGCCAGGCGGCGACATCGAATAACCAGCCATCGTGGGTCGGCGAGGGCTTCGACATGACGACCGGCTACATCGAGCGCACCTACACCGCCTGTTCGGACGACATGGGCGGCAACGCCAACAACACAGTCGCCACCGGAGACCTGTGCTGGGGCCCGAACAACGCCACGCTCGTGCTCGGCGGCCACTCGGGCGAGCTGATCGCCGACGCCAGCACCGCGAATCGGTGGCACCTGCGCGGCGACGACGGCAGCTACATCCGCTATGTCACCGGTGCTTCCAATGGCTCACATGACGGCGGCTACTGGGTCGTGACCACGACCGACGGCACCCAGTACTGGTTCGGCCGTGACACCAGCGGCAACAATTCGGCGTGGACAGTGCCGGTCTACGGCAACAACCCTGGCGAGCCCTGCAACGCCAGCACGTTCGCGGCCTCGTCCTGCACCCAGGTCTGGCGGTGGAACCTCGACCACATCGTGGACACCACGGGCAACACGGTGGACCTTTACTACACCGCCGAGACAAATATGTACGCCGCCGACGACCAGCCCAACAGCCCGGTGAGCTATATCCGGGGCGGTTACCTGAACAAGATCACCTATGGCACCCGCACCGGGTCGACCGGCAACCCGCCCATGCAGGTGGTCTTCACCCGCGCTGACCGCTGCGTCACGTCAAGCTGCTCGACCCACGACGGCAACAACTGGCCCGACACGCCCTTTGACCTGCAGTGCACCGGATCGCCTTGCCTCACGGGAACCCCCACGTTCTGGAACACCGACGCGCTTGCCAGTATCCAGACGCTGCTCTACTCGGGCACCGGCACGACCTACAACCCGGTCACGACCTGGACGCTCACCCACACCATGCCCGACCCGGGCGACGGCACCAACCCGGGCCTGTGGCTGTCCAGCATCGTGCAGACCGGCCAGGACGGCTCGCCATCGATCTCGCTGCCGCCGGTCACCTTCACGCCGCTGCAGCTCGCCAACCGGGTCGACACCCAAGGCGGCGCGCTCCCGCCGATGAACTGGATGCGCATGGCCACCATCACGACCGAGAGCGGGTCACAGATCCAGGTCACCTACAACCCGTCCACCTGCGTGGCGGGCACGGCGAACATGCCCGACCCGAACAACTTGCAGAACGACACCTTCACCTGCTACCCGGTGAAATGGGTGCCGCCCGGTACGACAAGCACCATCACGGACTTCTTCAACAAGTACACGGTCGCGCAGGTGAACGTCGCCGATCTGACGACGCCAGGTGACCCGACCACGGTCACGTCCTACAAGTACCTCGGCAGCCCGGCCTGGCATTACACGAACACCACCGGCATCGTGCCCGCCAGCCAGCGCAACTACTCGGTGTGGCGCGGCTACGGCAGCGTCGAGACCGACACGGGAGCCGGCTCAGACGAGCGGTCGGTCGTCACCACGTACTTCCGCGGCATGAACGGCGATCACCTGCCGGACGGCACTACCCGCAGCGTCACGATGCCAGCGATCGACATGAACGACAACGGCACCACGACCGATCCGCGCGACGCGCCGGCCGTTGCCGATGACGACGCCTTCGCCGGAATGGTCCGCGAGACGGCGACCTACAACGGCCCGGGCGGCGCCGAGGTCAAGGCTGTCGTCAACAACCCGTTCGAGTCGCCGCCGACAGCGAGCACGACGGTCAACGGCGTCACCGTGACCGCCAGGTTCACCGGAGTCCAGGACACCTACGAAAGGAGCGATCTTGACGGCGGCCGGGCACCGCTGACGACGTCGACGCACACCGTGTTCGACTCGATGGGCGAGCCGATCTCGGTGCAGGACAACGGCAACGACGCCGTGACCGGGGACGAGCGGTGCACGCTGACTTCCTATGCCCGCAACATGCCGTCTGACGGCTCGATCTGGATGGTGAATTTCCCCTATCGGGTGCAGAAGTTCGCCACCGACTGCGCCACCGCCCAGGCCGGAGGGCTGACTGCCGCTCAGGTCGTCTCCGACACGCGGACCTATTACGACGGCGCCACGGTCGCCAGCACGCCACCGACGCAAGGCCTGGTGACCAGGACCGACGTACTCAAGGACTGGGTCAGCTCGGCGCCGGTCTACCTCACCACAGCGACTAACAGCTATGACGCCAACGGCCGCGTCGTCTCCTCGACCGACGTGCGCGGCAACACCACCACGACCGCCTACGCCGCCAACACGGGCGGCCAGCTGGTCACCACGACCAAGACGAACGCGCTCGGCTGGGCGAGCACTCAGACCGTCGATCCCGCCACAGGCCTGACCACCCAGTCGGTGGACCCGAACGGCCGGGTCACCACCGAGAGCTACGACGCGCTCGGCAGGCTGGTCTCGGTCTGGAAGTCCGGCAGGGACTCCGGTTCCCAGACGCCGAACATCCAGTACGCGTACGTGATCCGCGATAACGCGCCGAACGCGGTCGCCACGAGCCTGCTTACCCCGTCCGGCGGGTACCTGACCACCTACCAGCTTTACGACGGCTTGCTCAGGCCAATCCAGACGCAGTCGCCGCGCGGTGACGGCTCGGCCGGCGCGCTGCTCAGCGACACGTTCTACGACAGCGCCGGTGCGGCCTACCAGGCCAACAGCTCCTACCTGGCCGCGATCACGCCAGGCACCACTTATTTCGTCGCGAACGAGCAGAACGTGCCGCAGCGCTCGGTGACGACCTTCGACGGGGCCGGCCGGCAGGTTCAGCAGGTCGTATACAACCTGAACAGCTCCGGTGTATCGGTGCCGTTCGCGACAACCACGACCGCTTACGGCGGTGACCGGGTGGACGTCACGCCGCCCGCGGGCGGCGTCGCGACGTCGACGTATACCGACGCCTACGGCAATACGATCGCGCTTCGGCAGTATCACGGCCCGACGCCGACCCCGAATACGCCGGGAAGCTACGACCTGACAACCTACACGGTGAATAACAAGAACCAGCTGGTCAACGTCACGGACCCGGCCGGGAACCAGTGGAAGACGAGCTACGACGTGATGGGCCGGGTCATCTCGACCACCGACCCTGACTCGGGCACCACCACCACGACGTACGACAACGCCGGCGACGTCGCGTCGGTGACCGACGCTCGCGGGGTCACGCTCAACTACACCTACGACAGCCTGGGCCGCAAGACCGGCGTGTACAACGGCGCGGTCAACGCGGCCGATCAGCTGGGCGGCTGGGTCTACGACGGGCTGGCTAACTCCCGGGGGCAGCTGACCAAGACGATCAGCTACGACGGCGGCAACGCCTACGCGATGACCATCAACGGTCTTACGGCCAGCTACCAGCCCACCTCGGTCACCTACTCGATCCCGACCGCGGAGACCGGGCTGGCAGGGAACTACACCTACCTCTACACCTACGCGGCCGACGGCTCCCCGGCCACGACGAAGGTCCCGGCCGCCGGCGGGCTCGCCATCGAGACCCTTACCGAGTCGTACACCGCCATGGGCCAGCCGTCCTCGCTGACCACCTCGGTGCCGGCTTCCACAACCCTGGTGCCGTCCATCGCCTACACCGGGTACGGCGAACCAGGCGTCATGACGCTCCAGACGAACGGCGGGAACCAGGTCTACGACACCTGGACCTATGACCAGTCGAACCGGCGGCTGACCGAGCAAGCGGTTACCAAGCAGACCAGCCCGACGGCGGTCTCCGACACCCACTACACCTACGACACGTCCGGCAACATCGCGTCCGCCGCCGACTCGGTCTCGGGCGACGACCAGTGCTTCAGCTACGACTACGCCGACCGGCTCAGCTCGGCCTGGACCCCGGCCGGCGGAAACTGCGCCGCAGCCAAGAGCGTCGCCGCGCTCGGCGGGCCGGCCCCGTACTGGGACGACTGGACCTATAGCGCGGCTGGCACCAGGGTCTCGCAGGTCGCGCACGACACCGCCAACGGCGTCGCCACGACCAGCTACACGGTGCCAGCACCGGGCGCCGCGCAGCCGCACGCCGTAACGGCGACCTCCACCACCGACAACGCCGGCACCCACCGGGCGACCTATGGCTACGACGCCGACGGCAACCTGACCAGCCGGCCGAGCCCGAACGGCGCGGCGAACCAGACGCTGACCTACAACGCTCAGGGCCAACTGGTCGGCGTCAGCGATAACGGCACGACGACCAGTTACACCTACGACCCCACCGGCACGCTGCTGATCGAGCGGGACGGCACCGGCAAGACGCTGTACCTGCCCGGGCAGGAACTGCGCTATACCACCTCGACCGGCGCCAAGTCGGCGACGCGCTACTACAGCTTCCTCGGCCAGACCGTTGCCATGCGCACTTCGGCCGGCGTGACCTGGATGCTCGCCGACAAGCAGGGGACTGTTAACGTCACCGTCGACAACGCTTCCCAGGCGGTCGCGATTAGGCGCCAGGATCCGTTCGGCGCGCAGCGCGGCAGCGTGTCCGGCACCTGGCCCGCCGCCGACACCAGGGGATACGTCAACGGAACCCCAGGCACCGACGGCCTTACCTTGCTCGGGGCCCGCGAGTATGATCCGACGCTCGGCCGGTTCACCGCGATCGACCAGAGCCGCCCGACGGACCAGCCTCAGCGCTATGACCCGTACACCTACTGCGCGAACAACCCGGTCGGCGCGGATGACCCGACCGGCACCTCGTCGAGCAGTGACCAGGGCTGGACCTTCGAGTTCTCCACCGGTCCCTACACCTGGGAGGCCGACGGATACCGGTTCCAGGAGATCGACCTGGTCTACTTCTGGTGCAGGGACAACGGCACCCAGTGCCTGGGCTCGCTGCTGTACCTGGGCTCTGACAAGGACTTCTACGGCGAGTATCTGGAAGACGAGCAGTCCAATCCCGATGGCAGCGGTACCTACTACCTGGGCGGCGATCCCGTCCTGTGGTGGATCAGCATGAGCGACATCCGTGGCTGGAACTCGCAAGGATTCCTGCCGATCTTCATCGCGGCGGTACGGCGCGACATCACGGCGACGCCGTTGTGCGTGAACCTGCCCGACGTCGTCAGGGCGGCATCGCCAGACACCATTTCCGCCGCCAATCCCGACGACTTCCCGCAGCAGCAAAAATGCGGCGACCTGTCGCAATGGTTCTGCGACCTGTCCAACGTCGGGCCGAGAGTCGACGTGGGCGGTATCGCGAACGGCATCGCTGACATGTTCAACGAGAACGAGAACGCGCTGAAGTACGTCGTCGGCGGCGGTATCGCCCTTGGCTGCCTGTTCGGCACGGCCGGATTCGGAAGTTTTGGCTGCGCGGCCGCTGGCATCGCCGCGGGAACTGCCTTCAACCTGATCGACTACCTCAAGGGTCCGGCGACCGGTCCTGGCTCTGGCGCGAACATCGTGAGTTTCCTCGCCAATGAGGGTCTGACGGTCGGGTTCGGCTTCCTGCCCGGCGACGACCCGCTGGTCCAGGCCGCCGGGGTCTACCTGGGCGGCCCGGATGCGCCGATCGATCCTTTCATCGGCCAGGTCTTGCCGAACTAGGGAAAAGCTCGTCGAGGGCTGGCCGCCAGACAGCGCGGCCAGCCCTCGACGCTGCTTGCTCGCGTTGGGCTTCTTTACCATTAGTTGATCATCAATAATTAGAGCTTGGCGCTATGACCGCGTAGCTGGCGGTTAGCGGCATGCTCGATCCTGGGCGGCTCAGCCGTAAACCTGCCAGCGTTCACCTGCGTCTAGATGTCCGGAGGCATCCGCGTCCTGTGCGGCGAGCTGGCAAGGAGAGCGGGTTGGGCAGGAGGGAGCGACCGCTAGACCCTGGCGCTGGGCCGGTAGAGCGTTTTGCCAGCGACCTGCGGGCGCTGCGGCGGGACGCTGGTGAGCCTAGTTACCGGGATCTGGCGAAGCTGGCGCATTACTCGGCGACCACCCTTTCCGTGGCTGCGGCCGGGAGCGCGTTGCCATCGCTCGATGTGGCCCTGGCGTTTGTTCGTGCCTGCGGCGGCGACGTGGCCGAGTGGGAGCGGCGCTGGATGGAGGCCGCGAGGGGTGACACGGGACCAGTGGCACCCGCAGGGCCGCAGGTACGTTATTCGTTGCCTGCCGATACGGTCGCGTTTACTGGCCGGGGGGCCGAGCTGGCCAAGATCACGATGGTGGTGAGCGGTGCGTCCGGCGGCGTAGTGACGGTGGGGGCGATAGACGGGATGCCGGGGGTGGGCAAAACCGCGCTGGCTGTGCATGTGGCGCACAGGCTGGCGGATGAGTTCCCTGACCGGCAGATGTTCATCGACTTGCACGCTCATACTCCTGGCCATGAGCCAGTGACGGCATCCGATGCGCTGGCCGGCTTGCTGGCAGCGGTCGGTGTCGACGCTAGCAACCTGCCTAGCGACGCTGATGGACGAGCCGCGATGTGGCGGGACCGAATGGCGGGGCAGCGGGCGCTGCTGGTGCTGGACAACGCGGCCAGCAGCAGTCAGGTCGCACCGCTGCTGCCGGGAGGTGGCGGGTGCCTCGTGCTGGTGACCAGTCGCCGTCATCTGGGTGACTTGCCTGGTGCGGTGACCCAGATCCTTGTGGATGTCCTGCCACAGGATGAGGCGGCGGAGGTGTTCACCCGGCTGAGCCCCAGGGCTGCTGGTGACCTCAGGGGCGTGGCTGAGGTGGTGGCGCTGACAAGTTGCTTGCCGCTGGCGGTCTGCCTGCTTGGCCGTGTGTTCGCACGTCACCCGTCCTGGACGCTGACGGACCTGATCGCGGAGACCCGGGCCGGGATGCTCACGATGGCGGCGGAGAATGACAGCGTCGCGGCTGCCTTCGAAGTGTCCTATCGGCACCTGGCTCCCGCCTCGCAGCGGTTGTTCCGCCTAGTTGGGGTGTACCCAGGCACTGTCATCGATAGGTATGCCGCCGCGGCCTTGGCCGGGATCGGGACGGATGAGGCCGCCGGGCTCCTTGATGGCCTGCACAGGGAAGGACTGGTGACCGAGGCCGGGTACCGCCGGTACGGAATGCATGACCTGCTGCGCCGGTACGCCCGCCACCTCGCCGCCGGCACCACGGCCTCCGAAGGCCAAGAGGCGCTCGACCGGTTGTTTGGCTACTACCAGCACACAGCCGCCCTGGCCGAAAATTACCTAGCCCGCCAAGCGCGGCCAGGCCCCGCGCATTCCGCTCCGCCGGACTGCGAGATACCTGTCCTACGGGACGCGGAGCAGGCACTGGCGTGGATCCGCGCTGAGCGGGCCAGCCTGCTCGCCTGCGTGGACCTCGCGTCCGGTGCCGGGCAGCACTCCCGGGTCGTCGCGCTGACCGCTGGCCTGGCCGCTGTGCTGAGGCGTGATGGCCCGTGGGTCGAGGCCGCCACTCGACACACCGCCGCCGCGGCGGCAGCACGCCACTGCGGCGACCGGCTCGGCGAAGGAAATGCCCTGACTGACCTGGGCGATGTTCTGCGGCTGACGAGTGATTACCCCGGTGCCGCCGAGGCTCTCAAGCAGGCGCTCGACCTCTACCGCCACCTCGATGACCGGCTCGGCCAAGCGAACGTCCTCACCGATCTCGGCTTCGTGCGGCGGCTAGCGGGTGACTACCCCGCCGCGACCCAGGTCCTGGATGAGGCCCTGCGCATCTATCGCGGGCTCGGCAGCCGACCAGGCGAGGCGACCGCCCTCGCCGAACTCGGGGCGGTGCTGCGGCTGACGGGCGACCTGCCGGGAGCCGTCTGCTTCTTGGAAGAGGCCCTAGGCATCTATCGCGGGCTCGACGACAGGTTCGGGCAGGCTAAGGCCCTCTTCTACCTCGGGATCGTGCTGCTCATGACCGATGATTATCCGGGCGCCGCCGAGATCCTTGAGCAGACCCTTGGCCTTTGCCGCGAACTTGAGGATCGCCTCGGCCAGGCGAACGCGCTCACCTACCTCGGGATCGTGCGGCAGGTCACCGGTGATTTCCCCGGCGCAGCCCGCGTTCTGGAGCAGGCCTTGACCATTTGCCGTGAACTCGGTAGCCGGCTCTGGGAGGCCAACGCCCGGTGCATTCTCGGGGCCGTGCGACAGGAAGCCGGTGACTACCTCGGCGCGGCCGTGGTTCTGGAGCAAGCCGTGACCCTCTACCGCGATCTCGGGAGTCGGCTCGGCGAGGCGAACGCGCTCAGCGAAATCGGAGCCGTACGGCGGCTGACGGGCGACTACCAGGGCGCGGCGAGCTTCTTGGAAGCCGCACTCGACGTTTACCGCGACCTCGGCGACCAGCCAGGTGAGACCGAAACGCTCAACGAGCAAGGAACGCTGCACCGGGTGTGTGGCGATCTAACCCGTGCGGCGGAATGTCACCAGCACGCCCTGGATCTAGCTCGTACAACGCTCAGTGCACGCGACGAGGCGAGCGCGCTGGCCGGCTTGGGCCGCTGCGCTATCGCTACCGGAAATTCCGCGCAGGCCAAGATCCTCCTGCAGGAGGCGCATGAGATATTCCACCGGATCGGCGCGGCGCAGACGAGCGACGTCCTGGCCGAACTCGACGCCCTGACGCGGACGGAGCACGCCGTCATCGCATAGTGCCGCGCCGTGTGATTCTGACGCGCCGTCGGCGCGATGGGCCGCCGCATAGATCTATCGGTCGGGGGTAGCTGGCGGCTGTGGCAAGAGCGAGAACAGTAGCCGGGCATGCTGTCCCGGGCATCATCGTGTTCTTCTTCTGGGTGGTTGTCGTTATCGTCGCCATCATCCTGCTCGCGTTCATCGTGCACTGGGCCGGAGGCGGAGAACTCAGGCTCAGGCTTGGACACTTCGTCTTGAACGTCGGCTTCACCTGATCGGCGGCAACCGCAGACCCACCTGGCTCCCGCATCTTCAGGCCTGGCTAAAGCTTGCCCTTGACGGCCAGCACTCGTCTGGTTAGCTTAAGCCAAAGCTTATATCAAGGTCTGAATTTACCTGGCAAGGCAGCAGGCCGCACGGCCTGCCAGCCGGGCTTGTCAGGCCGCGACGCCGACCCGGGCTCCGGTATCGCGTCGTCCCCGGAAAGGACGTCACATATGCGCATCTCACAGATCCGGGGGGTGCGGTACTTCCGCCCGGCCAGCTTAGTGACCATCGTCGTGGCATCGCTCAGCCTGGTAGCTGGCTCCTTAGTTTCGGTGACCGCTGCGGCAGGCGCCGCTAGTTGCGGTAGCACGAATCTCGCGCTGCACCAGCCAACCACCGCGTCCTCGGTCCAGAGCACGTCGTTCCCGGCGGCGGACGCGACCGATGGAAATACCGGGACTCGCTGGTCGAGTGCGTTCTCCGATCCGCAGTGGCTTGAGGTCGACCTGGGCTCGAGCCAGACGATCTGCCAGGTCACCTTGATGTGGGAGGCGGCCTACGCGACGGCGTTCCAGATCCAGGTCTCCAGCGACAACTCGACCTGGACGACCATCTTCTCCACCACCACGGGTACTGGCGGGACCCAGACACTGAGCGTGTCAGGCACCGGCCGATACGTCCGCATGAACGGCACCACCAGGGCTACCCAGTACGGCTACTCACTGTGGGAGTTCGAGGTCTTCGGTACCGGCAGCGGCGCCGCGTGCGGCACGACCAACCTGGCTCTCCATCAGCCGACCACGGCGTCTTCGCTAGAAAATTCCACGTTCCCCGCGTCGAACGCGACCGATGGAAATACCGGGACTCGCTGGTCGAGTGCGTTCTCCGATCCGCAGTGGCTTGAGGTCGACCTGGGCTCGAGCCAGACGATCTGCCAGGTCACCTTGATGTGGGAGGCCGCGTTCGCGACGGCGTTCCAGATCCAGGTCTCCAATGACAACTCGACCTGGACGAGCATCTTCTCGACGACCACGGGGACTGGTGGCACCCAGACCCTCAATGTGTCGGGCTCAGGCCGGTATATCCGGATGTTCGGCACCGCCAGGGGCACCCAGTTCGGCTACTCGCTGTGGGAGTTCAGCGTCTTCGGGTCGCCGGGAGGCGGGGGCGGCGGCAACGTGGTGACCGTTACGAATCCGGGCAGCCAGTCCGCGACCGTGGGCACCGCGGCCAGCCTGGCCGTCCAGGCGAGCGACTCGGCGTCCGGGCAGACGCTCAGCTACAGCGCGACTGGCCTGCCAGCAGGACTGTCGATCAGCTCATCGTCCGGGCTGATCTCGGGCACCCCGACGACCGCGGGCACATCAAGCGTGACGGTGACGGTCAAGGACACGACGGGTGCCACAGCGTCGGCCTCCTTCAGCTGGACCGTCGCCGCGGCCGGGTCCGGTGAGCCGCCCGCGTCGTTCTGGGGCAATGTCAGCGCCATCCCGGCTGCCACCCACGTCCTGGAGATCGCGGTGGTCAACCAGACGAATGGCCAGTACCCCGACAGCCAGGTCTTCTGGAGCTTCAACGGGCAGACCGAGTCGATCGCGCAGCAGCCTTACATCGATATGCCGGCGAACTCGGCTGGCCGGATGTACTTCTACCTAGGCACGCCGAACGGCCAGTACTTCGACTTCATCGAGTTCACCGTCGGCGCGTCCTCCATCAACGTCGACACCACGCGAGTGGACCGGTTCGGTCTGAAGCTGGCCTTGCTGCTGCACGGTCATGACGGGTCCAACCAGGAGGTCGGCGAGAACTACGCCACCTTCCAGGAAAGCCGGTCAGCGACCTTCCAGCGGTTCGAGAACTTCGTGCCGACTCAATTCAAGGAACTCGCCACCGACGACGCCCCGTTCGGAATCCCGTCGCCGGGCAACGATCCCGCCTTCCAGGCAGGCGGCGCGGACGCGAACTACTTCGCCAGCTATGCCGCCAGCGAGGGCGACACGACCGACTCCACCGCGCAGATCTTCGGCTGCGGTGGGACACTGGCAAGCAATCCGTCGCTCTGCGCTGGACTCAACCGGCACGTAGCTCAGCTTCCGGCGGCACAGCAGACCAATCCCGCCAATTTCTACCAGGCTGGTCCGGCTAACTATTACGCCGAGTTCTGGCACGCCAATGCCATCAACGGCGGAGCGTACGGCTTCCCGTATGACGACTACGCCGGCCAGTCATCCGACATCTCGGTTACCAACCCGCAATACATGGTCGTCGCGGTCGGCTGGTAGCCGGGCACCATAAACAGACTGATCGGAGTTCACATGAACACAAGACGCCGCATGGCGGTTGCGTTAACAGCCTCACTAAGTCTGGCGGTTTTCGGATTAGCGATCTCGGCCGCGCAGGTCGGCGCGGCCGCTTCCGCGGCGTGCACCGTGCCGGCTGCGCCTGGCGGCGACGAACTGCACGCCAACGCCGACTCATCGATCACCATCACCTGGCCGGCTAGCGCCGGCGCGACCAGCTACAACCTTTACCGCGGCACCAGTTCGGGCGGCGAGGGCAGCACCCCGATCGTGAACACGACCAGCACCACGTACACCGATAAGAACCTCAGTGCCGCGCCCGTCTACTTCTACGAGATCACCGCCGTGAACGCCTGCGGTGAGTCCGCCCGCACCGCTGAGGACGCGTCGAAGACGCCACCACCAATCGGAACTGGCGGCAACACGGCCGGTGTAGCGTCCGGCAGCAGCGAGATCTACTACGGCGAGAACGCCTTGCTCGGCGGCTTTGACTGGTTCCAGACGCTCACCGGCTGGTTCCCCCAGGTGCTGGGCTCATCGGGCTCCAATTCGCCAGGCCAGCAGGTCGTGGACATGGCTTATTCAACCCAGGGCAGCATGACGTTCAACAACGTCGTCGTGCCGACCGCTGGCCTCTACACGATCGAGTGGCGATACGCATACCAGGGCGGCCTGTTCCCCAGCGTCACGAACCGGCAGATGGGCCTCGAGGTCAACGGCCAGGTCATCACGACCACTGAGCGCTTCCCGATCACCGGCAGCTTCGACGTCTACCAGGACTCGTCCTTGCAGGTTCACCTGAACGCCGGGAAGAATTCCGTCAGCCTGATAGCTGTCAGCGACCACGGTGTCTCCAGGGTCGACCAGCTGATCGTTACTCCGGCGACCGCCTCGGTCCCGAGCGGGCCGACGAACCTGACCGCGAAGCCAGGCAACACCAGCGCGATGCTCTCATGGACGGCCAGCGCCAGCGGCAGTCCGACCTCGTACAGCATTTACCGAGGCACCGCCACCGACGGCGAAGCCACCACACCCATCGCCACGGTGAGCGGCACGACCACGACGTTCACCGACACTGGCCTCACCAACGGCAAGACCTACTTCTACAACGTCGCAGCCAACAACAGCGTCGGCGTGTCGCCTGACACGAACGAAGTCACCGTCGTACCCGCCGCCACCAGCACAGCCGGCTTGCTGTCCCAGGGTCAGCCGGCCACGGCGTCGTCGTTGCAGGCCTCCGGGTATCCCGCCTCCAACGCCGTCGACGGGAGCCTGTCGACCCGCTGGTCGAGCGCGTTCAGCGATCCGCAGTGGCTGCAGGTTGACCTCGGGGCCACGCACTCCATCAACCAGGTGATCATCGACTGGGAAGCCGCCTACGCCACCGCCTTCCAGATCCAGACGTCCAACGACGGCACGACCTGGACGACTATCTACTCCACCACGACCGGCACGGGAGGCGACCAGACCATCCCGGTGACCGGAAGCGGCCGGTACGTACGGATGTACGGCACCGCCAGGGCGACCGGGTACGGCTACTCGATCTACGAGTTCCAGGTCTACGGCACCTGACATGAGCGAGCTAATTTCCCTGACCAGGGTCACCGGATTAAGGCGATTCGCTCACACGGCAATGTCGGCCGCGCTGGTGCTGCTGATAAGCCTCACTCTGACTGCGGTAAATCGCGGGCAAACGGCTCATGCTGCGTCGGCTCCTGCCAATACGGCGGTGACGACCTACAGAAACGATAACTCAAGAGACGGGCAATATTCGAGCGAGACCATTCTCAATACGTCGAACGTCAACGTGTCTGATTTCGGCAAGCGCGTTTCCTATCCGGTTGACGGGCAGGTATACGCGCAACCGCTCTACATGCCCAGCCTCACCATCGGCGGCAGCGTGCACAACGTCGTCTTCGCGGCGACTGAGAACGACACGGTGTACGCGTTTGACGCCGACGCGACCAGCGCGGTGGCGCCGCTGTGGAAGACCAGCCTGCTGCCATCCGGCGCTATGGCGGTGCCCTTCTCAGCCGTCAACTGCGGTGACCTGCAGCCGGTCATCGGCATCACCAGCACGCCGGTCATCGATCCGAGCACGAAGACTATGTACGTCGTGGCCTACGACGACGAGGGCGGGAGTCTCGTCTACCGCCTGCATGCCCTGAATATCCTTACTGGACAGGACATCAGCCCGCCAATCGTCATCCAGGCATCGGCACCGGGAACGGGCGCCGGGAGTTCTGGCGGCATGGTCAGCTTCAATCCCGCGACCAACCGGCAGCGCTCGGCGCTGGTGCTCGCCAACGGGAAGATCTACATCGCCTTCAGCTCGTTCTGCGACAACGGGACCTATCACGGCTGGATCTTGAGCTACAGCTACAACGGCTCATCCTTCCAGCAGGTAAATGCCTACGACGACACTCCTAACGGCAGCGATGGCGGGATCTGGGGTGGCGACGCTGCCTTGGATGCCGACTCAAGCGGGAACATTTATTACTCCAGCGGCAACGGCACATTCGATGCCAACACGGGCGGTCCCGATTACGGTGACAGCGTGGTTCGCCTGAATGGTTCACTGCAGGTTCAGGACTACTTCACGCCTTACAACCAGTTGTGCCTCAGCCAAGGCGACGTCGACCTCGGCTCGGGCGGCCCGATGCTGATTCAGGGCGCGAACGCCCTGATCACGGCGGGCAAAGAGGGACGTTCCTACGTCATAAGCACGACAAATATGGGGAAATATACCGCCGACCCAAATCTAGTTTGCGGAGGTACTGATTCCACCAGCACGACTATAGACAAAGTGCAGCAGGAACTGCCGCCTGGGACCTTCGGGCCGCTTTTCAGCGTCCCGGCCTTCTGGAATGGTCCGAGCGGCCAGCTCGTCTACACGACGGCCAACAACGGCCCCACCCGGGCATTCTCCTGGAGCGGCGGGAAGCTATCGACCGCTCCCACCTCCGTGACATCGGCGAATGGCGGCGACGCCGTCGTCTCAAGCAACGGGACCGCGTCAGGCACTGGCATCGTCTGGAACCTCGACTCCGGCGGGACGTTGCACGCCTACGACGCCGGCAACCTGGCCAGCGAGTTGTACAACAGCAACCAGGACGCGAGCCGCGACAGCATCGACGGATACGTGAAATTCAGCTCGGTGGTCGTGACGAACGGTCAGGTGTTCGTAGGCACTCCCGCGCACGTTGATGTCTTCGGCCTGCTCTCGACAGCCCCGCCGCCACCGCCGCCACCAGGCGGCCTGCAGATCAACTCCGGTGGCCCGGCCGCCTCGCCGTTCGTGGCCGACGAGGATTTCAGCGGCGGCTCGACCGCGAGCGTCACGCACGCGATCGATACCAGCGCCGTGACCAATCCAGCCCCGCAGGCGGTCTACCAGAGCAACCGCTACGGCAATTTCAGCTACTCAGAGGCCGGACTGACCGCGGGTGCCAGCTTCACGGTGCGGCTGCATTTTGCCGAGGAGTACTGGACGACGGCGGGGTCGCGCATCTTCAATGTCAGCATCAACGGTCAGCAGGTGCTGACCAACTTCGACATCCTGGCTACCGCCGGTGCGCAGTATAAGGCGGTGGTCGAGCAGTTCGCTGTGACGGCGAGCAGCTCAGGGATGATCACGATCGTCTTCACCACCGTCAAGGACAACGCCCAGGTCAACGGCATCGAGATTCTCCCGGCCTCGGGTTCGCCGCCGCCGACGGGTGTGCAGGTCGATTCCGGTGGTCCAGCGGTCGCGCCGTTCGCCGCCGACGAGGACTTCAGCGGCGGCTCGACCGCGAGCGTCACGCACGCGATCGATACCACCGGCGTGACCAATCCAGCCCCGCAGGCGGTCTACCAGAGCAACCGTTACGGCAACTTCAGCTATGCGATTACTGGGCTCACCGTGGGCCACACCTACACGGTGCGCCTGCACTTCGCCGAGGAGTACTGGACGACGGCGGGGTCGCGCATCTTCAATGTCAGCATCAACGGTCAGCAGGTGCTGACCAACTTCGACATCCTGGCTACCGCCGGCGCTGAGTACAAGGCGGTGGTCGAGCAATTCACCGCCGCCCCGGACAGCACCGGCAAGATCACCATCGTGTTTACCACGGTCAAGGACAACGCCCAGATCAACGGCATCGAGGTCCTGTCGTAAAGAGCAAGCAGTCGTCCCGTCCGGCGAGCAAGGCACAACCATTGCTCGCCGGATGGCGGCGGCGATTGCCGCTTCTCAGTCTCTGCGCTTGCATGATCGCAGGAATCATCGCCTGCGCTGGACCGTCGGTGTCGTCTCCCGCCCCGCCATCGCCGAAAACAGCGGCAGCGGTGGCGACGGATTACTATCGGGCGATTGCCGCCCAGAACTACCGGCAGGCTTTTACGTACCTGGCTGCCAATGCGCGCGGGCCGGATGGCCGGAGGCTGACATCCCAAGGCTTCCTCCAGCTCGCGAAGATCATGGAGAGCGAGGCGGGTCAGGTCACCAGCTTTTCCGTTGATGTCTTTCATCATCTGATCGTCATGACCATCAACCGGAAGAAGATCGGGCCCTATCACGCGCATCTCCAGCTGGCACGGGAGGGACACACCTGGGCAATCACCTCCATCGACAGAATCTGACTCTTCGCGCCTCGCTAGTTTGAGTCTTCATCCCGGCGGCGATGGCCGCGATGCGCGATGGATCCGGCAATCCATCGCGCCCTGCGTGTCCGGCCGGTGCGATGGATCTGGGGTTTCATCAGGGAATCCGGGTGTGAATACAGCAACCCATCGCAGTGCTCGCCCGCCCCGGCGCGATGAAACCGGCAATCCATCGCACCTCAAACGGACCGCCGGGGCTGGCGGGGCGTTCTTCGAGGTCAGCGAGCTGTCCGGCGGGTCGGTTTGGCTGCGAGCAACGCGGGCCATCGAAGAGTTCGACGAAAGCCGGTCGGCCGCGGTGGCAACGGCTCTGGCTCCGGTGCTGGTCGCCGCCGGGGTGCTGTGACCGACGATGCGGTCAACGCGAGCGACCCCTCCAGTCACTTCCCCGCGGCTAGGCCGTGATCGACGATCACGGCGACCTTGCCCGGTTCGGCGTGGCCTTCTTTCAGCGACCGCAGTCCCGTGTTGATGGCCTCTACCGTGCTGTCGATGGTCTGGCCGACGTGCGGGGTCACAAGTCCCCGCGCCGCCCAGTCCATCGCCAGAGCCATCCCGTGGTGGAGGAAGGCCTGCGCCTCGCGGTCGAGCGTGGCGGGTTCGGAGTAGTAGCGCAGCAGGTTGACGTTCACCTGCCTGGCGTCGCGCTCGGCCAGGATGGCATCAACCGGGCTGCGCGTTTCGGCCAGGCGTGTCGTCTTGCCTGGGCCGACGCCGAGCACGATCCAGCTGCCGCCCCGCCGGACGGTCGCCGCGGACTCGGCGAACCCGTGCTCGCTGTAGGTGGCGTCATAGACCAGGTCAACGCCGCGGCCGCTGGTCAGCTTGGCGATCTCGGCGGTGACGTCCTCGCGTTTGTAGTCGAAAACGTGATCGGCCCCTGACTGCCTGGCCAGCGCCATCGACTGCGGGGTGCTGCCGCTGCTGATGACCAGTCCGGCCCGCAGGGGACGCGCCGCCATCTGCACGGCGAGGTGCCCGACCCCGCCGCCACCGCCGGGGATGTAGACCGTCTCGCCGCCCTTGACGGCCGGGTATAGGCCCGCATAAGCGGACAGGAAGGTCATCGGAAGCACCGCCGCGTCGCGGAAGCCCACCGATGGTGGCTTGCGGACGGTGAGAAACTGGCGTGCCACGGCGTAGCCGCCGTCACCTCCGCTTCCGTTCGCTGCCACCCAGCCGCCATTGCCGTTGAGGTCGGCCATGGCGGCCACCGCGTCGCCGACGGCTACACCGCCCGCGCCCTCGCCCACGCCAGCCACCACGCCGGCGAGGTCAAGACCCAGAGCGACCGGAGGCGTCCGTCCCATGAAGTTGAGGTCGGCCAGCTTATATTCCAGCGGGTTGAGCGACGATGCGGCGACGCGGATCAGAACCTGGTCACCGGTTGGTTGCGGGACGGGAACACGCACGGCCTCAAGCGGCAGCCCGGCGCGGTCTTTTGCGTAACCGACGCCGAGAAATGTCTCTGGAATCATCTGAGTCTGCGTCATGCCTTTTTCTCCCATCTCATGACATGCGCGCGATGGGTGAGTTCCGCAAGATGCGGGACCGTTCCAGGATCGTGGCCTCTCGGCCCAGCCCGGTGATACACCGATCACCTGCAACGATGCCACACGGCCAGGCAGGCGCTTGACCTGCTTACGCGTCAGAGCGCGGCGAATAGGTCGACGGCGTTGCCGTCTGGGTCTTTGACGATGGCGTAACGCTGGCCCCATCGGGCATCCCACGGCTCAAGGTGACCTTCGTAGCCGGCGCCGACGATCTGGAGTAGAAATAGGCATGGACAGGCTGCTCGCCTTCTCGCCCCATCTGGACGACGCGGTGATCTCAGCCGGCGCCCGGCTCGGCACGCTGGCCGCGGCAGACGTCGCGGTTACTGTGGTCACCTTATTCGCCGGAGTGCCTTCGGCGCCGTTCTCGGCTGCCGCACGCGAAATGCACCGGCGATGGGGTCTGTCCGACGATCGCGCTATGGCCGTCAGGCGCGACGAAGACATCCGAGCCACGAGCTGCCTGGGCCTGCGTCACGTGCACGAAGATTTTCTTGACGCCATCTACCGGCAGCGCGGCGACGGCTCGTGGTTGCTTGGCGCCGGCCAGCCGCCCTGGGCTGACCGTGCGGTTCCCGAAGCGGATCTGGCGGCGAGCCTGACGGCCGCGATACGGGCACGGATCGAGGCGAATGCGCCGCCGCTCGTCCTCACCTGCGCGGCTATCGGGAACCATGTGGATCACGTGCTGACCCGCGACGCGGTAGTCCGGGCGGTCAGCGGCACGGACATTGGCCTTGAGCTGTGGGAGGATCTCCCTTACGGCCTGTCGGCACGGGGGATACCCCATCTGCCCGATTCGGTGGCAATTGGACCGCGAATGGTTAAGGCGGCGCCCGAGGCCGTCTGGGTCAGGAAATACCAGGCCATCGATTGTTATGCCTCACAGCATTCATTGCTCTGGCGAGGCCGCGATTTCCGGCGCGACCTGCGCAGGCACGAGACCGCCCTAGCCGCCCGCCGCCAGGAAGGCAGGGCGGAGGCATTCTGGCGAGCAGGCGGCTAGGTATCGTTGCGATGATTGTCCGCCCGACCTGTCCACTGCGAAAAGGATCGATCTCATGACTAGCGCCGAGTTGCTCGAGGACGCGTTCAGCCGGGTGCGCGAGGAGGTTCACAACGTAGTCAGCGGCCTGAGCGCGGAACAACTGGCCTTCCGGCCCGCGCCCGACGCCAACTCCATCTGCTGGCTGATCTGGCACCTGACGAGGGTCCAGGATGACCACGTCGCCGACGCGGCCGGGCTCGAGCAGGTGTGGTCGGCAGGCGGCTGGTCAGCCAGGTTCGCGCTGCCGCTGGAAGAATCAGCCACCGGCTACGGCCACCGCAGCGACGAGGTCGGCGCCGTCCGAGTCGACTCCGGCGACCTGCTGACTGCCTACCACGACGCGGTCTACGAGCAGACGATCGGCTTCGTGCGCACGATCAAAGACTCCGACCTGGACAGGATCGTCGACGAGCGCTGGGATCCGCCGGTGACGCTCGGCGTCAGGCTGGTCAGCGTGATCGACGACGACGCTCAGCACGCCGGGCAGGCGGCCTACGTGCGGGGCCTGCTCAAGGCCTGAACGGGCGCGGCGGCGGGTAAGAGGCAACCGTGAGGGTCGTACTGACCAGTTTGCCCATCTACTCGCACGTGGTGCCGGCTCTCATTCCGTTGGCGAAAGCGCTGCGGCGCCACGGGCACGAAGTCGCGGTGGCTACCGGTGACGCGATGGCTGACGAGTTGAGGCAGGCCGGGATCAGGTGGTTGCGGCTGCCCGGAGTGATCAATCACGCGGAGTTGTCCGCCGATCGTGAGCTGATCGAACGGCTCAAGCTCGTTCCGCATCCAGCCAGCCTGATCGGCAAGCGGCCGCTGAGCCGGGAAGAGGATGACCACGCGTTCCGCGAGGTATTTGTCGGCGTGCTCGCCGAGCGATTCGCCGACGGCGTCGTGACGCAGGCTCGCGCCTGGGGAGTCGACCTCGTGGTCAGCGAGTCGCTTGAGTTCGGCGGCTGTCTGGCGGCGGAGAAGCTCGGCGTGCCTCACGCGGTGCTCGACACGGCGCCTCTCATGCGAATTCATCACCCTGAGCTGCCGGAGTGGCTGGACATCTTGCGGGAGAAGGTCGGCTTAGGCCCGGCGGGCGACCTGACCCGGCATGGCGGCCGGCTGCGGGCCGGCCTGCTGCCTGAGCTGTGGTACCCAGAGCAACTGCGTGAGCCCGCATGCCGCCACTACCGGCCCGACGACAAGTCGCGGATCGACCAGTGGCTCGCGGACTTGCCGGGAGATCAGCCGCTGGTGCTCATGACACTCGGCACCGGCGCTCCCGACAACATGCCCAAGGACGCACCGCTGTTCGAGATCCTCGTCGAGGCGCTTGGAGCGGTGCGGTGCGTGGCGATTGTCGCACTCGGCCGGTACCGTGATCCGTCGCAGTGGTCCGGGCCCAGGCCGGACAATGTCCACCTGGTTCGCTTCGTGCCGCAGCGCAAGCTGCTGACCACGTGTTCGGCATTCGTCACGCATGCGGGCTTCAGCGGCGTGCGGGAAGCGCTACTCGGAGGCGTACCGATGCTGACGATTCCGCTGTTCGGCGAGCAGGCAGAGAATTCGGCGCGGGTCGCCGAGCTGGGGCTCGGCATGGCTCTTAATCTGGCGAACCTTGACGCCGCCTCGGTGGCAGACGCGGTTAGCGCACTGCTTGAGCACCCGGTCTACAGGAACGCGGCACTCAGCATGCGGAGAAAGATTCTCGGATTGCCTGGGTTCGACCAGCTGGTCGCCGATCTTGCCGCCCTTACCGAGCACGCCTAAGGGCGGCGACGATAACATGACGGCCATGGCGGTCTCTCTCCAGAAAGCTCAGCAGTTCATGTGGCTCAATGCCCGTCTTGTCGACCGGCTGCTATTTGAGTTTCACTTCAGCGGCGGAACGGCCGATCACGCGGTCGCGGCCCTGCGGCCGTACCAGAACGCCGATGGTGGATTCGGCAACGCGATCGAACCTGACATGCGCGGGCCGGTCAGTCAGCCCTGCGCGGTCGACCTGGCTTTTACCATCCTCGATCAGCTCGATGCCATGGGTGATCCGATGGTCATGTCCGCGCTCACCTACCTGGAGTCGATCACCCGGCCGGACGGCGGCGTCCCGTTCGTGCTGCCCTCGGTTAAGGACTACCCGCGAGCGCCGTGGTGGGAGACTGACGACGACCCACCGGGATCGCTCAACCCGACCGCCGCTCTCGTCGGACGGCTGTCCAAGTATCAGGTGACGCACCCGTGGATCGATCGCGCCACCGCTTTCTGCTGGGCGAAGCTCGACGAGCTCACCTCGACGTCGCCGTACGAGATCCGTGCGGTAATACCTTTCCTCGACTACGTACCTGACCGGATGCGAGCTCTGCAAGTCTGGGAAAGGTACAGCAAGCTCATACTCGATGGCGACAACATCACGCTCGACCCGCACGCGGAGGGCGAAGTCCACTCGCCGCTCGACTTCGCGCCGACTCCGGACACGCTGGCCAGGCAGCTAGTCAGCGACGACGTGATCAACGATCACCTGGACGCGGTCGCGGCCCGGCAGGACGCCGACGGCGGCTGGCGTTTCAACTTCCCGTCCTGGACTCCGATCACCGAGCCGGAGTGGCGGGGCTGGGTGACGCTGGAGAACATGCTGATGCTGCGCTCCTACGGCCGGCTGTGAGCGCCGTCGCGCAGCATTGCCAGCGCACCGCTCCAGGCGATGAGCTGGTCGAGCATGGCGGTCAGCATGTCCTGCTGCATGGGCCGAGGCGCGAACGTGGAGTAGTTCTCGAAGTCCGCTGACAGCTGCAGCGCCACCTGGTTGGCCACGTCAGCGACTTGCACCTCAGCCAGCGCCAGCCGCAAGTGCTCGACCGCCCTGACGCCGCCCGCCGCTCCATAGCTGACGAAACCGGCTGCCTTGTTGTTCCACTCCTGGTAGACGAAATCGATGGCATTCTTCAGCGCAGCAGGCACAGAGTGGTTGTACTCGGCAGTTACGAACACGAAGCCGTCAAACGATCCTATTTTCTGCGCCCAGTTGTTCGTGTGCGGCTGAGCGTAGTTCCCTAGCGACGGCGGCTGCGGCTCGTCAAGTAGCGGCAAGTCGTAGTCGCCGACATCGACGAGTTCAAACTCGGCGTCGCCGGAACCACTCGCGGAATTTCACATTCTCGTTCAGGTGATCGCGGACTGAGCCTGGGAATGGAGCGGACAAGATGCTGCGATGGCCAAGCGCCCGCGGACCGAATTCTGAGCCGCCGTCGAACCACGCTACGATATGACCATCCGCCAGCAGCTCAGCGACCCGGCCTGGCAGGTCGTCAGGCGCCTCGAATGGCAGTCCTGACTCATCAAGCGCCCGTTCGATTTGGTCGTCGTACACGGGTCCTAGATAAGCGTTGTTTATCGGCGGCATTTCATTGAACGGCACATCGTCGAATTGCTCAAGGCCGTAGTACGCGCAGCCGAGGCTGATACCATTGTCTCCGGAAGCGGGAACTATGAAAACCTGCTCGAACGGCGTCTCGCGCAAGATCCTGCCGTTGGCTACGCTATTGAGGCCAACCCCGCCGGCGATGCAGAGATTCTTCGCGCCCGTCCTCGCGTGCAATGCGTTCGCGCAATGCAGCAGCGAGCGTTCGAGCACCTCCTGGGCCGCGCGAGCCAGCCCGGCGCGGTCTTCGAACGATCCGCTCTTGGCGAGCCGCTCAAACGCCCGCGTGACTTCGAGCCCGTCGATCCTCACCGCGCCACCTGGCTGCAACTCGACCAGGTCAGCTACCTGGTCGATGAACCGCTCGTCCCCGTATGGCGCCAGGCCCATCGTCTTGCCATCTTCGCTGATGGGGAAGGTCGAAGCGGAAGCCGTGTATTTCAGGTTCACGGCGAGGCTGGCGGCACGGTAGAAGTGGCCGAGAGAGTTATCTGTTATGCCGGCTGGTAGTAGTCGCTTTCCGATGTGCCATCCAGGTAATGCGCGCCGACGACCTTGTCGAGCACCCGGATGCCGTTCGCGTCGGCCATGAAGTACGTGATGGTCTCCACGACACGGGAACTACTCCCGGTGACACTGCCGTGCACCAGGCTGCCCGAATTGTCGCTGACCAGGACGGCGGCCTCAGCGAACCCGGAAGCGGGAAAAGCACTGTAGGCGTGCGCCATGTGATGGTTTATGATGGTAACGCGATCTCGGAACGAGTAATAGAATGGCCGCGGCACGAGATCGCACGCCACCGCATGCGGGACACTCTTGGCAGAAAGCCCAAAGTTATCCAGGCAGGCCCGTCGGCTTAAGCCAGAAAGCAAGTCAGTGCCGACGCCATATTTCTTGTGCACGATCCGTTCTTCGTCGACCGCTACGAGGCGCGTCCCGTCCGTGGCACATGATGACCAGTCGTGACCAGACCCGCCTAATCCTAGAACCGCCATTAGCGAGTCCCTTCCAGGATGCCGTGCCCAAATAACTCCGT